>Ga0256901_1000803_pt1 | contig 16748 bp, 17 predicted proteins | sample MC6MC0689MT_FD_190200 | JGI IMG/M metagenome (GOLD analysis project Ga0256901, IMG submission 190200) | Metatranscriptome of enriched soil aggregate microbial communities from Iowa State University, Ames, United States - MC6-MC0689-MT... | ecosystem: Environmental > Terrestrial > Soil >... | reverse complement strand
TTGTTTTTTATCTGGTATGTTTATCTTTAGTAATACAAAAATGAGTTACTGTCTTGTCGAGATTTAAATAAACATCATATCTGTTAGGAGAGTTTAAAATTTGTTGTTTAGCAATAATTTTAGATTTATTATGATAAGCATCTCTTGAATTATGTCCATCGCTATTCAAGCGTTGTATATACTTAGCTTTGTAATTCAACTGTTATCACCAACTTTAAACATCTTATTTATTAAACTAATACAATGAAAAACTTCTCCTCTAATTATTTTTATATCTGGTTCTGGAGCAAGGCTATCATCATAAAAATGCTCAAGAATACTGAGCAAAGTAATAATTTCTTTCTTGTCATCAATTAAATATTGCAATCCATATAACTCATAACTAAACGATTCTATATAACGTGAAAGTCCTTGATTTTTTTCTTCAAATAAACAAAGTATTTTGAAGAAACCATCTTTTAAATAACTGACATATTCAACTGGTAGCTTCATATTAAACACCTTGCCTATAATAATACTCAATCATTAGTAAATTGGCTTCATCAATTATACCTTTACGCAATTCTCTTAGCTGTTTAAGTTGATTGGAAGGGGAGTGTTGATTATAATCCTTTGAACCAATCTTATTGTACACATAGTCTTCACTATTAATTTTGGGAGATAAGTGTTCAGCAATCATCAAAGTTGATAGTATTTCTTTTTCCATATCAGATAAACAAATATTAAATTGAAATAAAACATCATCTCTTTTAGACAAATCTTTTACAGAATAAGTGAACTTCGGAATAGCTGATCTCAAATAACCTAACAATATTTCATCTGCAAAAATTGGATTGGTTTCTAATTGATTTTTTATGTAATAGTCATTGATTTTATCCAAAAATGAACCAAAAATCTCTGAGTAAGATGTAGATGCCATTAGAGAACACCTACTTAATCTTCATCATCATAAATTTTTATCTTGGATTTATTTTCAATGATATCAATTTTAGCTTTACTATCTAAATTTACTTCACGAGCAGCCTCAACGAACTGTAGTAAAATAGCATTTTCAGTAATTTCTCCGATAGCTTTTTCTAATTTTTTGTAGTTTCCATTTACTAATTCTTTAATTTCTTCATATTGAAGAATGTTGGCATTAGTTTTTTCACCATCTGAAGTTTCTAGTCCATATTTAACTCGAAGGTCTTTATCATCAATCCAAATCAAGCCTTTTTGAATAATTGCTTGATTGATGTTGATATAGTCTAGTTCTTCTTCTGTTAAGCTTAAGAATGCCCCTTGCTTTGGTAAAATACGGAATGATTCTGGTAGGGGATTTAAATAAAAACCTACTACGCTATGTACATTATTGATGACTTTTACTTTTTTCATATTATCCTTTTCCTCCTAATAATTTAAAAAAGTAGGAGTAGATTAATCCACTCCCATCTCTCGTATATTAAACGATTGTATACATACCTAAATTATGTACTTGTAATACGTTTACTCCTGCTTTTTGGATAGCTTTCTTAGTGATAGAACCATCTTCAAATGATTGTTTTTCTAGCATTTCAGTTCCGCCTTCTTTTGTAATTTTTACAGGCTTATCTGAACCTACAGGAACAACAAAGATTACATTGTTATCTAACTCCCACTCAGTGTTGGACTCGTCTACGAATGTATTAGGTAATTGTACTAAAGCTTTGCCTTCCCAAGTACCAATAAATCCATCACGATTAAATGCTTCTTTCATAGAATCAGACATTAATGCTTGGAAACCAGAATCAGAAGTAATGTTTGATAATGCAACAGATGTACCTACAATTACAGGTTTACCGTACGCACCTACAGTGTTAGCTACTGAGCGAAGTTGAGCTAAAGAGAATGCACCTGAGTATTTGTTAGCAGTAGGGGCATCTGCCATAGCAGCAACAAATGAAGCTTGTACATCTTTTAAAATTTCATCTAAAATAGCATTAGCCATTTCATCTACAATTTCAGTAAATGCTTCTGCACGACCAGATAACACATCATCCCATTCAACATATACACTTGAACCAATGGCACGAGGTTGTGCAGGGATTTCTTGTTTATAGATCTTCTGACGGCGAATCTCTGAACCTAAAGCAACGTACTCAGCTTTAATTTTGCCACTACGAACACGGAATTTCTTTTTAGTACCATGTGGAACCGGAGCGATCTCTGCAAAGATTTCTAACGCATCTTGTAATTTTGATTCTAATACAATATCAACATTTTCAGTGATAATAGCATTGATTTCTTTCTTATTTCCTTCGTAGTCTTTCATTAATTCAGAAAAGATTTCTACTAATTCTAATTTACGTTCATTAATAGAAACCCCTTCAATAGAAGATACACCTTTTCGTACATCAGAACATAATTCTAAAACTTTTTTATACTTTACCATAAGTTAATTTTCCACCTTTATTATAAATGTATTTTATGTATTTATTTGATTATTTTTTTACTACGCTTTTTCAACTTGCAATGCTACAGCTTCTTGTCCATTTAAAACTGTACGCTCAACTACTCGGAATACTTGAGCAGATGTAGGTGACGCAGTAGTGAATTTAAATTTACCACCAACCACTCCAGACGCATAATCGCCTTTAGCAATAGCTGCGAAAGTAGTACGATCTCCTGTTAAATTAATTTGAGTAGTAGTGAAGATATCACCTTTCTCGAATTCATATGTACGAACCTTCATACCTTTTGCTTCATTGATGAATTCAGACTCATCAACTGAATCATATAGGTTTGTTACTGAAGCTACTAATACCTGATCTTTTGTTGGATCAGTAGTAGGAACAATTTTACCTGTAGCATAATCAATCTCTACTAACGTACCATTTTCAATTTCTGTATCTGCATCATAGTGATAAGCGTGACCTGCCATTAAATCTAATCGAACGATACCATATTTTTTTACCATAAGTTAATTTTCCACCTTTATTATATTTATATTTTATGTATTTTTTATATTATTGTTTAATATTATACTTCTGAAGAATACCTTGAGGAATCAAATCTTCACCTTGTTTAGCGTTAATAATGACGTCTTTTAACTTTGTAGAGTTAACTTCCACTTCTGAGATTTTTACTTTAGAAACCTCAGCTACTACAAACTCATTCAACTTTTGGGTGTTTAATTCTTGAATTGCATTCTGAACATCTTCAGATTTAAATACTTCTTCTGAAAGTAATTTAGAATACTTTTCATTTAACTCAGTTAATTTAGCATCTTTTTCAGCAGTTTCTACTTGTTCCTTGTATTTACCTAGTTCTTCAACAGTTGAATTTAACTCAGTCACTTGAGATTCTAAAACTGTTTTAGCTTCTTGCTGTTCAACAACAGTAGCATTTAACTCTACTACTTTTACCTCCAGTTCTTCAACTTTGTTCTGAAGTTCAACTACTTTTTCTTCGTTTGTCTTATCCATTTTAGACAATTCCTCCTTTGCACTACTTAACTCTGTTTGTAGTTTACTTAACTCTCCACTAATATCTGTACCTACGATTTGATAAGTAATTTCTACTTGTTGATAGTCTGAAGCTAATACGACGGTATCTTCGTTTAATGTGTAGTCAATTTTATATAACTTATTGGAATCATCCCATTCCTCAACGATAATATATGTCTGAAACACTTCACGAATCCAATACTTATATGAACGTTGTTCTGTTACAGGATTAACAGGATTGATTGCATTATAAATTTGTTGTCGAATATCTTCATGACTTAATTCACTTACTTCAATATGAAATTTAGTTTTATATCCCTTATTAAATAATTCTTTTTCAGCCAATTCTTTTTCTCCTTTCTTTTCATTTTCAATGTTTTTTAAATCTTTCTTAACTGCTGTAGCTATTTCTTTTTGAGCAACGCTAATTACACCTGCATCATTGTCAGCAGGAGAAATGCTACTTCCTAACAAGGCATTTCCTATGTATGTGTAATCTGTAGCGTATCTATATTCTTGAGTAGGGTTTTCACCATAAGAATAGATTTCTACTTCAACAGAGCTGTCTGCATTTTCACTGTTATATAATTTTTCTACACAGGCTATAATTTCTGGATATTTATAATTCCATAAATCAGCCTTAGCATACAAAGCCTTAACCGTAGAATCATTAGATAACTCATCAATCCAAGCTTCTTTAATTGTGCCAATGGCAATAGTCTCCAAACCTACGATGTTACCTTTATCATCAAAAATAGGTTCATGTCCACCTAAGTCATCCGAAATAGGTAAGTACTTAGCTACTACAGGTTTATTTACTAATGAATCTTTAAATTGGTTAACATATTCCTCTTTAAAATCTAAGCCATTTCCATTTGCTACATCAATTTTATGAACAAGCATGGTTATTTCTTTTGTTACATTATCTTTGCTTGAAATTTCTATGATAGATGAAGACAATAATTGCCTATCTTTCGTCATCAATTCACCTCCTTTTAAGTTATAAATATAAAGCCTATGTATTTTCTTTATTAATACATTCGTTACATTTACATTTATCAGGATGTTCAGATTTCTTTGCTCCTAATTCAATAAATGTAGTTTTGATTTTAGAAGCTAATTCTGACTTATGATTGACGTTAAAAGAAGGGGAGTATCCTTGCATATTTTCACCTCATTTAACTGGTTGATGGTTTTGGATTATTATTGCCACCACTCGATTTTGATTTTATAGTGTTTTCATTAGTAGGATTATCTACTGTAGGTGCGCCACCTTTATTCTCATTATTTCCACTTTGAGTATAAGCATTGGAGGCAGGATAGATGATATTTTCAGTTTTTAACACTTTACGTTCATACTCTGCTTGTCTTATAACATCTTCATAAGGAAGACCAGTAAGTGATTCGAACCAGAACTTCGATGTTCCTGTTTGCATATATAAATCTTTGTATTTATCAATATACTTTTCATGATTTAAAATAGTAGACTTAGCAAATACAAAGATACATGAAACTGATTTAGGTAGAATTTGTTTAATGTATCTGTTAATTATCACTTCAAACTTCTCTAATAATGTGTGAATATATCTAAAGAATTTCTGACTATTTAATGTTGCAGAACTAAAATTATTTCCTCCGCCACCCCATAGAACAGCAGGACTGATACCTAAGTTAGAATAAATACTATTATCAATCTTGTCGTACAATTCCTTTTTAAATAAATCTGTATTAACCTCTAAAGTGTCAAGTTTAAAGAAGTGGGGGAGAGCAATAGTACCTGTCCCTGACGTACCATCATCAGAAGAGAAAGCGTTGCTGCCGTTCTTTTTTTTAAATAATTTACTCACTTCGTTGAAATAAGCCGTAATTACTTCTTTCGGAACTGGTTTAGTACCTTCTTTATCTAAATGTCCTGCTGAAAGGATGACTATTGTTTTCAGTAATCTGTCAGCAACTGAACGTTCAACTTGATCTATAATTTCTTTTTGTAGTAATGCAGACCATGATCCCATAGTTAAAGGTAATCCGTAAGGCATATTGCGATTTCCATCGATATTAATTACATCTGCATCCTTTAATTCTACATATCTATAATCTTCGCCTTTTTTAGCATATAAATTGTATTTAGCTATCGAAACCTCATCTGGTAGAGACTCTATTACTGCTAACTTTTCGTTTGTACTTTTGATTTTTTGAATGGTTTTTAAATCATACTCAACAACCCATCGACCATTACGTTGTCTATTAATTCGAAGATCATCTAATTCTAGAAATTGAACATATTTTTTATTACGTAAGCAGGTAACGATAGTTCCCATTTGACCAACTTCAAATAATCCATCTCGTACAAATAATTTAACATCTATATCACGTAAGAAATCATTAACTTTTCGCTCATAATTACGTAATTTTTTCTCATCATCTACTTCAGACCAAGAAATTACATAGTCTAATGTAGGAAGAGATTTTAATGAGCGTAACACTTCTTTGATGATACCATGTTTATTAGTTAAATATTTAGAAGCCTTTTGTATTTCTTTAATATTAGAGTAGGGGTTCTGCAAATATTTATATAAATCAGTAAGAGAGATATCCTTTAAAGAACTACCAGAGCCATATTGAGTTATATAATCCGTTAATCCTGCTACTTCAATCCATTCTTTACTATTGTCTAAGTGTTCTTCTGACACCTTATTCCTCCTTTCTTTATGTATTTATTTGATTTAAAATCCTGATTGCATAAAGAATAAGTAATCGTCAAAACTGTCTTCGTCTAATTCTTTTTCTAAAAATAAACTTATGTAATACAATCCGTATGCTGTAGCTGAATAACGGTCACGATCAATACGCTTAATCACTTGTTCAACCGTAATAGTAGTTTGAGTTTCTTTTAATCTCAAGTTCGCAACCTCATCTATAAATAATTGCGTTTGAGCAGAGGTCACTTCAATCTCGCTAGAATTAGGGTCATTTTCAGATAAATGTTCTTTAATATCGCTAAACTGTTTAACAAGTTTAAGTCTATTTGATTCAACATTGTCAATAAATGTCCTAATAATTGCACCGTTAATACCTTGAGCTTTCAACGAATAAACAATAGAAGGGGAATTTGGTACGCTAGTTTTATCATCAGTATTGATAGTACCCCAACAACCTAATTCTTCATTTGTTTCTGGATCAGTGGTATCTTCTAATAAGGCTTCAACTAACCCTTGTCCTATTGAGTTCGCATCGATGACTACAGCTTTAACTCTCGATTTATTTAAGTCTAAATTCCCACCATACTTATAATAAGTCTGCTTTACGATAGTCGCTTGCTCCTTGTAATTTAATCCATTAGGAGGGGTGATTATATTTACAATATGTATTTGTCTTATAATCCCGTTTGCATTTCTTATTATCTTTAAAACCACAATTGCACTCTTATTGTTTGAGTCAGAAGATGAACGAGCAACATCTACAGATATTACATACTCTGCTAACGCTAAATTACCTTTCTTATCTTTAGGGCATTCTAGCTCTGGCATTGTGATTGTCCTAGCTTTGATTAGCTTACTGATATTAATTAACGCTCCTGACGAGGCTCCGATCCAATCGCAAAGATAATTTTGTCGGAATCGTGTCACATTTCCTTGTCTAGCTTTATTGATAGTGGACATTTTTTGTCTTCCGAAATGGATAGGTATACGCCAATCAGAACCAAAGACAAACGTACCTTTTAAATCTCTAGTATCTTTAACCATTTTTAAAATCTTTTCATATTCATCACTATTTTTATAACCAGAAGTCGAAAATCTGTTAATTTGCCCATTTAATTCAGTTGGGTCAGTGTCTCCAGTCATTGTAGTTCTGGGAACGTTAAAGATAGGCTCAATTGCGTCTTCATATAAATCTCGGTCAATTAATGCACTTTCTTCTAGACTTCCTCTACGTCTACGCAAACCCTTTGAGGACTGAGCATTAGCTAAATTATCAATAATAGCGCCATTTTGAAATACTACACGACCACTATCTTTTGAGAAGTTTTCTGTTTTAATTTCATCTTTAATTGATGGATAAAATCTTAATATTTCGTCGTGTTTCTCTTTCCATATTTTTACTGCTGACTCCTTTGTACTTGCCGTAATAGCTAAAGTAATGTTAGGAAAACAAATTGCAGTGTGGTAAGCTACCATAATTTGAGTCAATGTTTTACTACCACCACGAGGAATACAAAAGTAGTTTTCTTGAAATCTACTTAAAGTACGCATCATAATTCGTTGGTATAAATCTAATTCAATTCCACCTGTATCTGGTTTCAGCATATCGTAAAATATATCAGGGTAAAATCTAATAAATGAACAAAATTCAGCCCACTTATTTATATTTCTTGTTATTAAGTTAGAGTTATCAGTAGGATTTACAGGAGAAGTAAATGCTGATTCATATATGTCATTTCTATCATTAGAATGTTTTTTGTTTTTTGAAGTAAAATTACTATAACTAGCCATTATTCATCACCTTCATACAACGGCTCTTTATAAACATTTTCTAAATCCCTAAAGACATTACTTCTCTTAACCTTAAACTCTTCAATTTCACTTTCTGTATAACCATGAGTAGAAAAATGCTCAGAAAGCATCTCATCATAAAATTCATATATGTCTTTGTACTGAACTTTAGATTTATCTTCCAATCTTCTGTAATAGTTAATAATCGCCCAAATAATCAAATCAGCATCATCATATGGTTGTTCTGTGACTTTAGGGAGAAGGGGAATTACGCCTATTTCGCTTTCTACTGCTTCAAATAGCTGAGATAAAACATCTACACCACCACTAATGTCACTCTTACTTAATTGAGAGACATTAATTTTAGCATCTACGGCTTGCTTTTGAGCTAATTGACCCCATTCTTTTGCCTCTTTCACATCTCCTCTAGCTGTAGCCGTTTCTTCTTTGACACGGAATCGAATATAAATGAGTAGTCCTTCTGTATGGAGTGCTGTTTTTTCGCCATAATTTCGAATTAACTTATCATATTTCTTTTCAAAACTATGATATTCTTCTTCGGTGTAACCATATCCCCACTTATCCATAATCTCTTCTGTTAAAATGAAATTTGATTTACTATAATTGTTTTTCGTTTCAGCAAGCATATTCATCTTATCTTCATCTGTTAATAAAACTTCATTTTTCTCTTCTTTACTGAAAATACTTTGTTCCCATGTGTCATATCTAAAGTCTTTAGCATTAATAAGCTTAAAATACTCTCCAATTACGTCTGGTTTAGTTAAAGCAGATTCAAATAGATATATATTGAATGGTTTATCTACTTGTCTCAAAGTGTTCTTTACACTATCAACGTTATCGATATCGGTATTATCTTTTAAACATTTCTTACAGACACGTAAACGTTCATCAATCTTATCCATATTACTATAAGATTTATAATAATCAGTTAGACGTTTATTATCTCCGCACATAGAACAGTTCTTATATTTATCTTTATCTTGAATTGCAGACAAATACAATCACCTCATTTCTCAAAATAAAAAGAATGTCAATCAAATGACATTCTCGTATGATCCGAATATGTAATTATTTTTAAATTCTTCAAATTGCTCATATGTATTATTTTCTTTTGAATATATTTGATGAAATAAAATATGTAGTTTTTTATCCAAGCATACACCTAACAATTCTTCATGCCTTTTTATAAATTCTTTCTTGATAGCAATTATGTCATCAGAATTATAATCATTGATATCTATTTTTAAATATTCTAACGTATCTTTTATGATACTTGAGAATGAGTACAAGTGATGTACGTCATAATCTTTTGAACCCGTCAAAATACATTCATAGTTGCAATTCTTTTCTGAGGCATTTCTCCAACTAATTATTGTACTTCTTAAGAATCTACTTAAATCTGATAATGACTTTTCATTCCTACAATTAGGACATGGTTCTTTTGTATTTCTGACAGTACCATAACTTCTAAGTAGAATTTTATCAGGATGGTGAATGCATCTACACCTTAAATGTTCTTCTTTATTTTTATAAACTTCACCATCTAATATTTCTAATCCTTTTTCTAGGAATTTCTCTTTTATTTTATCGAAACTAACCCTATGATTGTCTCCTGCTTTCTCTTTAGCGCAATAATAACATCCATCTACACGTTGATTTGTTAAATTTGCATAGGTTCTAAACTGTACTCCGACACCTATGTGTTTTGGGCAATGGTAGGGTAGAGGTGTTCCATTGTTTTGATAATCTTCTACTTCAAATAATGGAATTAAATCTTTTGCTATAAATGCATCTATCACTACTCGACTGTCCAACTTCTGCGAATCGTTATCATGTCTTATGTATTTACAGCAGTGAACATTCTTTTTAATATTAGCAAAATTAGTATCTTGTGCGCCTTTGTCAGAATGCTTACTACATATTACCATCAATCTAGTCCTATCATTTTCGTATTCGTCAATATTTAATATTGTTATTCCTTTTGACCCTGCTAATTCTATAACTTCTTCTTTAGAAGTTTGATGTAATTTTCTTTTATACGATTTACTTTCGTCAGTAGAAGCGTAGCTTTTATGTCCGTATTTCACTAAGCTAACTTCCTCACCCTTTAATTTCATACAACATCTATTTGAACAACAATCTTTATCTATAATTTCTCGTTCTTTGAATAAATTTCTATAAGGCTTCATGAAGCTTTCCTTACAATAGTCACATTTGACGTTTATTTTAATCGGAGATGTTTTCATTAGGTCTTCGATTTTAACTTCAAACCATTTATTCTGACCTCCTCAAATATAACCTAAACCTTCATAATGTTTTCTTGTTGAACCGTTCCATCTAACTGTTGCAGTAGTACTAATTAACACCATCTTTAATATCCTCCATAAAACTATGTATTACCTCCACTAAAATAAAAATAGAGCAGGGAAGTACGATGGAGGACGCACTGTGTATCAGGCTCATGACTTCCTAATATTCCTACTCAACAAGCATTTCTGCTTTATGACACACCTATGAAAGTATTAAACTTAAATAGATGTGCTAAAAGGAGAGATTTCTATGAATAATCAATTAAATTAACTGAAAATATAAATGTAATTATGTATTATTTTAAATAAAATAACCGTTTTAATAAAATTTTTAATTCCTGTATGTACATAAAAGCAGTAAATTTGATTTCAAATATTAAGTTTTTCATATGTATCACCTAATTGAATTCTATAAAGAAAGTACCTCTACGTCCTTTCTCAGTAATCCAAAGTAGTTTTTGATGCGCTTTACTAGTCATTCTACCGTCCTTAGCATAATCATCTACTCCACCAAAAGAACCGTTAACAATTAAATCAACACCATGCACTTCATTTTCAAAATTCTTATGTATATGTCCAGCAAAAATAGCTTTAGGTTTATCTAACATTAAAGATAAGTTACTTATTACAGTATTTACACTATCTAAATGACCATGAACTCCGTAATATTTGTTACCAAGTATTTCAGCAACAATAATTTCACTATCGATATCATTTTTATGGAAAATAACATTTTCAAATTTTTCTAATCTCATTTCCATGTACCACATAATAAAACTATGGAATGACTCTGTGCGAACTTCCTCTTCTTTACGAGCTGCAACACGATCATGATTTCCTTTTACATTATAATAATGAACTATTTCAAAATTATTAGCTAAAACTGATACTAATTCACTCAATGCTTCAGCAACTTTTTGAGTGGAAGTGACTGCATTTTCAGTCTCACTAAGTTTAGTTAACCTATGAATACATCCACTGATAACATCGCCAAGTTCAAATACATGAATTTCTTTTACGTTTAATAATTCTTTGTATTCGAGAACTTCGCTTCGCACTTGATTAAGGCGTTCATAGAAAATTTCATCATTATATTTGTTCCAATGGTTATCTGTTACCATTCCTTTATGTAAGTCACTCAATAATAAAGTTAATGCTCCATTTGAGGTAGGTGAAGGGAGAGGCTTGACCCACTTTAGAGGTTTGTTATTCATATCATCTTTAATATCATCTAATAACTTACGCAATAAATTCTCCAACCGTGCTTCATGAGTCATATACTTACGAATTTCTCTACGCTCATCTGATAATTGAACTTTTAGTTTGAATAATTCTTTTTCTAGTTGTTTCATTTCGTCTAATTGTTCATTAGACATTCCATCCTTAAATTTCTTTTCAAAATACTCTTTGATTTCTAAGAAGAAAATTGAACCTTTACGTAGTGTGTCTCGATGCATGTTGAGATTCAACGCTTCTACGATATCTTGCCAATCATCATTAATAACACCAGTTAATTTTTCTTCAATTAATCGATATTTCCAATCTAAACTGCTTTCATTTTGGAGTTTATTTAACATTTAATCACTCCTTAATCTTCAATTGGAGTAGGGGTAGTAGTTGTATTAATAGAAAAATCAGTACGTCCACAAGAAGCTAATTCTTTTAGCACTTCATTTAATGAGGGAGTTTGTAGATCATCATCAGTTTTACCATATTCGTAAATTAAACCTTCTTCTAAATTTACTTCAGCATTTTTAAATTCGTAATTCTTTTTTATTTTAGCCATAAAATATCATCCTTTTCTCCGTATTATCAAAAGTACAAAAATAATCCTATCTGCAAAATTCTAAAGAACTAAGTGTCCTGTTTTTACAGATAGGATTATTTAATTAAAATCTAATTAATAGAGAAGAGTAGAGGAGAACCCTACCACTAACTCCATTTTGTATTTAAAACGCCTGTATTAATTTGCCATGCATTAAAAATTAAGGATTAAGTTGTTTCTTTAATTCACCGAGAGGTTTGAAACCAATTGCTCGTTTTTCTGCAATGTCAATTTCTACTCCAGTTTGAGGGTTTCGCCCTTTACGTGCAGCACGAGTTTTATTTTCTAATTTACCAAACCCAAAGATATCAATATCATCACCTGCCAGTAGGCGTTCACGAATAATCTCAAATACAGTTTCTACATAAGTTTTTGATTCTTTTGATTCAATTTCAAAACCTTTGGCTTCAAAAGCTTCCTTTGTTAATTTACCTAATTCCGTTACATTTACTTTTTGTTTAGTCATAATTTGATTTCTCCTTTTATTCATTTGTTGTATTATGTATTTTTAAAATTAAAAAAGGGGGATGAACCATTTTTCTTTGTACTTTAGTTTTTTTATTCCTTTAACGAATATTTAGGAAAAACGCTCATAAACGTTGATATGACGATGTTCATAAGGTGCTATCAACTTACAAATCTAGCTTAGATGTTGATATATCAATGGTTTATAGGACTTCTAAACTTGGACAACTTTCTTTTCTCTTGTTTATTTTCTCTCCATAGTTCACGTTGCCTCTCTTTCCAACATTCATTACAATATTTCACTCTGTTATTAACTACTTCAATTCTAACTCCGCAGTAATCGCATTGCTTAGTACCTTTTAGATTTTCACGAATGTTTGATACAAGAATATCGCCATAACAATTCCATAATGTAGTTTTATTTGGTGATTTAGTGTTATTGAATAGCTCTTTAACTAAAACGTTAACGACCTTGTGTTCATCCGATTCAACTTTTGATAGCTCATCTCTAATATATTTATAAACATATAGAAGTCCTTCAGATTTATCTTTAATATTTGCACTTCTAATTAGGAACTCTTTGGTTCTGTTTAATTTGCGATATGTTTCTACAACTTTACGATTCACATACTCAATATCTTTGCTCATTAAAATTTTATAATCAAAATCGCCTGCAATTGTCTCGAATTTGATATTTCTATTAGGAATTACTTTTCTTAGTCTGTTAACAGTACTTTTTGTAATGTTAGAAACATTGTCTTTATCTTTATTTTTTGCTTCAATAAAGAAATAAGGTACTTTGCCTTTTATACTATTTTTAATTTTCTCTTCTACTTCCTCTGGACGTTTAGGCATATACAATGTTTTAGCATAATCAATTATGTAATTATTTTCAGCAGTAAGCCATTTGACAACATCTAAATCAATCTCTTTTTCAGAATTAAATATCTTAGTGATATTATTACTAACTTCACCTATATTGGCTTTAAATGCTAAAAGTAGACTGTCATAAATCCTTGTATTATCAATTATTTCTGGTTCAGCCGAACCCATTTTATAATAAAGAGGGTAGATGTCCTTCATATTTCTCTCTGCTATAGTAACAAATAACTCATCTTGAATAACAAGAGCTTTATCACCATCGTTATCGAATTGTAGAATTTTTGAAATTGGATCATGAGTGCTAGTGTAAATGCCATTAGTAATAAACCACTTATTCAATTCTTCTTCTTTAATAACATTTCTTACGCAATGTTCTTTATATAGATGAGGACTTCTTAAAATATCAACTTTACCTTCTTCATAAACATTGCAAAACACATCTTTATTTGATAGTAAACCTGTTGGATTTTCTATACCTAAAAATAATCTCTGACAAAAGGCATAAAGGTCTGGAATTAAATATAAATAGTGCCCATTGATTCGTAATTTACCTGCTCTAGCATCGCTAACCATTGATTTCTTCTTGTCTTTTATAACTTTTTTAGAATGCTCATCATTTAATAGTTCAGGATAAATAGTAAGAGCAAGTTGGAACTGATTTTTGTTTTTATTTCTCTCAGTTGCTCCTAAAATCCTTAACATTGTTTCTTTATCATTTCCAATCTTCAAAACATCATCAATGGTAGGCTGTGATAATTCTTTTAATTCTTTATCAGTCACATCAGTTAAAGTCTGTAACATTTGATAATTTAATGTAGCATTCTCACCAATATCTTCTTCGTTCAACTTCACAGCCTGACAATTATTTTCTTTAAATCTTGTCTTATAATCATGCCAATCATTATAATATGCTTTCATTTTGAATTGAGACTTGGTGAAAATTACTTGTATATCATCATCAATGATATCCCACTCCTTACCGTATATATCCTTCACTTTAGTATTTCCATGTAATATGGCAAATTCATCGAAAGGGAAGGGGACTAGTAATCCTTTTACATATGGCAACCTTGTCATAAATGATTTTTTAGATTTCTTAGGAAGGATCATTCCACAACCATCAGTATGTTCAATAGGAACTTTCATACTTTTGCGAGTAATTTCATAGGTATCTCTGTTAATGTAGTCGAAGATTGAATTTACTTCAGTCTCAAGGTCTGGAACTACGATTGTTTTATCAATATCAAAACCATTCCATTTCACACTTGCAGAGGCAGTTAATGCTTTATATGCTAATAATTTATTTACATTACAACCGCCTTTACTATTAATTTCATCAATACTTAGTCCACAAGTTAATGATCCCTCATGTTTATTCCATAATGATTCTTTTATAAAGACAACTTTCTTTGTTCTTATTTGTCCTGCACTAGATGAAAAATAAATGTATTTCTCGCCATTGTAAGTAAATCCATCTTCCATAATGTTATTTAACACACTAAAGTAGAATGCTCTCACTATGAACAAATCAGTAGATAAGCTATCTACCTTCATTCCAACTGTTCTAGTTAAGGCAGAATCGAACATGCCTATGATTTTATTGTCAGTTAGAGACTCACTTCGTAAGCATCTAGTGCCATTAAACTCTTTAAGATGTGATATTAATTCTTCCTTATAATTATGTATAATTTTATTGATGTACTTTCTTGTCTTAACTAATCGTTCTTTACGTTTAGTTCGAGTGTCCTTTTTATTTTTAATTATTTTTACTATTTTACTTCTTAATATGTAGAGTCTAACCATTTTGTTATATATTTCATTTTCTTTATCAGTATAGAAGCATTCAGTCCCTATACTATATATGTAAACTTGTTTTTCTAAAGCTTTACTCAAATTCAAACCCACCTCTTTTTATTTTTAGTATGTATTTTATAATTTAAAATCTAACTTTATACCACTTATTCATACGCTTTTTAATTGTTCCTAATTTATCAGGTGAAACTTTCTTTCCTTCCAGTAGTAAGTAGTACACCTCTTCCTCAAGAGGTGTATGAAGCTCCATTGCCACCATTTCCTCTAAGTAGTATTGCATTTCATCCATAGTAATTTGTTTGTTCATATTGATTTCTCCTTTTAAAATTATGTATTTGTTTATATAATAATGCAAAACTAGTCAATCTACTAGTCAGACTATAAAAATATTTAAATAACAAAATACAAAATTAATATTAATTACACTTTTCTATTAATTGGTAAGATTTTTTGTCGAATCATGTTGAAATATAAAGAATTTAATTTAATTAAGACATGAATTGTTGTATTATTGACTAGTGAAGGACATGGTGAGAAATTAAAATACAACAAGTACTAACTTTTTACTTGTAATTTATAGAAAAGTTTCCAATAATTATTAGTAAGTAATAAGAAAGGGGAATGAGTTATCATATGAATAATGTAAAGAGAGTACAAATAGAAAAAGATGAATCAGTAGAGTCTGCTTTGCTTTTGATTATTAGTAAGCTATCTATTACACAACCAGAAGAATCGTTAAAGTTGCTGGCAATGTGTGCAAAAGATGATTTACCTAAGAAAAATGTTCTGAATTATGCAATTGATGTAGTGGAAAGGGGAAGGTACTTAAGTTAAAATTTATACATATCAAATAAATACAAAAATTATGTAAAAATTATCATAAGTAAAGTAGTTGGAATTTATAATCATATGAAACCAATACAATATTTTACTCGAAAAGACGATTCGCATTAAAAACACCATTAATCGTAAATTGATCTAGTTTCTGCTTAAGAAATGTAGAGTTTATGAGGGAATTGGTTGAAAATAATCGTTAATTTTCGAGTTATTTTTATTTGTAAGAGAATGAGATAAAGTGTGAATATATTCAATGTTTATAAGGGAATTGAGCAGCTTATATAATAGTGATTGAAAATAGTCGTATAAGTTTAATCGTAAATAGTCAGTGTTTATGCGTGTTTTATGGGTAAAAATAGGGTGATAATTGGTTGAAAAGTATGATTTGTTACTATTTTACTATGTGCTAATATTCAGTAATAGTAAGGATATTTGATGAAATTTACGATTGCATTTACGAGTATTGGAGAAAAGTGAAAATAGGTAAGTGGAACTAATTTTAGGTATATTGGATTATGAAATAAAAGGTGAGATGATGGGGAGTGAAAAGTAGTAATTGAAAATTTTATCAAGCTGTGGGGATAGATGTGGTAGCCATGATATTTGCTCACTCACATAACTTCAAGATGTAAACTAACCCCCC
>Ga0256901_1000802_pt1 | contig 16763 bp, 32 predicted proteins | sample MC6MC0689MT_FD_190200 | JGI IMG/M metagenome (GOLD analysis project Ga0256901, IMG submission 190200) | Metatranscriptome of enriched soil aggregate microbial communities from Iowa State University, Ames, United States - MC6-MC0689-MT... | ecosystem: Environmental > Terrestrial > Soil >... | reverse complement strand
CCCGTATTGATGATAGCTGCTATATAGCGATCACAGGTCACAATGGACAAATCGACATCGCTAAAGGTACGTCAGGATTCGCTGAGTATATTCATCACTTCAAGCAAGGTAAACAATCAGGGATTTACCCTAACATTGAATTTGCTAACCTGACACACAACTACCGAGGTGCGTTTAGTTCATTTGCAGACCAACTGTAAATGAAATTAGGAGGAATTACTTATGGTAAAGAAGAAAACGCAAGCTTTTAAAAATGTAACAAAGCCGTTAGGTCAAGCACTAGATTTCCTTGCTCACCTAGAAAAAGGCATTCACACAGGGAACATCGATGTAGACGCTCCCGAAGTTTATAATGGTATTGCAGGAGCGAAAGAGCTTTTGGACGAGTCACTTAAAGCTATCCATGAAATTGAGGATATCAAGCAGGATGAAGCAATGGAAGGTATCCCTAACTTGGATACGCTATTTGCAGGAAATCCTGTAAATGAATACGTGGATGCTATTCTTGCTGTAATCGCTCCGCAACATCCGAAAGACGGTATTAACATGTTCAAGTTGCTTAAAGATGCACAGGCTGCTATGGAAAAATTAGCAGAAAGTCAACGAAAAGCAGAGGAAGTATTGCAAAAGGTAGACAAGAAAGCGGACAAGCCGAAGACAGAGGAAGAGTTCCTTGACCAGTTTGTTGACTCTTTAGACCTTGCTCATGAGGGTATGATCGACTACCATAAAGAATCGTTACGTGATGCGTTCGCACACTTAGACGCATCAGGATACGGAGGAAAGGTTAAATTCTTAATTCCTCTTAAAAAAGGAAACACTTACGCTTCTCTTTACGTTAAGTCGGATTATATCGCAATCCAAGTAGGTGAGGATAAATACGAATATAATCGTTACGAGGTATACGAGGAAGAGTATAGCGCAGAAGAAGCGGCAGTAGAGCCTGTACCATGTCCTGAGGAAGCATTAGTTCCATGTACGTGCGATGACAAGTCGGACTGCTCTAAACCTTGTGAACGTGACGTAATGGTCGATTTAGCGATTGCTCATTTAACAGACAAGAAAACATTCACAGGCTCCGACTACGATCTAATTCGTTACTTCCTACGAGTGGTAGAAGGCGCAACAGACGAAGACCTACAAGGTTTGTCAAACCGTGCGTTAGAACTAGCGTGGAAGCGTCACTGGTACCTTAAAACCGAAGATAAATAAGTTTAACAAGCCAGTCACAAATTATTGTTGACTGGTTTTTTATTTGTATGCTATAGTGATGTTATACGCTTTATACACACTATAGGGAGATGATGATTTTGACAGAAGATTTTACAACCGTGCTAGACAAAATCGAATCAGGTGAACTTGCACCATCATTTGAAATCGGGCACGTAACTTATTTCATGATTGAGAAAACAGCTTACTCATTTCATTTCTATGCAACATATACGAAAGTAGTACGAAAAGTTGAAAAACCTGTTTTAACAGAGATGTTATATGATCTACGCAACAACAAGTATTACATCCTTCGGAATGGTAGAGAAGTTAAGTTTAGCCTACCTAACCTAGATTTAATTGTTCCTCGTAATTTACTTTACGGGTACAGCAGCTCTAACGACTTCTATAGTTCAGCAGGAGCTAAAAAGTTCCTGGAAGAGATTTCAGTACCTGAAAACAAAGGTATGTACGAGAAGATGGTAAACATCATGGGTAAGATTGGCGAAGAGAAGGTAACGATGACATCCCGCTCTCTTGTACGCCTTATCAAGGAATACAGCAAGTTAGAGCTATTATATAAAGCAGGTCTAGATATTAACGACATCAAAAAGAACTCTGCCCTTCGTGGTATGGTAAAAGCCGCAGCAGCAAACGGAATTAACAAAATTCATCAAATGTTTGGATTAACGAAATCCCAGTATAAGTTCCTGCGAACATTTACAAATAATGCGGACAGACTGTATGGATTGGCAGATCATGCTTCTTTCTTAACACAGAACGCTATGGACATTTACAGAGGGTATACCAAGCAGATTGAAGACTTGCAAGAAGTGTTCCAAATGGACGATCGCTTAAATGTGTTTCTGAATAACGAAACTATAAATGATTTCCTTCTAGCTAACCGAGTTAAAGAGTCGAAAATAGGGCGATACGCAGACGGTTCATTCTTCGGATTTGTTTTCAAGCATAACCACTCAAATACGTATAAACTTATTGAGTACCTACTGTTCGACTGCTATAACATGCAAGGGCTAGATTATGCTAGTGCTTTTGTTACATACAGAGATTATTACAACATGAACGTAGATATGGGTAACACAAGTTTCCATAAGTACCCTAGATACTTAAAAACGTACCATGATATCGTTGCTAGAAATTACAACGTTATGAAAGACCCTGTAGCAGTAGAAGAGTTTGCTAAAGCTGCGGACAACTACCGTGTATTAGAAACAGGTCGATTAGGTGATTACAAAATAATCGTGCCAAAGGATGCTGCGGAGGTTGTAGCGGAAGGTAACGAGCTGCATCACTGTATCGCAAGTTACGTTAGAAAAGTTAACAAAGGTACATCGCAGATCGTGTTCCTGCGTAATAAAGACGAACTGGACAAGCCTTTAGTTTCTGTCGAGATCAGGGACTTTAATGTTGTCCAGGCTAAAGGTTTTGCTAACCGCAATATAACTAAAAATGAGAGAGAAGCGTTGCATATATTCGCTAAACGTCATAAGTTAGGTGTCGCAGAGACACTTTAGTCCACTAACTAGTGTATATTTCATCTCCACTACATCATAGTGAATTTAGAGTGTGTTATAATGAAGATATAACATAACTTATGGCAGAAGCAGGAGGTGGGTGATATGGCTTCAGGAAGCAAGACAAGAACATCTTCCACATATTTACAGTGTACATGCTGTGACAATATAATGAAAATATACAGGAAGAAAAGCAGGCTTAAAGAAAAAGACCACATTAAGCATATGTACTGCTTTAGATGTAAAATCATAACTGCACATTTAGAAGTGAAAGAGGACGTGTTTATACCGTCCTGGATAGCAGAGTGGCAACAATCGGTTAGAGGAGAAGATACAGATGACAATTGACAACAACGTAGACCCGCAGTACCTAGCATTAGCAAAGAAAGTCCTGGAAGAGGGTAATTACAAAGGTGATCGCACTGGAACAGGGACACGATCCCTATTTGGAGAACAGATGCGCTTTGATTTATCTAAAGGATTTCCGATGCTAACAACTAAAAAACTCCCATTCCGAGTAATTGCGGAAGAATTGCTATGGTTTATCAGTGGAAGTACGAACGTAAAAGACTTACTAGATAAGAACGTTCACATTTGGGATGATGACGCTTATCGTTGGTATAAAGAATTAGGACGACCGCTACCGAAGAAAGAGTTCTTCGACTGTATTAAAGAGTTTGGATTCGACCTGGGAGCTATTTACGGGGCACAGTGGCGTAACTGGAACAACGAAGGTATTGACCAGTTAAAGAATGTTATTGAGCAGATTAAAGTAGACCCTGATTCAAGACGACTATTGGTACTTGCATTTAACCCATCGGTGATCGGTAAAGTAGCATTACCACCATGTCATTACGTATTCCAGTTCTATGTAGCAGAAGGTAAACTAAGCTGTATGTTCACGATGCGGTCAAATGACGTATTCCTGGGGTTACCATTTAACATTGCAAGCTACGCATTGTTAGTACATATCGTTGCAAAAATGACAGGTCTAGCGGTCGGAGAGCTTGTATACTCATGCGGTGACGTGCATATTTATAACAACCATGTGGAGCAGTTAGAGCTACAAATGACTCGTGAACCTAAGCCATTACCAACACTTAAAGTGAAGACAGTTCATGAGAATATCGAGGACTATACGCTAGAAGACTTTGAACTTATCGGTTACGAAGCTCACCCAGTTATTAAAGGCAAGGTCTCGGTCGGACTAAAAGAAGAGGAGAAGTGAGTCCATGAAATACACGGATAAGGATAAAAACATGGTCAGAGAAATCAAGATCGCTATTACAGGTGAACTTAGATCAGGTAAGACTACGTTACAGAAGTACGCTGAGAAGAACTACGGTGGTTTCGTTCCTTTTGCTTTCGCAGATGATTTAAAAGAAATGTTCCATGCGGAGTTTCCGCACGTACCGATGAATCCTAAGCCACGTAAAGGCTATCAGCTATATGGGCAGCTTATGCGCTTTATTTACGGTGAGGATTACTGGATTAACAAGTGCTTCTATAAAATAGAACGTGTAAGACGAGCGGCTAAGAGCTACAACATCCTGGGTGACCAAGTGGAGTTTATGCCCCTTATTACAGACGCACGACAACCAAATGAGTTCGAACGCTGTTACAAAGAAGGTTATACGCTCATTAGAGTGGAAGCATCACAAGACGTACGGATAGAGCGTGCTAAGGCAGAAGGGGATAAGTTCTCTTTAGAAGACCTAAGCCACGAGTCAGAGAAGTATGTAGCTGAAGCTCCTGTCCATTTTGTGCTGTATAACAACGGTTCGTTAGAGACATTATATGCCCAGTTTGATGAGGTTATGACCTATTTGAAAGGGGAACAGTAGAATGGCTAAATGGATCGCATATGTGCTATTTCTATACTTTGCCTTCACACTACCAATCGTTATACCGTATCTTGTAATGAGATACAAGTCGTGGAAACTGAGTAGAATCAAATATGGTACACGTAAGTTAAAGAGCGGAGAAGTTATCTTTAAAACTGAAGACGCTTATTTCCTTGCAGTAGACGAGAAAGGCATACCAGTACTGGTCGATAAGAAAGAAGGCGCACGTCTTTGGGAACAAGGTGAACCTATATAATATGCAGGTTCACAGAGGACTAGACTATAATGTCTAGTTCTTTTTCTATATTTTATTAAAAAGTTGTTGACTAATGTACAGCAACGGATATATACTAAATACAAGCAACTGAGAGGATGTTTACAGATGGAAATATCAATGATAGCAGCAAAAGGTAAAAACAATGAAATAGGTCTTGACAATAAGCTGCTATGGCACATCAAAGAGGACTTCGAATGGTTTAAAGAACATACATACAACAAGCCTGTAATTATGGGTAGAGCTACATACGAGAGTATAGGTAAACCATTACCGAACCGCATAAATGTCGTTTTAACCAGGGATGCAAGTTATAACCCTGATCCATCCGTAATCGTTCTGCCGAATATTGAGTCAGTGCTAAGTGAGTTCAAGAAGTACAGAGAAATAATGGTTATTGGCGGAGAAAGCGTATACAAGCAGTTTCTGCCATTTGCAAACAGATTGTATCTTACGGAGATTGACGCTGAGTTCGAAGCGGACAAGTTCTTCCCTGAATTTCCAATGGAAGACTATCGTGAATGCTACAGCCGAGATGGTGTAGAAGATAAGGGGTTTGATTACATCTTTAAGGTGTACCGAAAAAAATTAAAATGAGGGAGTGTATTGTATGTATCATGAAAATGTAGGTGTACGTTGGGAGTATAGTAATGTAACAGACGGAATTACCGTAGCGGAGTTTCACGAGTGGGGCAAGGACGATGAAATAGAGAATATCGATGTTGTACCTGTAGTTGCAATCGATACAGACTCATTACGAGTGGTTGAGCAACGCCAGGATAAATTCCCGAATAGTATCCTACAGGAAGCCTTGACTTATGTATCTATCCGAAATATGCAGAACTATGATATGGATACAGATGATTACAATATCATTTTAAGTGATGGTAAAAGAGTTATCATCGTGTCTATCCACTTACAAAACCGTAAGGTAAATTACTACGGACGCTTAATTATTAGACGAGAACGTAAGGTGCTTCGTCAGTTAGAAGGAAAAGAAATCCCTGAACGTAATATTGCTGCGGAACTAGGTGAACCTCCGAAGGAAAAGAAGAAAGTATTGTCTCACCTAGAGTATGAACATACAATCGGACTAACACAAACAGAGCGTAAATTGAAGAAGTATTTACTTCATAGCTTAAGTCGAATGGAAGGTACGGATAAAGAAGGCTTAATCCGTTATTACTATTGTGGCTTATTCCCTGAGAAGAAAGTACCTAAGAATAAATCTGATAAGAAAATGTTCGATGAAATGGTCGAATTTGCACAATTCGGTTGGAGCGATAAGCACGAAGAATTTGGTTCAGAACTTATTGGTCGAGATAGTGTTTACTCGAATGATTGGAACCGTCTGTTAGCTAAAAGACGTGACCTGGATACTATTCGATGAAAACTTCTGTAGGTGACTTAAGATTAAATCCTAAGATTAAGTGTTTCTTCTTAGGTCACCACTGGATTTTTAATAGGGAAAAGGTTAAACATGAGTGCTTAAGATGTAAGAAACCAAGATATAAGGAATTTGAAAGGGGAAAGTGAAATGAGCAAATTAGTAGATTGGGCTAAAAAAGAGTTAGATCAGTTAGTACCTGAAGGTGACGGGAAAGGAATGCAAGAACGCATTAATAATGATGTACTTGAAATCGTTAAGGTTTTCTCTGCACAAGGTCATAGCGGGTTCTCTGCATCATACGCATTAAATCTTATTCAACGTTTGTTAGACTGGAAACCTATTACGCCTTTAACAGGGGAAGAAGATGAGTGGAAATGTGTTGACGGTATCACTAACGATGGTACGCAACAAAACATTAGATGCTCTGCTGTGTTCAGAAAAGGTACAGACAACTCTACTGCATATTATATTCACGGAAAAACCTTTACAGATGACGGAGGAAAAACCTGGTATACCAACAGAGAAAGTTTTGTTCCAGTAGTGTTTCCATTCACAGTACCTGATAAACCTGAACGGATATTTGTAAACTCTGAAGAGGAGCAAGAGTGATGGACATTGACAAAGCAAAAGAGGTCATTGACAAGATGTACGCTGAAAAGCGTAAACGGATGTTTGAATTAGAGGTACTAGATAAAAATATCCTTCACGCAGAGAATCGTCTAATGAGTATGTGCCCTCACGAGAATGTGACAGGTAAACTCATCAAGTGGTGCCACGATTGCGGTCATGCGGAATTGTTTTGGTCATTCCCGAAACGAGGAGGTAAGAGACATGTTAGGTAAGCAACCAAGTGGATCAGATATAACAATGTATTTTAAGATGCCAAATGGTGTTATGGCTAAGGTGGGAGAAATAGAAACTGTCGTTGCCTATTCAGGTAAAGGGAAAAGCAGGCTTGTTGCCAATCCGTTCGAAGGTTCTATTACCATTAGGGATGCAAAATTTGAACTAAATGATATTGGTAAGAAGGTACAAGAATTAGGATTCAAAGAACAAGATGCATGGACGATATCTACCTTCTACGGTGAAGAAGGGTACAAAAATATTAAGAAACTTGTTAAAATGGGATTTTCTCCTAGAGCTGCCTTTAACATCCACCGTACCAAAGGTTCGAGTTGGAAGGAGGATAAGCATGGAAAATAAGCAATACGAATACAAAAAGGTACTTGTTCAGAAGCTATCTGATCCCCATTACCACGGTACGTTAGATGCAGACAAGCTAAACGAGCTAGGTAAAGAAAGATGGCAGTTCATAACCATCTCAAGCGGTGAGTGTATATTTATGCGTGAAGTTGTAGAGCCGAATCCTTTAGCAGAGGTTCGTCCTGCTGTAGCCTGGTTTGCTGCAAAGATGGAAGAAGAACTTAAGAAGAATGACTTTAAAAAGAGTTGGTATGCTTGCGACCCTCGCTTCTTACAAGATAAGATGGAACGTAAAGCAGTTTGTTTTGAAGATAATGTCAGGCATCTAGGTTTAGCGATCGATTCACTTCCAATAGCTGCTGTTAGAGAAGCATCCCATGTTGCGAACTACGCTATGATGGTTGCAACACAGATGTACAAAGCAGCAACAGGTAAAGAGATATGATTTGGTGGATTGTAGGAGCGATCGCAGTTTACTTAGCTATTGGTGTAGCTATATGGTTATATGTTCTGCTTACTGATCCCTGGGGCGGGTTCCTTTTATATCCGTTATATGCTCTTTTGTTTATAGCAGGTTGGCTACCGATGGTTCTCTATAATTTGTGGTTCCAGGTTAAAAAAGTGAATGAGTGGTATAAAGAGACTTTTGTAAAACGAGAGGAGAAACAAAATGACAACGAATAAAATTCAAACGTTACATAAAGCAATGCAGGTGATAAATGCAGCACACAAGGAAGCCAAGAGTGAGGTATATGAAATCATCGAGGGGCTTATCCAAGAAAATGTTACGCTAGAGGAACGAGTTAGTACGCTAGAAACGCAGGTTAAACAGTTAGAAGCACGTCCAAGCAACCCAGTTAGAGTTTCAGGACAAATGACTATTGTAGACTGTGATGACTCACTAAGTATGGCTAACGAACCTAAGGAAGCTCCTGTACCTGTTCAAGCTAAACCAGTCGAAGAAGAAAAAATGTCTTTAGTACAAGCTGTTGTCGCTAAGGAATTAATCCAGGACTTTAACCCTACACCTGAAAAGCTAAAGATGCAGCAAGACGTAATGGCTCGATTAGCTGAAGTGTTAGGAATCACTATTAAAGAAAATGCGACAATGCTCGATCGCTACCCTGTATTACTAGTTGCAAAAGACAGCACAGGTTCTATGGGTACCTGGGAAACATACATGGCTCAGTGCGTAGCGCACTGGACGCAAGCAATGTTACACCTTCACTATGGTAGAAGTGTAGAATCACGTTATATCACATTCGACTCTACAGGTGTCAGAAAAGCTAACTTTGAAGAGTGTTTCGGTAAGAGTGAAGATGTTGGTGCGTTAGTGTCTCCCGCTATATCAGGGCTTAATAGTATGACAGATGGGTATGCTTACGAAGACTATCACGATGTTTACGTACTTATCCTATCAGACGGTGACAACCATTCCGAAGACAACGCAGATATGGTAAGACAGTTAAAACGTTTAGCACCAAAAACTGAGCAGCTATGGTACGTAGAGATGAACCAATATAACCGTTTATCTGTTATCATGAACGCACTTAAGCCTAATAAAACGGATAAATTACCTGAGAATATGTCAGCTCATATCATCCAGGGAAATCCGAAAGTGTATGTGGAGTTATTTGAAATGTTCAAACACGTAGTAGAAAAGGAGAAAAACAATGGGTAAGGTATATACAGTAGCAGTACCAATTGTAGCGAAGTTATTAGTGGAAATCGAAGACGCAGCTAACGCACAAGATGCAATCAATAAAGCATTAGCAATCGATATGGAACTACGCCCGAACAGTGTAGACCATACCGTAACGATAGACGAGTGGGATATGCATAAGCATGTTGTACAAGGCAATGTCTACTATGGGAATATCAGCGAACCATTTGTAGCAGCAATAGACGAAGACGAAGACGAGTAAGATCACAGCTCCCTCCTGGGGGCTTTTTCTTTTGTCCACTACTTACAACTATATTGTATTATATAAATAATAAGATGCTAAGGTAGTACTCCTTTAAAATTTTTGGGTATTATTTTGTGATCGTATCGGCTCATACTGGGCTCTCATTTTGCTTCCTGTCGCTCTCTAGTGGTGCTTATCATGTATTTACATGTGGGGCTTCGTACGGGGCTTACACGGGGCGCTAGGGGCTTCTAGTCGGTACATCCTATGTGAGCTCCTTATGTGAGCCTACTGGGGGCTTATTATGGGGCTTATTATGGGGCTTCCTATAGGGGCTTTTCATTGGGGCTATATAGGGGCTTATTAGGTGGGCATAGTAGGGGGCGGCTGTCCGTTTAAGATACGATCATATTTCACCCTAAAAAATTTTTTGGGAAAATTTGAGCCTGGGGTAGACCCCTGGTGGGGGGTGGTGTCGATTTATGGTAAAAAATGGTACGGGGTGGGGTCTGTCGAATGGTGTCGAAAAATAATCATTGACAAACAGAAAAAAAAGACCTACCTCATTTTAGAAGTCGGTCTGTTTGTGTCCCGCATCTCTCATTTCTTTTTGATAGCGGTCATAACTTGCATTATCATATTCTTTAAACTCGTTGCTCTCTGCCAGTTGTCTGTATACATCTTCCAATCGTTGTTGGGCTTCTAGTTCACCCGTGTATCCATCTTCAAATAGTTCTGACTCATGACATAATACATATTCATCGGTACTTTCAAGCCAAACCACCTCGACCTCTGCCCCCTCCTTCGCTAGGTTACTTAATACCGTCTTCCACTCTTCTACTGTTAATCGTTCCATATCTCACACGCTCCTATATTGTTTTATTTAAATAGTTAACCAGTGCAGGGCATTCAATAGACCTATCATTCACTAACTCGCCTAGTATATCCTTTGTTAACGTGCCACTTTCCAAATACATTTCCACTGTAAATCCTGGGCTCTCCTTGCCTGCTAGAACGTCCATACAATCAGTTGAAAGGGTGTAAGTATCAAACGTTATATAACGAACCTGGAGCCCTTTCCGTGGGTGCATACAATAGACCCTAATACTATACATTATCTCATCCCCAATACTATTAAATGTGAGTAGAGTACAAGCACACCGTATAAAGCAAGCCCGCATACCATGACCTTTAATGACCCTCTGCCAAACTCTTTCATTAGTAGTCTTCCCCCTCTTCGTCTAGTGAGTTTTCGAACTCTTCCTGTTCGTCATAGATATCTGTAGTAGCTTCCATAATTTGTATTAGTGACTCAATATCAAACGCATATGTCACTTCCTCCATTACTGTATAATCTTCACTGTATGCCACGTTAACCGATGTATATTCTTCCCCTCTGATATTTACGCCCATTTCTAAGCGGAATAGTGACCCTCCGTTTTCGTAGCCTTCGAAGTAAAGGAAATCGTTTGTTTGGAATTCATATGCCTTCCATCCCTCTGTAGGATGCATATATTTTCTAATAAATTTTACGCCTAGTTGCTCATTGTTTAAAGGCGTGTCACTTACCATGTCATCTAATACCAGGATATCCCCACTTTCAGTATAGGGAAGTTCACCCTCTGCCACGCTGTCAATTGGTTCCCCTGCTTCGTTGTATAACTGTCTTTCCGTTTCTTCTTGTGGCTCTTCCACTGGTGCCACTTGTGGGGCTTCTTGTGGTGCCTTAGTGCCTAGTTGTGAATAGTTTGCAGGTGTTAGCATGTGAGAGAACTCTCTTTTGATTTGGTGCGGTTCCAACGTTGCTAGACACATTAAACATTCTTCGATTACCAGGTCATCCCACGTCCCGTATCGTACTGCATCGCCTTCTATATCTTCGTTTAGGAAATCAACTACAATGCTCCAATCCTGGTGACTCATAGGCGTTCTAATTTCAAAATTGTATCTATCGAAGTCGTATTCTTTCCCCTCATAGTTTCCTTTGATTTGCTCGTTACCTTGAAATGTGATTGACATAATAGACACGCTCCTAATAGTTTTTTTAATAATGTTTCACATGAAACAATTTAGCCTTCTAACTCTGATAGAACCTTTTTCGCCTGCTCTATTAAATCGTACTTGTTTTGTACACGCTCATAGCCTTCTTCCCCGTAACTCTCATCGGGGTATTTGGAAAATGTATCCATGAAGTCGGTTGCGTCCCCTAACTCTTCCATAAACTTTTCTAGTAATTCAACCAATTGTTTTTCCATTTTGTACACGCTCCTAATCTTGAGTATAGTTTTTAATATTTTCGTTAACCTCTATATACCTTGAGAAGTGCCCCAGTGCATTCAGAGCGTCCCCTACTTCGTCCAGGTCGTAAGCGTCCCCGTGCTCCGCTGTGAGCTTATTAATAACCTCTTGCAACGTCTCCTGGTCTGCATCGGTTTCCAAGAACTCAACGCCTAATTTATATACAGTTGTATTCATACCATGCACCCCCTAGACTCTCATGCATTCATTAAGCGGTATTTCAAAACTATCATAAATGATATGTTCCCCTGCTTCGTCTATCTCGCATAGTGCATAGTATTCCCCGTCTTGAATGATAGCTCTATCACTGTCTAGATAGATGATAGAAAACCCGTGATTGTTAGAAATTGTATAGCCTGCTATAACCTTCGTTCCATGCTCGATAAGGATGTCAAAGAGCTCCTTCTCTTCGTTCTCTTCCAATAGTCTTTCCACCGCTGCTATAGCTTCGTTTGTGTATGACTCGTTCGCCACTAATCTTTTAACCCCTTGTAATACATTCAATGTAGCTTTAGCCCCTTCAAATTCAGCAACTCTAATCATTTCCATATTGTACACGCTCCTATTATTTTATTTGGTTAGTAGCAGAGGGGACAAGCCCCCCGCCCTTAATAGTTTTGAATGATATAGTCAATCATGTAATTCTTATCGAACAATTGTTTCAAGGTCATCTCACGGTACAAGTCACCATCATTGCGTAATTCTAATTCATATTTCCAAGCAAGCTCTTGACCAACAACACCCGCCACCGTTTCAACAATTAACGCTTCTTGTCTGTCGTGGTTATACAGTTCGTTCTTAGTGTCCTGCCATGTTTGGTTATTAACGCCCTCTGTAGCGTTGTAAAACACCGTGTCATTTTTACCAGTTTCTAAATTGAATACTTGAATTTCATATGTTTTTTTCATTGTCATTTTCCCCCTAGTAACATTCTTTTACGATAATTTGTTTGATTGTAGCAATTTCATCGGTGTAGCATTGACCCGCTATATATTCCACGCCACGCTCACCAATGATAAGGCGGTCGAATATCCCGCATGTTTTTGGAAGACATCTTACAACGTCCATGTTATAAATTGCGATGTTTGGTTTGCTTCCCTCACGAGTGTATCCAAGTAGGAAAGTTTTGAACTGGTGTAAAGCTTCGTGACGCTCATTTAATGGAGTGTCAACCCACTCATAATTTTCATGGTCGTACTCTCTACCATTGATTAAGTTATTGAAAGTATATTGTTTAGCCATTTAAATGACCCCTTTTCATTTGTTATTTTTGTTTCACCACTACTTACAAACAATAGCTTATAAGCAGGGATTAAACAAAACATTATACCTTTTAACTCTCACTGTCTTTTCGTTCGACTCACGGGCTTTTCGGGCGTTTCACAACGTTCCTACTTTCCGTTTCGTATCCGTCCATTGTGGCAGTTATCCAACCGCTAGGAGCAGGAGAGAAAAGGTTTCTTATTCAGTTATCAATGAGCATTTTGTGCTGCTGTATTTCTTAAAACCATCTTACCATGATTGTTTTCGTAAAGTCAACAACAAGTTTTAAAATCTTTTTTTGTTGTTGCAACCTTCCACCCGATGAGGTGGAAACGCTCTAAGCCTAATGCCTGTTTAAAGTCGCTTAGACGACCTGTATTAGCTTCTTTAGTTATTAATAGGTATTCTATAACTATTGTTTCTAAGTAGTGTTTTACATCCTTCTGTTGACGCTGAGAGAAGAATGTATATGTTATATGAGTAATGAATTTGATTAGTTTAGTTTTCATTGTTTGCCATCCCTTCTAATGAATGCCAGTAAAAATGCTTATATGCTACGGTTGTTGTAACCGTTCCGCCTGCTAACTCATCGGCTATTACCACCGCATGTTCATTAATGGAAAGTATTGCACCATGATAGCGGTATTTTTGCTGTTGTTCTATAGTGCAGATGCTTATTACCTCACCGACCTGTGCAGCAGCTTTAAAACGTTTAATGCCTTCGTTATTCATGTTCGGCACGCTCCTTTTATTTAGTTGTTTGTGTCTCGCTTATCTGTCTCTTACTTTACAGTATTGTTTTCTAAAGGTCAACAACAAAATGCAAATTTCTTTAAAAAACTTTTCCTTCTATTATAGGGAAAATAAATCATTAACTATATCGTACTTTCTGCATATAGTTTATGATCCGTATTTATATCGTAAAAACATGATTTATAAATTGACTGAATATTCTGAATTGTCTGACTCTTCGGACTAGTGTGTACAATGACCTGTAGCCTATAGGCGCAATATAGCCCAGGATACACTTTCCTAGAATCCATTTTGAGACCCCTAGCAGCCCGCACACGGAATTTTAACCCCCACCCCCTAGTATTTGTATTAGATAGACCCGTAGAAAGGCACCTGGGCAAAATGAGGTAGTAAAACCCACTAATACCAGGCGTTCACAAATTGTCAGAATATTCTGCTCGTTATACATACTATAATTTACTGACAATTAGTTTCATACTTTCAGCGATATGTCAAGTAAACAGTATATTCTAAATATTCTGACAATTGGAGCAGCTCCATACCACACCCGACCGTATATGTCAAGTAAACAGTGTATTATGAATAGTCAGTTAATTTAGAATCATAAATATAGTACGATGTCAAGTAAAAATAATATTCAGACTATTTACAATCATAGATATAGTATATTGTCAACTAATTAAATATTCAGTCAATTTAGTTTCATGGATATAGTAATAAGTCAAGTAGTTAATATATTCTGAATAGTCTGACAATTAGACATGCACCTGCTACCACATATAATAGCTAGTGTCAAGTAAATAGTTTATTCTGAATTGTCAGTTAATTTGAATGATTATAAAGTAAGAACATATATAGTATACAGAATAGTCTGACAATTATAATTATTATAGTTAACTGAATTGTATGAATAGTGTGAATTATCTGACAATTGGCTATACGGGCTTCCTGAATTGAAAGATGTCGAAATATTCTGACAATTTCCCTCGGGCGGCTCGTCCAATCCTGGTGCAGGGAGCTACTAGTAAATTGCCTATATAAAAAGAAACTCCCTACTTGGTGCAGGGAGCTACTAGTGATTTTACTATGTGGTGCAGGGAGCTACTATAGTCCTGCTGCTTCTACAATACTCATCGTCTCTTTTAACACGTCTAGTTTGACCGTACGGTTCTTTGAACGCTTCCAACCCTCATTACCTAACTTCCATTCTACGATCGCTATGTAAGGCTGCTCCTTAAGCGTACAGTGTATTACCTCATGCTTTACTTTATCAGATACATTTACCTCTCCGATCACGTTCTCTGTGTCCCATGCAAATTGTTTAGCCATTATAGTACTCCTCCTCGTCCATATGGGTTATAGTTTGGGTCATCCTTTACTAATCCTTCCGTTATAGGCATTGCCATTGGAGCAGCGCAAGGTATAGGCTTACGATGAGCTACACACATAGGTACCTCGGCTCTATCCTCTGCGAATGCTATAATAGTTAACGACTGTCTATCATGGAATGACTTAGTATCATACACATTAACCATACCCTGCTCCGTTATCTGAATAACCTCTGTGATCGTGCCACCCTTAGTGCGTACAATGTCACCCTTCTTATACTCATGCAGCCTACGGTTGTTAGCCTGGAATAAAGAAGTCAATCGTTTTGTATATGCTTCCTCTCTAGGAACCTTTGTACAGTATGATAAACCGAACCAGGTACCCTCGTGACCTACAATACCTACATGTGAATTATCTCGTATGTGATATACTTTCCCGTATATGAATTGTTCATTGTATTCAACCTTAACCCAGTCACCTTCCTCTACAGGAGCATATACTACATACTCACCTTGTAGAATCTCTGTAAGATGGTGGCAGGCTTCTGTAGGCTTACCGTCTTCAGCTAATAAGCACAGTTTGTTATTAATAATTTTGATCGGGCGATAACTGCATGTCTTATAACCTAATAAGTTCACCATCCAGTGTTCTTTCATCATAGCTATTGCATCTACACCTTTATATACTTTCTCCTTAGTCATCTTGTTTACCTCCTATATAGTTCTTAGCTATTACGTGCCTGTGATGATCCTGGACGATTACATTATACCTAGACTTCAGATACCAAGTAACTGTCTCCCTATTCACTCGCTTCTCCGTAAAGGTTTGCGGACTATCTTTGATAATCAGAAATTCATCATGGTTACTTACAACACGTTCAAATATGAAATGTGCGAAGCAGCGCCCAGTGTATGAATTGATATTATCTCTGTCCATACTATATACCTCCTATCGTTTGAATCCTCTATACTTTGTAGCAGCAGATGGGTTAATCTTCTTAGCCTTGTCCCAAAACTGCTTAAGTATCTTCTTCTGTGACAGCCCTGCTCCGTCATAGGAGAAAGTCGTGTTCGTTGCATGGTTCGTATAGTGACCGTGCAAACCATCTTCCCCTGCGATCAGCCATAAGGTGAACACTCCCCCTATGTCAAACTGCTTGGGCTCGTTAACTATGTATACAGGTTGTTCGTTCGTAAGCATCGTATAACCTCCCCTCTATATACTCTATATACTACAACACTGTATACGCACAGTCAACAACTAATTAGCAATTAAACACATATACTATACATATAAGGGGAATTATAAGCATATACTACTCAGTTACCCTCAAATAACACAAAAAAGAACTGCCCCGTTAAGAGCAGCCCTTATACTATGTATTATTCTTCTGAAGTAGCGCCGTTAGCCTGTTCCTCTGCCTTCTTAGCAGAACACGTAGGACAATACCATTGTTGAGCCCCTGTGCCCATCTTCTCGCTCGTCCATCCCATGTTAGCAGCTTCTGATCGTGCTTCTGTCAGTAACTGTGCTAGTAGCGGCTTACTATCAGCGCATTCGTCACAATGTACTGTATATGCATTAGATATCATATTGTAATTCACCTGCCTGTCCATTTAGTTTATAGATGCAGTTATGAGAGTCTAGTCTGAAGAGCACCTGAAACACAAAACCTGGGGTTCCAGTCCTATCCATCGATTTCCTGGTTGGGTTCCAGTGTGACTGAACTATTTTTGGGTGTCAGTACGTAAGTGCTGT
>Ga0256901_1000800_pt1 | contig 16769 bp, 11 predicted proteins | sample MC6MC0689MT_FD_190200 | JGI IMG/M metagenome (GOLD analysis project Ga0256901, IMG submission 190200) | Metatranscriptome of enriched soil aggregate microbial communities from Iowa State University, Ames, United States - MC6-MC0689-MT... | ecosystem: Environmental > Terrestrial > Soil >... | reverse complement strand
GACGAGCAGGCCTGTGCGCCGCTGTTCGGGCACCGGCCAGGTGCGGAAACAGCGCAGATGTTCTGGCAGGCGAAGCGTCGGTCTGGTCCGGTCAGCGAGATGGCTGATATGGAGCTGTCCTTTGTTGATCGCGACCATTGCATGCTGGAAGGCCCCGATCTGATCGCCAGTGTCGACGCATTATGTACCAATGGTGATTTGCCGAGAAAGCTGCCATTTGGCGGACATCAGCCCCGGCTGAGTCTGGTCGAAAGTTACGGCGTTGCCGATATCAGGGCGCTGATTCCGCCGACACCGGCACGACGGCGTCTCGATCATGTCGGTCGCCACTGGTGTCTGCTGTCACACCTGCTGCTCAATCACGCGTCGCTGGCTGACGGTACGGGGGCTGCGCTCAAAGAAATCTTACGGTTGTATGTGACGCAGGATATGCCGGAACGCCGGTTACTCATTGATGCGATCGTAGGCCTTGAAACCCGGCGCGCGACGACCTGTCTGAGCAATGGTGCGGTGTTATGTGGGACCGACCTTTTGCTTGAATTCGATGCAGAGCGGGTCGACAGAGCATCGGCATTCTTTTTCGGCACGATTATCGATCGCTTTCTGGCGCTTTACACGTCCATCAACAGTTACACACGGCTCATCGTCAGACTGCAGGGTTTTTCGCAGCCTGTTGCGAGCTGGCCGCCGCGTGTTGCTGAACGTCCGCTGATTTAGCGTGGGGTGGAAGTTATCATGAGTGATCAGCGAAAAAGCCGTCTTACCGAACTTCTGGCGCAGGAGCCGGGGCGATTTGACCCGGTGACGGCTTTCCGCGTTGCGCAGAGAAGCGGGCCTGGGCCAGACATCCGGTCTCACATCGGCGTGGCACCGGCTATTCACCCGGTTGATCAGCTCAGACAGACAGCCGGTGGGGCAACGGCGCTGCGTACCACGCTGGCGTCACTGAATGGACCGCTGGGATCGCTGCCGCCGGCGTATAATGAGACGGCGATGCGCGAGGCGCGCAACCGGGCGCACGCGTTCGCAGCGTTTATCGATATTTTCAATGGACGGCTGAGTGGGCTTTTCGTTGCGGCCTGCGAGAAATACCGGCTGGCACGTCTGTTGCGCTGGCGCGGCGCTGATGAGAATATTTTTGTTAAAACGCTGCTGTCTTTGTCAGGATTTGGCACACGCCATCTTGTTGAGCAGACGGGTGTGCCGCGCAATGTTTTGCTCAGTTACAGTGGTTTCTGGTCGAAGCGCACGCGCAACGCCGACAGTCTGGCAGCGTTGCTGGGGGACATCAGTCAGCTGCCGGTGCGTGTTGAGCAGTTTTGCCCGCATTGGCTCAGGATCAGCACGGGAGAGCAAACAAGACTTGGTCTGAGTAATGCCGTTCTTGGTACGGATTGCAAAGCAGGCACCCATATCCAGGATTACAACAGCCGTTTCCAGATCGTGATCGGCCCTGTTGGTTATCATGACTACCTGTCACTGGCACCCGACACTGCGCGTCTCAGGGCGTTGATGGCGATCGTCAGGCTTTACGCCGGAGATGGCCTTGTGTTCGATTTCCGTATTGTGCTGCGGAAAGAGGAAATTCCGTTTTCGTGTCTGAGCGCGGCCCAACCTGCGAGACTGGGCTGGTCGGGCTGGGCGCGCGCGGGACCTGCAACTGCGGACTGCGCGGAGGCCGTCATTACGAGCCCCGGACGCACGTCGCCTGCGTAGCCCTTACAGTTTCAATCAGGTCGAACTGCCCCGCAGCCGCTTCCGGTGTGAACGGCTCCTTTACAACCCGAAATCCGGAGGGGATTCAATGGTATTTAAGAACAGAGTTGCATGGAGCGAAGGGATGTTCCTGCGCGCACAGCATTTTCAGCAGGCGGATCGCTGGACTGAACATCTGGTTCGGGCTGCAGTCGGAAAATTATCCCCCTATCCCTGGGGTTTTATTGAATTCAGCATTGATCGTGGGGCTCTGGGGGATGGTCTGTTTGCACTGACGGGTCTGCGTGGTGTTCTGCCGGATGGTACACCGTTTGATGCACCCGGAGATACGGATTTACCGCCGGCGATTGAGCTGGATGAGCGGGGGAATGGTTATGTGATTTATCTGGCGCTGCCGGCCAGCCAGCCGGGCAGGGCGGAACTGGCGATGAACGCAGCAGGCGGCGAGCCGGTCCGCTTTGTCTCCACGTCCTATGAGGCGTCCGATGCCAATATCGACACCGATTTCAGTGCGGCGATTAATGTTGGACGGCTGAAGCTGCGTTTTCTCAGAGAAGGTGAAGACCTCAGCGGGTTCACATTGCTCGGCCTTGCCAGGGTCAACGAGATTCGTCCGGACCGCGCGGTCATTCTGGATCCGGACTATATCCCGGCATCGCTGAGTTGCGCCGCTGCTCCGGCGCTTTCCGGGCTGGCGACGGAGTTGCTGGGCATTTTACGTCAGCGTGCAACAACGATCGCGTCGCGCTTAACCGCCAGCACTTTGCGCAGTACCCCGGATACGAGTGATTACGCCCTGTTACATGCGCTCAACCGGGCAGATCCGATGCTTGCCCATATCGTCTCGCAGGCAACACGGCTCCATCCGATCGTGTTCTATGAATTTTGCATTGCGCTCGCTGGGGAGCTTGCGACTTTCACGACAGGAACCAAACTTGCGGGGCGGTTTCCCCCGTACCGGCATGAGGATCTGAAAGCAACATTTGCAGCGGTTTTTCATGATCTGCGAGCATCTCTGTCTGTGGTGCTGCAGGACGCTGCTCTGGCTGTTCCCCTGACGAAGGGCGCAAATGGTGTTTACACCGGTCAGATAACCAACCGCACTCTGCTCAGAGAATGTGAATTTATTCTGGCTGTTCGTGCGGATCTTTCGGGGGAAGCGATCCGGCAGAAAGTTCCTGCTCAGATCAAAGTGGGGGCGGTGGAGAGCATCGGAGAGCTTGTCAATGTGGCTTTGCCAGGCATTGGTGTCACGCCGGTGCCCGTGGCTCCCAGACAGCTGCTTTATCGCACCGGAACGGTTTATTTCGAGCTGGATATCAAGAGCCCGCTCTGGGCGCAGCTCGATAATTCCGGGGCTATCGCCCTGCATCTTTCCGGGGATTTTCCCAATCTTGAGGTCGAGTTATGGGCGTTGCGCAAATGATGCTGGCAGACGATAAGCGTCTGCACGACGACAGGGGGGACAAATCTGACAACGGGCACCCTCTGCTGGAAGCAGATGCGTCTGCTGTGACCACTCCAGCAGAGACAGGCAGAGTTGGGTGGCGTGCCGAAGCATGCCTGCGTGAGCTGGACAGTGCCGCGCGGTCATCCCCTGGCATTGTTGCGTCAGCAGTTCCTCTGATCACGCTGGCCCACAGGTTGCGTTATGCGAACCAGCGGCCGGATCAAAAGCAGTTCCGGGCCTCGGTTACCCAGGCCGTAACCCGCTATGCCCATGATCTTGAGGAGGCGCGGACTGATGCGGAACAGGCGCGGATTGCGCATTATATACTCTGTGCGACCATTGACGATGTTGTCCTCAGTCTGCCCTGGGGGCAGGAGAGCGGATGGGCGCAAACCGGGCTTGTATCGACGTTTCACTTAAGTGTTACGGGTGGCGCCCGGGTGTTTGAGTATCTTGATAGCCTGCAGGGCGATCCTGTCACCAATGGCGATCTTCTGCTGCTGATTTATTATTGTCTTGCGCTGGCGTTTGAGGGGCGGACACGTGTGATTGCCGACGGACAGCTGCAGCTCGCGCAGATCCGGCGCAATCTCTACAAGATACTGACGCGACACCATGAGAGCCCGGCCGGAGAGCTTTCACCCCACTGGCAGGGAGCCCAGGTACCGCATCGCTTTTCTCCGCCCCGTGGTTTGATATGGCCTGCAATGGCTGTAACGGTGCTCTGTCTGAGCAGCTATCTCGTCTTCAGCGTTCTGACTGATCATTCCTCCGAACCGCTGCGGGCCGCGCTGGGTGCAATTCCGATCGGCGAAACGGCCAGCATCGTGATTTCTCCGCCACAACAGCTGCCGGCTGTGGCGGTCGCCCCGGTCGCCCCCATCGTTCCGTTGCCGCGGGTCGTGCAGGAGGCGGATCCCGTCGGGGATCTCCGTGCACTGTTAAAACCTGAGCTTGATAGGAAGCTGATCAGTCTGTTGGGAGCAGATAAAGGGCTGATTATCAGGATGAACGATGTCGGGCTGTTTGCGAGTGGGAGTGCTCAGGTCAATCCGCAGTTTAACGCGCTGTTGCAACGCATTGGCAGTGCACTGGCGGCGGGCCGTTTTCACGCACGCGTGGTGGGCAATACGGATAGTGTTCCGATCAGGGGGACGAAGTTTCCCTCGAACCTGGAGCTTTCCCAGGCCCGCGCCCGTGCTGTTGCCGACACGCTGGTGATGTACACGGATCCTCAGACTGTGGAAACGGAAGGGCATGCTGACAGGGAGCCGCTGGCGGACAACAGGACGGCTGAGGGTCGAAGAATGAACCGGCGTATCGACATTTACATTTTCAGCGGACGAAGCGCTGATGACACTGGCATTGCTGCATCGCAGCCTTCAGGGCCGCGGATCACAGAGGGGGGATTGAAGTGAAGCTGCGCAACCCTTTTCAGAACATCAGGCAGACTTCAGGCCTGGTGTTGTATCACCGTCGATGGATCCTGGTGTCGCTGCTGATTGCCCTGCTGTGTGCGGTGATCGTCTGGGTTGGCGGTTCCGGCATTGTGTCGGCGGGTTTCAAACCGCTGGTGGGCAGGACGGCCCTGTACGCTGCTTTTGCGCTTATCCTGGCGCTGTGGCTTGTCTGTGTGGGTATCAGAGTTCTTGTGAAAGAGCTGCCGGTGCAGCAGGCTGGCGGTGAAGTGCCAGGCGTGCGGCATAAGGCGGTCCATCGGGCTGTTCAGACGCAGGTCCGCCAGGCGCTGCGGCATGTGCAGCGGGTCACCGGTCGACGGTTCGGATTTGCAGCAGCATTGCCCTGGTATCTTGTGCTGGGAATTTCAGCGTCGGGCCGGTCGACGCTGCTGCGCGGGTCAGGGTGCCGGCCATTCCCCGGCAATGGGGCTGGCGCTGCTGGCACGGATGCGGCCGGTGTCACCGTTCCGGTCTGGCAATGGTGGCAGAGTGAAGATGTCATTATGATCGAGGCTGACGGATGGGCTCCTGCGACCGGATCTGTGCAGGCAGAGCCCGCAGACAGTTTTGGCACGATGCTGGATCAGATTATGAAAAGCCGGCCCGCGCAACCAGTCAATGGGGTCATTTTAACAATTCCTCTTCGAGATATTAAATGCGGCGATGCTGAAACGATCGATGCGATATGCGCGATGATACGCCGGCGACTGGAGGAGGTTACCGCGACGTTCAGGGTCAGAGTTCCGGTCTATCTTGTTCTCACAAAAGCCGACACGCTGACTGGGTTTGATGCATTTTTTTCGCAGTTTTCGGCGGTCGAACGCAACCAGGTCTGGGGCATCACATTTCCAGTCAACGCAGGGCAGACGGGGGGCGAGGGGTACGGCAATTGGTTTGCGACCGAGTTCTCCCTGCTTCAGCAACGCCTTGACGCGATGGTGCCTGAGCGGCTGCAAAAAGAATCCGACCCTCTGAAACGCGGTCTCCTGTTTCGCTTTCCTGCGGCATTTGCAGGACTGAAAGAGCCGCTTGAAGCAATGATGGGCCGGATTTGTTCGGGTGAAGGATGTCTTGCTGTTCCCTTTATCCGTGGCATTTACCTGACATCGGCCAGTGTGCCGCCAGCCGGTGAAGCGCTGGTGGGCCGTTCAGGTCCCCATTATTTTGTTCAGCCGCTGTTGCGCAATCCAATCCTCAGCGAAGCAGCGCTGGTGATGAAGGATGGGTATCTGCTCCGGCGCCGGCGCTGGATGCGGCTGGCGCTTATTGTTGTGGCGGCCGGGCTCACGGCAACGCTGATCGGTGGCTGGACAAACACACTGACAGGTAACAGGCGCGCTGCTGCGGAAGGTCGGACTGACCTCGGGCTGTTCGGCAAAATGGCAGCGGACATTCCGATCCGTAATGTGAACGATGCGGATTTTCTGCGCATTCTGCCCGGTTTGGACGGCCTTGATGCGCTTGCAGATAGCTATGATGGAAATGCATCTGTCTTTGTTCCGGGGTTTACACAGCTTAACGGCATCGCGCGAAGGCAGAGGGCGGTGTATCGTGACGCACTCAACATATTCCTGTTACCGCGTCTGATGATTGCGTTGCAGGATGAACTTGACGACAATCAGGATCGCAACGGCACGTTCAACCTGCTTAAGTTCTACGGTATGCTGGGTGGCCTTGGGCCGGTTGACCGCGGGTTTGTGGCGACGCAGGCAGATGCGCTGTTTCGCAAACTCTATCCAGGCGAAGGCAGGGCGGCGTTACGAGAGGGGCTGGTGCGACATGTCCGTAATCTGGTCGCGGAAGCGATCAATCCGATTAATACGGATGAGCGGCGTATCAGCAGAGCGCGCGCGCAGATTGCGAAGGAAGATCTTACGGCGCGTGCGTTCAGGCTTTTGCTGGCGCGCGCAGAAAGTGGTGGTCCCGAAGACTGGGTGCCGGCGACGGTCGTGGGGGAGGCTGCGGAGCCGGCGTTTGAACGGCGTTCCGGCCGACCACTGCAGGAGGGCATTGCAGGAATTTACACACGTGCAGGCTTCAGCGATATTGTCGTTCCGCAGCTTAAGAGTGTGGTCGAAGAGGCGTTGAATGAACGTTGGGTGCGTGGGGAGCACGCTGAACAGCGGCTACCGACGGCGGACGCTCTGGCGGAGTCAGTGATCCATATTTATTTTGATACGCTCACCAGAACGTGGGACGCCCTGCTCAGGGACATCCGCATCCGCTCGCCCCAGAACCTGGGAGAAGCCGCGGAAACGGCGCGTCTGCTTGCGGGGTCGTCAACACCCCTGCAGCAACTTGCCCGATCGATTGCTGCGGCCACCGATTTCGGCAGCGTCGCGGTCCCGGGCCATGACGTGCTTGCACGCATTGCGGCGCCCGACCCTTATTCCGGGCTGCGACGCGCATCAGAAACGCCCGACACGCCGGCTGCCGGCCTGAGTTCAAACGAAAAGCCGGCAAAAAAGACTGTCCTTTCGACCTTACAGGACCGGGTGTCGGAGTTCAGTGATCAGGTCAGTCTGGCGGCGACTTCGAGCGCGGAAGTGGCACAAATCACCGGTGCTCAGACGGCACTTTACAAGGCCAATGCTTCGCTGATCAAGGCGGTACCTGGTCTGCCGAAGCCGCTCAGTGACTGGATCGCCGGTATGGCAGCGGACAATGGAGCTTACGCCATTCGTGCCGCACGCACCAGCCTGAGTACGGCGTGGGCTGCGCGCAGCGCGCAGGCGTGCAATGCGATTGCTGATGGCCTTTATCCTTTCGACCGGACGGCCCGGGCAGAAATTACCATGACCGACTTTACCAGGCTTTTTGGTCCGAAAGGGCTGTTTCAGAGTTTCTTTAATGAGCAGCTTCGTCCTTTTGTCGACACGACGGTGACGCCGTGGCGCTGGAGCGGTGCGTCCGACGGCGACGAGCGTTCCAGTCAGGCACTGCGTCAGTTCGAGAATGCAGACATCATCACCCGGTCATTTTTTCCGTCTGGCGGGGACAGTCCGATGGTCCGCGTCAACATCAATCCTGTGAGCCTGAGCGACGCCGCCAATGCGGTTGTGCTGGAACTCGAAGGTGAGCGCGTCGTCTATTTCCATGGTCCGAAGCGGGAAAAATCGATCATCTGGCCGTCGCAGGACAGCGCTCATTTTTCCCGACTGGTCTTTCAGCCGGGTGGCTGGGAGAATGCAGAAACCTTCAGTGGCGACTGGTCGGTGTTTCGTTTGCTGGACCGTGCGGTTATCACGCAAACCGGCGGCGCACGCTTTCAGGCACGCTTTGACAGTCAGGACCGGTCGGCAACGTTCGAGGTGCAGTTTGGTTCTGCTCTCAATCCATTTCGAACGCAGGCGCTGGAGCGATTCCGGTGTCCGTTACAATTCTGAGTTCTTTTTCATCAGGTTTTGCGAAATGCGCAGATTAATATTGCCTCTCTGTTTTATCCTGCTCAGTGCATGTTCGGTACATGGTAAAAAGCCGCCTGGCTTTTCTCTGCCCGGATCCCCGGAGCGCGTTGAGATCATTGACTGGAAAAAGGTTCCTCCGGATCAGTTCACTGTGGCTCCGGTTGCGGATGTCAGGGATACAACCGGGACTGATCTGAAGCAACTGGCCTACACCCCGCCAGACGGGCGGTTGCGGGCCGGTGACGTTATTGACATTAACGGTTTTGATATTGGTGAAGATGGTTTGTTGCAATCGGACAAGAGCAAAGAGCTCAGGTTCGGGCGGATTACCATTGACCGAAACAATACGGTCTCGCTGCCTTTCGCGGATAAAATATCGGTTCGCAATCTGACGCCGGAGGGACTGGAGGCAAAGATCAGAAAAAGTATGAAGGGCTATGCGATTAATCCCCAGGTGGTGGTTACGCTTATATCCAGTCCGTCCAGCAGTGTGTACGTCAATGGTGGTGTGAATACGCCTGGCCGTTATCCGATCGAAGCAGGGCGCGAGCGGCTTCTGGACGTTGTTGCACTGGCGGGAGGCGCGAAAGATCTGAATGGTCAGGTGACACTGATCCGGGACAATCGCCGGGTATCGATGCCGCTTAGTGCCGTAATGAACGATAAGAAGAGCAATATTGTGTTGCAGGCGAATGATCAGCTTATCGTGGGTGACAGCAGTACCGCGAAATTTGCGAGCCTCGGGGCCTTTAAGAACGTCGGTGAATTCAGCTTTGAGCCTGGAAAGCTGTCGCTGCGTCAGGCGATCGAGCGGGCTGGCGGTTTTCAGGATGGATATGAACAGGCGGCCGATCTTTATGTTTTCCGGTCACTCGACATGCCGGCGTCCACGAAAGGCGGAGCGCCGGCGCGCAAACCGGTGGCCTTCCATCTCGATATGCGCGATGTCAGCGCCTATTTGTCGATGCCGCATTTTGGCATGCGGGATGGGGATACTTTGTTTGTCACAAAGGAGCCTGTTGGTGGCTGAGGCCTCAGGTGAAGCGGGAAACATAAGATCGGGAACAGGGGCAGTAGTGGCGCGATTGCGCCGTGGCAGCCTGACGCGGCGTCACCCTGTCTCTGATAGGTCAGGGGTGCACTGAATCCGTGGGCAGCCTCCACCGGTCGGCGACAGGCCGATCAGAACATTATCGGGTCTTTGAAGGTGCAGAGCGATGCTGCTGCGCTGGCCCACAGATCAGGATTGGAAAAGCGATGCCATCAGCACACCGTTTGGGAGATATGGGGTCGGGACATGCCTGCCATTTTGTCCCCAGTCCCGCGCTCGGCGGGAGCACAAATGTTCTGGTCAACAGTCGACCGGCGATGCGGGTGGGCGATCAGTATCTGCCCCATGCCTGTCCCATGCAATGTATCCCGGGCGTACATCCGCGCCAGCTTGCAAAGGGCTCGAGCAGCGTATTCATCAATGGCAGGCCCGCGGGGCGACGCGGTGACGCGATCTGTTGCGGAGGTCAGGCAATGACCGGTTCTTCCAATGTCAGCTTCGGCTAGCGCGCATCCCGGGGCCTGGTAACGGAGGGGCAGGCTGTGGGTTAAAGCAAAACGCCGGGGCTCGCAAATGATGCCGTTCGCGGAGAAATCCCCCAGCGTGCATGCGCGGTGGATTCCGGGGGCGGTGAGGCGAGTTTCGCGGCTGGTTCAGTGCTGCGGTTTCTGATCACCCCGCGCGCCCACTGAAGAACAGACAGGTCTTTATGCGGCGACAGATAACTGACCGAAAGGCACTGTGAACGAGACGCCCGGTGCGGACGCCAAAGGATGTTCGCACCGATACAATGTGGTTGAAATCTGACAGATAGCGTGTGCGGGCAGGATTTGCGGCGGCCGCTTCCATGTCAGAGAAGGTTGATATGCATTATCTGGATTTTCTTGATCAGGATCATCGGATCGAGCAGCATCTGATAAACCGTGGTTTAGCGCTGCCATTAAGGAAGCACAGACAAAAGGCCAGAAACGGGACCTGTCATGCGCTGTCACTGAACTGGCTGATTTCTCTGTTTGATGGTTTGAGTATTGAGGCAGCCTGTCAGCGTCTGAGTGGCGAGCGCGCCGGTCAGAGTGCAGCTGTCACACAGGCATTGCAGCATCAGCTTGCATATCAGCAGATATCGATGTTTGAGCGGCGTGATCTTGCTGATGATTTTGATGATGAAGTGCTCATATCGGACATGAGCCAGCGCCGGCTGACGACACTCAGCAAGGTTGCGCCACTTTCTGCTCTGAATGCAGAAGAACTGGGAGCCGGTGTCACGCGGACGCTTGCACAATGCAATCTGCTGCTGATCATCCTTGATCCTGTTTTGCATACGCTGGCGATCGGGCGGGATAAATGTGGCAAGACGGCGTTATTTGATCCCAATTGCGGGATTGTCAGATTAAGCGAGCCAGCGATGACTGGTGTCGTCATGACAGCGCTGTGTGCGTTCTACCGTCCAACGAATACGGTTCATGTGCAGGCTTATGGCGCGGCGGTACAGCCACAGATTCCTGTGGTCTGATCAGCGGCTGCTGCCGGGTACCAGCGATAATCGGATTAAAACAGCCGACGAGGGCTGCTGGATCATATCGACAGGCATGGTTGCTCACCATGCTGGCGCGAAGGCGATGATTGTTTCCGGATCATGGCGTTTGCTGGCCAGGCAGCGGCAAGGAAGCGGATCGTGATGTGACCGTGCGCGGGATGGTTCCGCAATACCATGTATCGCTAAACGAGGGTGCGTCGGGCGACGGAGATGATTGTTTCGGTGAGCGCTGAGAGGCGATCGGCGACAAGCCGGTTGATCTGCCAGAACAGAGGGGTGTCGAGCGTCGACCCGGGAATGAGTTCGACCAGCTGGCCTGTTGCCAGATGCTCGTGAACCAGGTGAGCAGGATTGGTACACCATCCCATCCCGCGCAGGCCTGCTTCAACAAAGCTTTGGGAGGATGGCAGCCAGTGCGTCGGAATGTTGAGATCTTTGTCCAGATAGCGACGGATCCATTCCGCCTGCAGCCGGTCCTTCTGATTGAATGTCAGTGCAGGTGCAGCCGCGAGTGCCTTTTCTGTGACGCCATCGCTGAAGTAGCGGTTGATGAATTCCGGACTAGCGGTGGTGTGATAACGCAGCGCACCAAGCGCGTAGCGGCGACATCCGGACACAGGTTTTTCTGCACTGGTCACGGCTGCGATGACTTTTCCCGCTGTGAGCCATTCGGCGGTAGAATCCTGATCATCGACTGAAATGTTCAGAAGATAGCTGGATGCACTGGTGAACGCGGCTGCGGCCTCGACAAACCAGGTTGCGAGACTGTCGGCGTTTGTTGCAACAGGAAGCGTCACCCGCTGCTGCAGATCGTCACTGTGAGCAAGCGATGGCAGGTGGTGAAAAAGTTCGGATTCCAGAATGCTGACATTGTCCATGTGCCGGCACAGCCACAGGCCTTTTTCGGTGGCTACACAGGGACTGCCACGCACCACGAGGATGGTACCGAGACGTTCTTCGAGTTGTCTTATGCGCTGCGACACCGCCGATGGGGTGACGCTGAGGAGAACCGCGGCGCGTTCAAAGCTCCCCGATTGTACGACGGCGTGCAGCACGCGCAGGGCGGAATAGTCCAGCATGGATTAGTTTGCCTAAATCAGAATTAGTATCTTTAATTAGGCTAAATCTGAATTTTCGTCTAGGCGGTATCGACGCTATTGCGGGAAGGGTTCAGGGCATGGATTTTACGATATATCTGACCGGGCTGATGGTCGGGCTCAGCCTGATTGTAGCGATTGGTGCGCAGAACGCATTTGTTCTGCGCCAGGGATTACGCAACGAATTTGTGTTCGCCGTTTGTCTGGCCTGTGCGCTGTCGGATGCGGCTCTTATTGTTCTGGGTGTAACCAGTCTTGGACGCGTGATGGCTCTGTTGCCATGGCTCGATCCGGTCATGCGTTATGGCGGTGCAGGTTTTTTGATCTGGTATGGCATCAGAAGCCTGTATTCAGCGGTGACTGCCTCAGGGGCTCTGGAAACAGGAAGTGACCGGCCCGTCAGTTTCCGTCGCACGATGACTATATGCCTGGCACTGACCTGGCTGAACCCGCATGTCTATCTCGATACGGTTGTGCTTCTGGGGACGGTTTCGACGCGATTTCCCGGACAGCAACTGGCGTTCGCGCTGGGTGCGGTCACCGGATCGTTTCTGTTCTTCTTTGCGCTTGGATATGGCGCGCGCTGGCTGCGGCCGCTTTTTTCCAGTCCTGCAGCGTGGCGGGTGCTTGAAGCGGTGATTGCCTGTGTCATGTGGGTCATCGCGATCAGACTGCTTGTCGTCGTCTGACGCAATCGTGCACCGGGACTGCCGGGCGGGATCGGCTGACGGCCGGATGCAGGCAGGAAGAACACTAGGCCAGAATGCTGCCTGTTTTTCAGGTCGTCTGGCAGCGCCACGATACTGGCAAATGACCCGTGCGGGCATCCCGTCTTATCAGTCAGACAGCAGGATATCGCGCAGGGATCAGCAGTTTAAGATATATCGATATTGTATATATCATGAATTAATTAATCTAAAGCGCCTTATATACTAACTATTACTTATATATTAAGTGCAGTGAGCGGTCTTTATTTTACAGAATTCTGTGTTAATTATTAAAAATGTTAGTAAGAGAAGTAGAGGTTGAAGATGAAAATTATCCTTGCATCGTCTATTGCTACATTATTCACGTTCGTTGCAACGCAGGCATATGCCTATAGTGGTATCGCTACGGCGAATATCAATCTTCGTACAGGGCCAGGGACGCAATATCAGTCGGTTGGGAGAATTCCGAACGGTGTGGCGATCAGCGTGTCTGGCTGCACCAATGGTTATGGGTGGTGCCGTGTCAATTACGGCGGGCTCGATGGCTGGGCCTCCTCCAACTACATTGCGGTTCAGACGGCGGGTGGTGGTTACACGACCAATGATACGTTTGGTGCTACGGCAGCGGGCATTGGGATTCCGCTGCTTGCCGGACTGGCGCTTGGATCAGCGGTCAACAATGGCTGGAATGACGGTCCCAACTGGGGACGTGGATGGGGGCCCCGGCCGTACCGCGCGGGATGGGGCCCCGGCGGGTATCGTCCGGGACCTGGTTGGCGAGGGCCTGGCCATCTGGGTGAACCGCGTCCGCATTGGGGTGATCGGCCAGGGTGGCGCGATCATCCGGGTTTTCATCCGAATGCATTTGGCCCCGGGGATCGGTGGCGTCCGCATCGCCGCTGATGCAACGCTGTCTGACACTGGCCGCCGTTCTGAATGCGGCGGCCATCTCTGTTTCGGGAGGTGGGGCCATAGCTATGACCGCGTGCCGGGGGGAACGCGATTGCTGCGAACGAACGGATCTGGTCGCGACTTAGGTTACTTGCGGCCTGATCGTGAAAACGCCTGCGCTGTCTGACGGCGGCGCTGTCGCATTATACGTTTTTATCGCGCATGTGCTGCGCGCGAACCATTGAGTGATAAGCCCACAATTGCACCATTGATCCTATAGTAATTCAGGGTTGTTTGCATGTTGCATCTGTTACGCAAGTTTGGTTTGGGATTTTTCGGTTCAGCATCCATTTATGCTGTTGTCGGTTCTGCTCTGGCGCAAACGCATGAAGTGAGGACAAATGTTTCCCAGCCTGTGCAACTGGCGCAGCTTTTTGACTGGGGGCATGATCGGGGTCGGAACAGGGGCGTGCGGGTTTACACGGATGGCTTTGGCCGACAGATAACCGTCGATCGGCGCGGACGCGTTCTGCAGGTGGTAGAGCCTCGCTATTCCAGCCGCTATGTAAGTGGTCGTCCGCAGGATGGTGGCTGGTCTGACGGCCCCGGTCGCGGCGGTGTTTTTAATGATAGTTTCGGCAACGTGCCGGAAGATCCGGCCTATTATCCGGATGCCCCTCCGGCGCCGCGTTATGAGCACAGGCGCGATGGGCAGGTGCAGCGTAAGAAGCGGCGTCCGGCACGCACCGCATATCGCGAGGCAGAACGACCGACTGCCAGCATTGAACGTGATCCCGGTTTTGAGCAGCCTCATGTGGTGCCGGACACCAGGGAGATGATACCTGCCACCGCAATGCCAAAAGGCCAGGGTGCAAAGCACAAAATTGCCGCCTATCAGATCCTGCTGGATCGCGCCGGTGCTTCACCCGGCGCTATCGATGGCCGTTCTGGCAGTAACGTGGAAAAGGCGGCTGCCGCTTACCACGAGATGACCGGCAAGTCCCTCGACCCGGCAGATGAAGCCGCCATTCATGCGGAGCTTGAATCAACAGGCGGTGCCGCTTTCACCGAATATACGATTACGAATGAAGATGTTGGCCGCCAGTATGTGGCATCAATTCCGGATGACTACGCGCATAAAGCCGAGCTTCCGGCGATGGCCTATACCTCTGTCGCCGAAATGCTGGGCGAGAAGTTTCAGATTGATGGTGCATATCTTAAAGAGATCAACCGGGGCGTGAAATTCAACAGACCGGGTTCGGTGGTGAAGGTGCCGAACCTTGGTCCGGCTGCTCGTCCGCGCGTTGCGCGCATTATTGCCGATAAGGGCCGCAGGCAGGTTCGCGGCTATGATATGACAGGCAGACTTGTCGTCGCCTATCCGGCAACGATTGGTTCGTCGGATACGCCTTCGCCATCAGGTATCGTGCACATCGAGCGCATCGCTATCAACCCGAACTATACCTACAATCCGTCGATCAATTTTCAGCAGGGGGACAATGATAAAATTCTGATCATTCCACCAGGTCCAAACGGACCGGTTGGCACGGTCTGGATTGCACTGTCAAAGCCGACCTATGGCATTCACGGAACACCTGAGCCTTCGCGGATTGGCAAAACATCCAGCCATGGCTGTGTGCGCCTGACCAATTGGGATGCGGAAGAGCTGGCGGGGCTTGTAACGGAAGGTGTCGCGGTCGAGTTCACCGAATAAGCGCCGGGAAGGCGTGCGGATCCGAAGCGGTACGCCTTAGCCTGCGCTGAAAATCCGCGCATTATGCTGCGTGGGATTTTCGATAGTCCGAAGGGATCTTTTTGCTTTTGTTGCGACACGGAATTCGCAGCCAGCGGATTTATGCAATGTTCCAGGGTGTGTTGCTCAATGGCCCGGTTGTCCGAAAAAGGGTGACCTCTGGGGCAGGGATCTGACGCCCTTTAATCTGAAAAGAGACGACGATGAGGACAGAACAGCAGAACACGGGCATGCGCGGACGCGGAAATAACAACAATCCCACCGGGACCGGCAAGGCTCCAGATCCCCTGTCGCGGCATTATGAGAGCAATGGTCCGGACGTAAAGATCCGTGGCAGTGCGCAGCATGTTGCGGAGACATACAGGACACTGGCTCGCGACGCACAGGCGTCCGGCGATCGTGTCGCGGCTGAAAACTATCGTCAGCACGCAGATCATTACAGACGTATCATCATGGCTGCCATGATGTGGCAGAATAATCAGCGACGGCGCGAAGAAAGCGTGGAAAGTGACCGCAGCGATGGGGGCGGAGGCGGGTTTCCGCCGCTTGTAGCGGTGCATCCATATGGCAATGGTGCTGGTTCAAAGCCCCTGGCTGAAGGCAAGCCTGAAGCAGCTGGCTGCGGTGAACAGAGCCGTGCGGCGCGTTCAGACTGCGGCTCACAACCGCTTGATGGCGGTGATCAGCGCCGATCGGCGCGCGGCCGTCGCCGCCGGCGCGGACGTGTGCGTGATGATGAGAAGTCTGAACAGCCGGGTGTGGAGGTCGCTGTTGTTGCGACTGCCAGCGGGCAGTCAGCTTGTGCTGAAGAACCCGCGCGGCGCGCAGAGGCGAAAACCTCTGCAGCGGAGGCTTCACTGTCGTTGCTGGCCGGACAAGTGTTGTCGAATTCTTAACCGCGCATGCTTTAGCTTTGTCGCGGGCGAATTAATCGGGGTGCAGACGTGTATCTGTCAGTGCAGTATTTGAGAGGCTTTGCTGCACTCTCGGTTGTGTTTGTGCATCTTGAGTTTCAGCTCAGAAGGCTTGGCTATGAGGGCATATGGCCACATTTTGCGGAGGGGGGCGTTGATCTGTTTTTTGTGATCAGCGGTTTTGTCATCAGCGTGGCGTCAGCCCGCCATTCCGGTTCGGTCAGCGAGTTCTTATACCATCGTGCCGCACGCGTTGTTCCGCTCTACTGGCTGGTCACAACAGCGATCGTCCTGCTTGCGCTCACAATGCCGCATGTGTTGCAGACGACGCGGTTTGAGGCCGGTCACGTTGTTTCGTCCTATCTCTTTTTGCCGTATCTGGTGCCGGAAACAAATCTCGTCTATCCGTTTCTGGTTGCCGGATGGACACTGAATTACGAAATGTTCTTTTACGGGTTATTTGCCGCCGGTCTCCTGGCTCCGCAGCGCATGCGCTGTGCGGTTGTTTGTCTGCTGATTGTGAGCCTCGTCCTGTTTGGCGAGATTGCCCGGCCGCAGAATGTCATTGTGCGCGCCTGGACAGATCCGATTTTGCTCGAATTTATGGCCGGCGTTGTCATTGCCCGGATTCAGCGTTTTCTGCCGGCGTCGCGGGCCGCCAGCCTGGGATTTCTGTGTTGTGCGGTCGCCGTCTGGCTGCTGTTGAACGCAATTGCGCCGGGTGCCCATCGCGTGCTGCTGCTCGGCGTTCCGGCGACCCTGCTGCTGATTTCCGCGCTGGTGCTG
>Ga0256901_1000798_pt1 | contig 16775 bp, 20 predicted proteins | sample MC6MC0689MT_FD_190200 | JGI IMG/M metagenome (GOLD analysis project Ga0256901, IMG submission 190200) | Metatranscriptome of enriched soil aggregate microbial communities from Iowa State University, Ames, United States - MC6-MC0689-MT... | ecosystem: Environmental > Terrestrial > Soil >... | reverse complement strand
TCGGAAAATCAGTGACATTTGTATCAGCATGAAGGCCGAGGATTATCTAGAGTTACCTGAGTGCGTGACGAATGTGATCCCGGTTGTCTTGGATGACAAAGCCAAAGCCGCATACAAGAAGCTTGAGAAAGAGGCGGTGTTAGCGCTTGAGGATACTGAGATCACTGCGCTGTCCGCTGCGGCGCTGTCTGGCAAGTTACTGCAGCTTTGCAACGGTGCGATCTATACAACCGATCCGGTACTGGATGCTGATGGCCGTCAGCAGATTGACGGTAAAGGCAACCTGGTGGCAACACGCCGGACGATTGACGTCCATGACTGCAAGATCGAGGCGTTTATGGAGTTGATCGAACAGCTGCAGGGCAAGCCGGCACTTGTGTTTTACAACTTCCAGCACGATCTAGAGCGGATCAAAAAGGCGCTGAGCAAGTCAGGCTTACGAGTAAGAGAGCTTAAGACAGCGCAGGACTTCGACGATTGGAATGCCCGGTTGATCGACGTCGGCCTGGCACATCCAGCCAGTACAGCGTACGGGCTTAACCTGCAAGACGGCGGCAATCACATCGTATGGTTTGGACTTAATTGGGCGTTGGAGCTGTACCAGCAGGCCAACAAGCGATTGCATCGCCAGGGGCAGCAGCAAATCGTTATCTTGCACCATCTTGTTGTACAGGGCGGAGTCGACGAGGATGTCATGGCGGCATTGGAGAGCAAGGCGACAACACAGGACAAGCTGTTGGCTGCGCTTAAGGCAAGGGTCGACGGCATCAAGGAGGCGAGCTAACATGATCCGCATCACGGAAGGCCAGTACGCCGTGCTAGGACTGCTACGCAAGGGAATACGCCGCAGTGTAATTGCCCAGCAACTAGGTAGGCGGCGGGAAGCCGTTTACATCACAGTCAATCGCATGATTGCCGCCGGCATTATCGTCCAGACTGATCCAGGCAAGTATGAGTTTACAGGTAAGCCCTATACGGTGCGCAAAAGCAAAAGCGGAGCAGTCACAGTCCCGACGGTGCCAAAGCAGCCAACACCCGTACACGGCAATGTGACTGTCAACGTACCTATCACGCCCAAGCAGGCCGCGTACATCCGGCAGCACGTAGAGACTAAGCCACGGAGACAGATGGCCCGGGAGATGGGCGTCGACAAAGTAACGTTAAACATGATGATTATGCAGCTTAAGCTAGGGAGGTCGGGATGACACCATGACAAACACAATTGGCATTCAGACATGGGTAGATAAATATATCCAAGAATATCAGGGTAAGAAGAAAGAACTCCAACGATATCGAATGGGATTGGACAAGGATAAACCCGAAGATCGTGAGGATGCTGAACTGATTGCGTCGATGATACGCGATATGCAGTTGGCTATCACTTGGATGAAACGGGGACGACGTCCAGGCAGCCTCCGAGGCGCAGACAAGCAGGACATTTACAGGCGCAACGCTATACGAACTGCGCTGACGAATGCGAACTTGGTTAGCGAGGATGTCAGCATTAACGCAATCTGTATTTTATCTTCCAGAGAACAGGAGTGTTTTTTAGCCTATTACGTCGAGGGCTTGACACAGAATGAGATCGCGGATATGCTGAAAGTGGCGAGATCAACTGTTCGAGTAACTCTTCGACGAGCAGAAAGTAAGCTTGCACGATATTTGTAAATCGTATCTTGTCACCATTAAGTCACCATTATGGTGACAAACAAACAACACTATAAGTCTGTCTTTTTCAGAGCCTCCTTTCTAGGGGGCTCTTTTTTGCGTTGCACAAACAGACCGACAGCGCATACCTTAGGCCCACGGTTCACGATGGAGCGCTCCTGGCTACAACACTATCTCTGACCGTTAGGTCGTTCATTCAGCCACATCGCGGGGCCACTCCTCTGATCCTTGTGGGCCGCGTATCGGGGCGGTGCGATGTGGCTCCCGAGTTTCTATTGCAGGAAACACTTTCCTTTTGTCGAAATAGGTAAGCAAAATTCAGACAAAAGAAAGAGGTTGAGACAATGGCAAAGTGGGAATACAAATCGCTGGAATTTTCCCTGGAACCGGGGAAAGGGATATTAGGCACATTTAAATTGAATTTGAGTAAATTCGACGAGGAAATGAACCAAATGGGTGAAGAAGGATGGGAGTTAGTAAATACAATGACCACAAGTGAGGGTCGCGGAACCACAACTCAAATCGTAAGTGTGTTCAAAAGGTTAAAATCCTGATCAACAGAAGCGCCTTAACCGGGTGCTTCTTTATTTATCCCAAATACGGGCGGTGGTGATCGTGTAGCATGGAGCCGAGAGAGCTGGCCGAGCAGGATTATTTGAACGGTATGAAATACAAGGACATCGCCGAGAAGTACGGCGTTACGATAAATACGGTTAAATCCTGGAAGACCAGGTACAAGTGGAGCCGGGATAAAGGTGCACCCACAGAAAAAAGTGTGCACACAAAGCGTCCGGGTGCAAAGCAGGTGCGCACCATTTCAATGCCGGATCCTGACGCTGACGTAGATGAGCGATATGCGCTATTCGCGGCTGAATACCTTCGAGACTTTAACGCGACGCGGGCGGCTATGGCTGTCGGCTATAAAAAGTCGATCGCCCATACTGCCGGATGGCGGCTGTTGAAGAAAGACGAAGTACAGGCAGAAATCAAGCGCCTGAAAGAGCTCATGTCCGACGAGCTTGTCCTCGACATCCGCCGGATCATAGCGGAGTACATGAAGATCGCCTTCGCCGACGTGACTGACGTTCTTGACTTCGGTCAACGAGAGGTGCCTGTCATGACGATGTTTGGACCGATGTACGAGGGCGAGGGAGATGAGAAGAAGCCTGTCACCAAGCTCGTGAACTATATCGACCTGCGAGCAAGCGCTGAGATCGACACGACGGTCATCGCCGAGGTCAAGCAAGGCAAAGACGGAGTCAGCATCAAGCTGCACGATAAGATGCGCGCGCTGGAGAAGCTGGAACGCTATGTCGGCTACATGACCGCCGAAGAAAAGGCAAGGCTTGCTAAGCTGCAGGCCGAGGTAAAGGTGCTGGAAGGACCAGGAGACGTCAAGACAGACGACGGATTCATGGACGCGATCAAGGGTAAAGCGGCTGAAATATGGGCCGACGAACCGGCTGAAACTCCTGAGACAGAGGAGGGCGCGGACGATGGCGAGCCGGACGACTAAACGGCAGACAGCGACGTTCCGATGGCAGCCATTTAGCATTAAGCAGCTCAAGGTGCTGACCTGGTGGACACCGCAGAGCCCGCATCACGACAAAGACGCGATTATCTGTGATGGATCGGTCCGGGCAGGCAAGACGTCGTGTATGTCGTTTAGCTATATCGCCTGGGCGATGGACACGTTTGACGGCCAGCAGCTCGGGTTATCCGGCAAGACGATCGGTGCGCTGCGTCGTAACGTAATCGGCCCGCTTAAGCAAATGCTGCAGAGTCGCGGCTATCTGGTGGACGATCATCGGTCGGACAATTACCTGACGATCAGCCTTAACGGCAAGGTAAACGACTTTTACCTGTTCGGCGGACGTGACGAGCGGTCGCAGGATCTGATACAGGGGATCACACTAGCGGGTATGTTTTTCGACGAGGTCGCGCTGATGCCGCAAAGCTTTGTTAACCAAGCGACCGCGCGGTGTTCCGTGGACGGCTCTAAGCTTTGGTTTAACTGCAACCCGGCGGGGCCCTATCACTGGTTTAAAGTCGAGTGGCTTGACCAGCTCCGTAAAAAGCATGCACTGCACATCCATTTCACGATGGACGACAACCCGAGTCTTTCCGAGCGTGTCAAAGCGCGTTATCGCCGGACGTATACAGGCGTGTTCTACAAACGGTTCATTCTTGGCCTGTGGGTGCTTGCCGAGGGCATCATCTACGACATGTGGGACGACGACGCCAACACGTTCGACGACGCGGATCTCGTTCCCGGCTTCCGTTTCAAGGCGCGTCGGTACATCGCTGTCGACTACGGGACCAGTAACCCTATGGTGTTCTTGGACATCTGGGACGACGGGGACGTGTGCTGGATCCTCAACGAGTATTATTACGATGGCCGCGCGAAGGGTATCCAGAAAGAGGACAGCCAGTACGCAGACGACTTCGAGGCGTTTGTCGGCACAGAGCATATTCCAGTGTACGCCACACTGGACCCGTCGGCTGCGAGCTTTAAGGCGGCGCTGCGTAACCGTGGATACCGGATCAAGGATGCGGACAACGAGGTCGAGGACGGCATTCGCATGACGGCGACGATGATGGCTAAGCGTAAGCTGCGGGCGCATCGGACTAACTGTCCGAACTTCCTCAAGGAACGGGCATCGTACGTATGGGATGCGAAGGCCGGTGAAAAAGGCAAGGAGAAGCCGATCAAGCAGATGGACCATGCGATGGACGCGGGGCGCTACTTTACCAAGACGATCATCAAGCCGCGCAGGCTTTCGGCGGCGTAGAAAGGAGGGACAAGCTTGAGCAGACGTAACAGGCGACGCAAGACCGCAGACGCACGGCAGCCGCCGGCGAGCCAGCCAGCAGAGCAGCAAAAGCTCCCCCGTGGGCTGATGCTCGATGCATTCAGCAATCCGCTGGCCCGGCTGGGCGCAGGAACGCCGAACATATCCGAGGGCGCGCAGTATCCATTGACTCGGTTGACGCAGGATTATCAGCTTATGAACAGCCTGTACCGGTCGCACTGGATCATACGGCGGATAATCGACACGATTCCGGAGGACATGACGCGCAACTGGATCTCGATCACGTCGCAAATACCGCCGGATCAGCTTCGGCGGCTTAATAAGCTGTGGCGAACGCGACGGGTAAAGGACAAGATCATCCAGGGGCTTAAGTGGGGCCGTCTGTACGGTGGCGCTGTTGGGCTGGTGATGATTGAGGGTCACCAGGACGAGCTCGACCAACCGCTCGACTTCGATACGATTATGCCAGGCTCCTTCAAAGGCTTGATGATCCGCGATCGCTGGTCGGGCGTGTATCCAGAATCGGAGCTGGTCGACGATATTGACGACGTAGAGTTTGGGCTGCCCCGGTATTATCGCGTGACGACAGACGATGGACAATCGATGCGCGTCCATCATAGCCGTGTGCTTCGGTTTGTGGGCAGGGAACTGCCTAACTGGGAGCTACAAGCGGAGATGTATTGGGGAGCATCCGAGGTCGAGGTTGTATTCGATGAATTGAAGAAGCGCGACAATACGTCATGGAACATCGCCTATCTTGTATTCCTGGCTAACCTGCGTGTCATGAAGATGGGAGATCTCGGGGATACGCTTGCGATCGGAGACGCACAAGCACAACAGGACTTGTACAACACAGTCCAGGCGCAAAACGTCCTGATGTCGAACATGGGTCTCCATATCATGAACAAAGACGACTCGTTCGAGACGCACCAGTACACGTTCGCGGGCCTGAATGACATCTACGAAAGCTTTATGCTGGACATGTCCGGCGCGTCGACGATACCCGTTACCAAGCTTTTCGGGCGGTCCCCAGCAGGCATGAACGCAACTGGAGAATCGGACATGCAGAACTATTACGAGACAATTCAGCAGGGGCAGGATACAGAGCTGGGACCTGTGCTCGACAAGCTGATCCCAATCATGTGCATGTCCGAGTTTGGGTCGATCCCGGACGATCTCGATTATACGTTTGACCCGATCCGTACGCCGTCGGACAAAGAGGTCGCGGAGCTAGTCGACAAAAAGACGACGTCGATCATTAACGTCTTTCAGGCGGGCATCATCCCGCAGAAAACAGCGCTAATGGAGCTAAAGCAAATGGCCGAGTCAACGGGGATGTTTACGCACATCACTGACGAGGACATTGAGCAGGCAGACACGCTGCCGGAGCCTGACGAGCTGACCGCGGGAGGTGATCCGTTTGGACTTATGGGCACCGAAACGCCGGATCGAGCGACTCTTCCAACGCGCCTTAAGATCGGTGATGGCGCGCTTGGGAAGATTGTTGATTGGTTTAAGCGATCCGCTCGACGTCGTTAATACCATCAAGGCTTTTGCGCTATCTGAGGGCTTTGACAAGCTAGCCCGAGCTGCAGCACAGACGATGGTGACGCATCTCTTTACCGACGCGGGCCGGACGTGGAGACAGGCGGCAAGGCATAACAGTCAGGGCCGACAAGTCTATGAGGCGCTGCGCAAAGAGCTTAACGGGCCGATGGGTGCGACGCTGCAGCACCTCACGGAGCAAAACGCTGCGATCATCAAGTCACTGCCTCTGGACATCGCCGGGCAAGTGACGGCGCACGTCGCTAAGGAGAGTCTTAAGGGGACACGGGCGTCGGATATCGCGGATCAGATCGTTAAGCTGTTCCCCCGGACCTCCCGTGCCAGGGCAGACACGATTGCCCGGACGGAGACGAGCAAGACGCAGACGGCCCTTACGGAGGCCCGATGCCAAAACCTTGGTGTTGGCTGGTACATCTGGCGGACGTCGGAGGATCAGCGTGTCCGCGACTCGCATAAGCTCATGCGCGACGTCCTGGTGAGGTGGAGTGACCCGCCGAGCCCCGAGGCGCTGGACGGCGAGAGCCGGACGTATGGGCACTACCATGCGGGCAATATCTTTAACTGCCGCTGCTACACGGCGCCTCTGATTGACCTCGATTTGGTCAACTGGCCGGCACGAGTCTACTACAACGGCAGTATCCAAAGCATGACCCGCAAGCAATTTGAGCGGATCGCCGCGTAAGGTGATGTGCAGACTATGCCGTTCACATTCCGGGATATGGTTAGTAGAGTGAGAACGTCGAAAGCTAGATGGGATTCGCCGGAGTGGATGACGATCATGTGCTGGTGGGTTTTTATCTGCAGGCGTCTTGCCTGGTACGACGAGTCGGAGATACCGCTATGGTATTACGCACCTGATATGTGATTCGCAACTTAAGCCCCTAGAGGGCTATTTTTATTGCCCGGAAAGGGGGTGAGGACCATAAATGAGAGCCTACTACGGGTCTAGGTTTTCGCCCAACATGACGGCGACGCCAGAGGGCTTTTTAATCGCCCATAATGTGCCGATCGCCCGAACCGGCTGGTATGAGTACCTGGGCGAGGAGATTGGGGCACAGGACAGAGCGGGGCAAATCGTCAAGGTGTACCGTTCACCCGATGAGGTCTTTTCGGACGCAGCCATGGCGAGCTTCGAGGGCAAGGTGCTGACAGACGAGCATCCGCCCAGCGGCGTCTCTCCGGACAATGCAACCCGATACAGCCGCGGTGCAGTGCAAAACGTCCGCCGGGGCACTGGCGAGGATGCAGACCTGTTGCTCGCTGATCTCGTTGTACACGACAAGACGTTAATCAACGAGATACAAGACGGCAAGCGCGAGGTAAGCTGCGGTTACGAGTGCGAGTACGAGGCGCTGGAAGATGGCACGTACCAGCAAAGGCAAATCTGCGGTAACCATGTCGCGGTCGTATCTAAAGGCCGTGCGGGTGACCGCGTTGCAATAAAAGATTCTGAACCCAGGAAGGGAGCTATTAAAATGCCCAAGATGAAAAAAGGTAAAGGGAATATGACGGCGTTTCTGGCGGCGATTGGACTTAAGCAATTCGCTGCTGACGCTGAACCAGAAGAAATCGTTGACGCCATGAATGCGATGGCAGACGAGTCCGGCATCGAAGAAGAGGAGGAAACGAAGGACAATGATCCCATCCAAGCACTTAGCGCTAAGGTCGATCAGCTTGCTGCTGTTGTCGCTCAGCTTGCAAAAGGCGCTGCGGCGGAGCCGGACCCGATCGACGAGGCAATAACACAGCTCGGAGCGGCATCGGCGGACAACGAAGAGGAGAGCCACACGATCCCGGCTGAGAGCATTGACGAGGCAGGCCCCGTGTCCAGCCCCGAAGACCGCCCGAAAGACCCGATCACAGGCGACAACGGCGCTAAGATTGCAGCATTGCGGGCGCTCAAGCCGGCCATTGCGGCTATCTCTGACCCTGCTGAGCGTAAGCGCGTAGCGGACGCCGCTATTGCTGCATTTGCTTCGAAGCCGGCTAACCCCGGCGCTTACGGCAAGATTCAGGGCGGGGCTCGCAAGGCTGCGATTGACAGTCAGAAGCAGACGCCGACACAGACCGTCGACCAGTCGCATATCGGCAAGGCCATCGCCAAGAGATGTAACCCGCATTACAAGGATCGCGATTAATCGCAGAGAGGATGATTAAACATGCCAGGAGCAGTAATTGGTAAGGCACTTAACTTTGGCTATCCGGGTAACGTGGCCCGGTCTGTCGACGCTATTATCACTAATCGGATCGTCAAGCCGACGGATACAGTATCGATCGGATTCGGAGATCCTGTTGTTCTTAACAGCGACAACACGTATTCCAAGTTTGGCGCAACTGGAACGGCTGCGGCATTTGCGGGCGTGGCTGTGCGAGAGGTAAAACAAAGCATTGTCTTTGCAAACAACGTCAGCGGTGAATACAGAGCCACTGAGCCTTGCGACGTCATTGAGCGAGGCACGGTGACGGTTGAATGTAAAGTCGGCACTCCGACAGCGGGTGGAGACGTATATGTGCGCATTGCGGACAATGCCTCCATTCCAGCGGGCGTTATCGGAGGATTCGAGGCGGCGGCAGATAGCACCAACACAATCAAATTGACCGGAGTCCGCTGGAAGACCGGCAAGCTCGATGCAAATCGCGTCGGCGAGCTCACGATTCTGACGCGGAACAATCCATAAAGGGGGATAAAAATATATGGCACCTCAAGCACCTGCAGCACCTCGCATTCACGCCGTACCTGGATCGCCCATGATTATGAACGATGCAGCGATTTCCGGCGGCATGGCGTTTTTGACCGCCGAGCTCGAAAAGCGCGATCCACGGCTGTTGGAACCGCTGTCTAGCGTAACGTGGCAGCGCGATATTGTCGCCAAGACCGGCGGCGGATGGGTTGAGTTTACGAGCAACATGTTCGTCAACTGGGCTACAACCGGCAGCAACGAGAACGGCATCATCGGGGGCGAGACCAACGATATCCCGATCATCCAAGCAGACGTAAGCAAAGACGTCTTCAAGGTGGTCACATTTTCGAACATTCTGAAAGTCCCATTTGTCGACCAGCAGAAGATGCAGAACATCGGACGCAGCTTGGACGACATCTTGGACAAGGGCATCCGCCTGAACTATAACAAGTCCATCGACAACGTGGTCTATACCGGCATCCCGACGATGGGCTTTTACGGTCTGACCAACAATCCGAATGTCATTGCAACGGCAGCACCTAACGGCTCTGGGGGCACCGCGACTTGGAAGACCAAGACGCCGGACGAAATCCTCGCCGATGTCAACAAGATTATCACGGATACGTGGGCGTCGTCCGAGTACGACCTGTCCGGTATGGCTAATCACATCCTGATCCCGCCGGAGCAATACACGTATATCGTCAGCACCAAGGTCAGCATGGCGGCGGATAAGTCGATCCTGCAGTACCTGCTCGATAACAACATCGGGCGTAATCAGGGCATCGACATCGTCATCGCACCGTCCCGTTGGTGTATCGGCGCTGGAACAGGCGGCAAAGACCGCATGATCGCGTATGTCAATGACGAGGATCGTGTTAACTTCGATCTGCCGGTTCCTTTGGCTCGCGTGATGACGCAGCCACACGTTACGGAGATGGCTTATCTGACGGCTTATGCCGCACAGCTTGGTCAAGTTAAGTTCCTGTACCTGCAATGCGCACGGTACATGGACGGCATCTAAGGGAGGGGGATACGACATGCGTATTTTTGCGAAAAAAGCATTCCAGTTCGATCATCCCGCTGGGCAAGAGGCTTCGGTTACCATCCAGTCTCAGGGCTTTGCAGACGTGCCGGATTGGGTCGAAAAATCGGCCATGTTCAAACTGGCCAGCGGTGCCGGAGAGGTCGAGGCAATCGGTAGCCGTGCCGATGAGCTGGCGGCAGGCAAGGGCAATCGAAGCAAGCCTCCCGCTGAGTAAGCCATGAACATTATCGGGATCATCGGGGGAGCGTCCAACATCCGCACAGGGGACAATCCCCCGTATACGTTTGACGACTTTGTCGCGATGTACCCGCAGTACGGCGGAGCTGAGCCTCCACTCCCGCAGCCCATCATCGAGATGTTTATAGGCTTGGCCGACGCCTGCGTTAAACAGGTTCGTTGGCACAGCTATTGGCAGATCGCAATGGGCTGGTTTGTCGCGCACTTTTGCACGCTCCATCTACAGGGGATTGCGGACCCCGAGGGTGGGGCGGCGGCTGCAATGGCGGCGGGACAGGCCAAGGGGCTCAATACGTCAGAGGCTGTCGGGGATGTGTCCGTCTCGATGGATTACAACCAGATCGGGCAAGACCTCGACGGCTGGGCCGCGTGGAAGCTGACCATTTACGGGCAGCAGCTCGCAACGATCGCCAAGACACTGGGCCGCGCGGGCATGTACGTCTATTAGGATGTGATCCTATGTTTTTAGGTAGCGTTGATGTCAGTAGCATGGACCTGACGGATGAGGTCAAAAAGGAGCTTGCGGAGCTATCTAAGCTGCAGGTGTACGTCGGGATCCCTGACGGCAATGGCAGAGGAGACGGCGGTGGAATCACCAACGCAGAGCTGCTTTATGTGCACACCCACGGCGTCAGGCAGAAGGTCATGCGCGACATTATGAACCCAGTGGTCGAGAGCGGGCAGATGACCTACAGCCAAGCCTATGCCATGTGGATGCTTGCGCATGGCTCGCCGCTGTGGGCATCGCCGCCGCGTCCGGTCATCGAGCCCGCGATCGAGCACGATCAAGACGTAGTCGCTCGCCAGCTCCGTAAGGTGATCGAGGCTGTGCTCGATGGTAGGGACCCGAGGCCAGAGCTTGAGCTTGCGGGCATGCTGGGTCAGACCATTGCAAGAGATTGGTTTACGAATCCAGATAACGGGTGGGCGCCAAACGCGCCGCAGACGATCGGGGAAAAAGGCAGTGACCGCCCGCTGATCGATACGGGTGAGCTGCGCCGGGCGATTACTTATGTCATATCTGAGGGAGGGGATAACGGATGATCAACGTCGGCCATGTTGTGCTTAGCCGAAACTTTGCCCAGCCGAAAGGCTTTACTGTCTATCGACAATCGGGCGAGTGGATAAGAGGTAGATGGGAATCAACAGAGCAGATGCTTCGGCTGTCCGGCACAATAACCGTCGCCTCTCCTGAGGATTTGGAGCAGGTGCCCGAAGGCGATCGCGTGACGGGGTCAATGTGCTTTTACTCTCCGCGCGAGATTTATCGGACACGTGACGATGGTGACGATTCTGGAACATCAGACGAGATCGAATGGCACGGCGAGCGTTACCGCGTTTATGCCGTGCTGCCATGGCGTGACTATGGGTACTACAAGGCGATTGGCGCTAGGATGGACGGTGCGTGATGGCCGATACCATTTTGACCTTACGTCAGATCGAGGACTTTTACCAAGACCTCACGACGAGGCTGTTAGGACTCAACTCTGCGCTGCCCGTCAGTCAAAAGCGGGTACGCGTCAGCTGGCCGACAGGGGGCGCGCCGGGCTGGAAGATCGACGAGGACGTGACGTTTTTGTCTGTCATGCACGAGCCTGATCCCATCGCTCAGCAGATGGACGTCACCTATCGTCCAGGACCGATTGAAGCCGATCGTATCGTGACCTATACGCGCGTGTATCGCGTGGGCTGGATCTGCTATGGGCCCAACAGTTTTGAGGACGCAGACAGGATACGCAGCGGATTATACCTCCCGGATACAAAGATGGCTCTTGCTAGGAGCAATCTCGCGCTTGTGCCTGACGCAGGATTACCGGTCCGCTCCCCAGAGCTGTATAGCGGGCGGTGGTGGGAGCGTGTGAGCTACAGCGCCAAATTTAACGAGCTTGTAACTAAGCACTCGGATGTGCCTTACATCGAGAGTGCGGATTGGCAAATTATTAAGGAGTAGGTGATCAAATGTCGCAGTCCTTAAATGACATCGTCAATGTGACGGTGCAGGTGTCGCCGCTGTCCACAGTCAATAGCGGCTTTAACCTGGGGCTGATTGTCGGACCGTCGACGGTCATCAGCACCGCGACGCGGGTCAAGCTATACAGCGGCACGGACGACATGCTGTCGGATGGCTGGACAGGAGCGGAGCCGGAGTATAAGGCCGCGCAGATTTACTTTAGCCAATCTCCCCGCCCAGGAAAGATCCTGATTGGTCGCTGGGACGACGCTGAGACGGACGGAGAGACCGCTGTCCAGGCGGTTATGGCCTGCCGTGCAGCTAACAGCGATTGGTTTGCGGCATACGTGTGTGGCGCTGTTAAGGCGGACGTGCTGGATATTGCGGCTTACATTGAGACCGCGGTCCCGATGTCCGTTTATTTTTATACCACGAAGGATGCCGATGTCTTGGCCGGAACCGCCGGCAACGTGATGGAGACACTCAAGGCGCTTAAGCGGCATCGGACGTTTGGGCAATACAGCACAAGCGATTATGCTGCGGTGGCTGCAATGGGCTATGCGATGGGGGCCAATACGGGACTAAATAACTCGGCGTTTACGCTGGCTTATAAATCCGAGGTCGGCATCCTGCCAGAAGTTTTGACGACGGCACAGGTCAACACGATCAAGGGATACAACGGCAACGTGTATACGTCGTTTGGTGCGACTTATAACCTGTTGGTTCAGGGCGTGATGGCTGACGGAGTTAGCTTTGACGAGGTGCTTAATCTGGCCGTGTTGACCAACGACATCCAAATCAGCGTTATTAATGCGCTGACGCAGGCGCCTAAGATCCCGCAGACGGAGGAAGGCGTCAGCATGCTCGTGACAACGATCACAGAGCCGTGCGACGCAGCCAGACGGCGCGGTGTCATTGCTCCCGGAGTCTGGAAGGGCGCGCCGGTGCTGGGCCTTGCAACGGGCGATACGCTGTCTACGGGGTATATGGTGCTTGCTGAAACGATGGCGAGCCAGTCCCAAGCTGACCGGGATGCACGCAAGGCACCGCCGATCTATGTCGCGGTCAAGCTGGCAGGTGCGATCGAACATGTTGTGATTGGCGTCGTTGTCAATCGATGAGAGGAGGGCTAGAGCATGAACTCGCTTTATAGTTTTGATGATACTAGCGTGACGTTTTCGCATGCAGCCGTCGGGCAGTATGTTGCTTCGGGTAAAGGTATCGGCAGCCTGGGCGTGTCAATGGCGACGGACCGCTCGGTACAAGACGTGGCGGCTGACGGATCCGTTATGACATCCAAGATCAAAGGACGTAACGGTACGCTGTCCGTATCGGCACAGCAGACGTCCGATCTACACAAGTGGCTGCTTAAGCTGTACAACTACTTGGAGACGGCTCCGACCAATCAATGGGCGGGCATTACGATCGTTGTACGGTCTCCCTCCATGCAGGATAAAGTCACGGCTACCGGAGTAGCTTTTCAAAAGATCCCGGATCGCCAGTGGCAGGCCCAGGGTCAACAGTTGATGTGGACTTTGCTAGCTGCCGACATCCAACAGGACGTTGCATAAAAAGAGCCGCCTTCTCGGCGGCTTAAGGTTTTATTCAGCATCGATAGCCTTCCAAAAGTAGTCGAAATTTGATTCTCCACCATCTCGGTACGTCTTGTAATCTTCAACTAACAAAAGGCTAAATACCGAAGGGTCTCCGTCTACCAACTGTAGATAATATGCCATCTCTTTATTTAATGAGTCAAGTTGCCTTGCGCTGAACTTACTCATAAATTCGTCTAATTGTGGTTTAACTTGGCGTTTAGCTTTTGAGATAACGTCCTCGGGTATCTCTACTCCGTTTTGAGGGTAGAGTCCGACAGAAATGATTTTATTTTTGCTATCATATTTAACCTGGTACCCCAAGTGGTGGGCGAGATCGCGAGCGGACACATAGTTTGTTGTGCCTTTAACTCCGACTTTTTCAGCGGCGACAATATCTGTCTCAACGGTTTGTCCAAATACTTTTAACCGTGTGTCTGTTGCAAACTTTGCAGATTTGAGCATTGAGCTCCCGGATACAGATTGAGAGGCAACCAATACAAACACCGCTAGTAATGCGGCGATCCCATACTTTTTCATAGATTATCGCTCCTTTGAACGTGTTGCCCATATTCTACCATGGAGGTCTTACAAATGAAACCAAATGAGAGATTTACAGAGGTCACGATTAATGAGCGTAGATTTCAAATCGGAAAGTTCGACGCATTAACGGGCTCTTTTATGGCGGTAAAACTGGCGGGGATGATCGCCCCTTTGGTAAAAAGCATTAATGTGGATGCAGTCCGAGGCGCGGAGAAGCTGGAAGACGTTAAAATGTCTAGTTTTGACATTACGGGCATCCTGTCCGCGATCGGCAGTTTGACGGAAGAAGATTTCGCATATGTGCAGGGTAAATGCCTGCGGGTGTGTCGTGAAATCCTTCCGGGGGATTTGGCTCCTGTAATCCGGGCAGATGGCTCTTTTGGGGTCACTGACCTCGATGACGATACGGCAACTGTCATGGCCCTAACGGTGCATGCGCTTATGTTTAACATCAAGAGTTTTTTCGGCGCGAGCCCCTTGGCATCGCTCGTCGGGGGGCTCCTGACTACATCCCCGCGCGGTTAGTCAATGTCAACGAATTTGCATATGCTCCCGTTGTCGCAGGGATGTGGCAACAACATCAGGTATGGGATGGGACGTACTCTCTGGATGATCTCCTCGACGCACACGAGATTTTAGAGATCAAACGGGAAAACGAGTTAAGGGCTTACGAGGCAGCCAAACAAAGGAGGGATTAACGTTGCTGGATACGATTAAAAGTTATTTGGTCAGTCTCGGGTTTAAGGTTGACGATAAGTCGTTTAATGATGTGACCCGGTCAATGGACAGTGTGGAGCGCCAGGTCGGTAAGTTTGCGGGTACGAGTGTGACCAAATTTGCACAGGCCAGCGCAGCGGTAACCTCCTTTGTGGCCGCCGCCGTGTTTGGTATTGGCAAGTTTCTGGATTCACTTGGAAAAGCCGACATCGAAAACGAAAAGCTTGCCCGTCAGTTGTGGACGACAGAGCAGTCCGCGATGTCATTTAACGCTACTCTTAAGGCTATGGGCGTTAGCCTTGAAGACTTGTATCTCAGCCCGACGCTAATGAGTCAGTTTAAGCAGCTTCGTGGCGAGGCAGCAGGGTTGCAAGCTCCCGCCGAGTACAAGGAGCAAATGCGGACAATCCAAGGTATATCGTTCGAGTTTAAGCGCATGAAACTAGAAGCCACATATGCCCTGCAGTGGATCGGTTACTACTTGATCAAGTATCTCGATGGGCCGCTTAAGGGCACAAAAAAAGCTCTGAGTAATCTCAACGACACAATCGTTAAGACGATGCCCCAATGGACCAAAAGAATAGCGCAGGTAATGAGCTGGTTTGTGCAAATGGGAGTAACTTTGGTTCGTGGCGTGCAAGATATCGGACGAGCATTTGACTGGCTCGGGAAGCTAATCCCGGACAACCTTAAGATAATCGCATCTGCTGCTGCGTCGATCGGCTTAATTATTGCCTCCGGACCATTTGGAATCTTGGCGGCTTCGATATTGGCTGTCATTTTGTTATTGGATGACTTTTACACCTACATCGATGGGGGAGAGTCAGCGCTAGGCCCCTTATGGCAAAAGCTGATTGATTTTAAAGATGAACTCGACGCATCGGGCCAACTTGACGCCCTACGGGAAAACCTCTCTTTGGTATTCGACTCTGTAAATAAGGTGCTCGATGCACTAGGCGAAATCCTCATGACCCTGACGGGAACGGACAGCATCGAGGACGCAATGATTAAAATTGGGCAGATATCATTCGATGCTTTGATAGAGACGCTTAAGGTCATCGCAGGGCTGTTCGAGACAATCGCCGAATCCATAGAAATTATCAATGGTTTTATGAAAGAGGATGCGGCTAAAAAAGTAATCGCCAAAGGCCAGGAAGCCCAGAAATCATTTTCGGAAAAAAAGGATAGGGCTTGGTGGGATATTATTTGGGACGGAATAAAGGATGGGCCTTTTTCTGATAATGCTGTCGAAATGCGTCGAATTGATGGCGGGATTACGATGGACACTTATTACAAAATTAAAGAGGCACTTTTCGGCCCATCGGGTGATGGCAATTTTGGCTACACACTGCCTGCTGCTAGCACTACAAACAACAATAACAATTCCAAGGTTGAAATTAACCAGACGAACAACGTTTACGGGTCCGACCCTCAAGCGACAGCAGGTGTTATCGACCAAAATCTAGCTGACTTTATGCGCGATTACCATTGGCGCGGCCTACAAGGAGTGATTAAATGACCTCTCCTATTCTCGATCTGGATGCTCCGAATATAAAAAGCCTTGTTTATACGAAGACCAATATCGGCGGTTGGTTTTTTGATGCGTTTCTCAAGACGACCCATACGAGTAAACTGACCATCACAGAGCATCCCGTGCAGACGGGAGGGTCGCTCAATGATCACGCCTTTATGCAGCCTCGAGAGCTCGTAATGGAGATAGGTATGTCGGACGTAGCGATGAGTCTTGTACCTGGACAGTTTTCGCAACGCTATTCTCGGTCGGTGACAGCGTTTGAGGTCTTGCAGCAACTCCAACAGCTTCGGGTACCGATCCAAGTCCATACGCGGCTGGGAATCTATCAAAACATGCTTATCGAGACTTTATCTGCCCCTGACGACGGCGCTTCCTATCATAGATTAAAATGCACGGTCACGCTCCGGGAGGTGCTGGTTGCGCAGGTC
>Ga0256901_1000796_pt1 | contig 16797 bp, 1 predicted proteins | sample MC6MC0689MT_FD_190200 | JGI IMG/M metagenome (GOLD analysis project Ga0256901, IMG submission 190200) | Metatranscriptome of enriched soil aggregate microbial communities from Iowa State University, Ames, United States - MC6-MC0689-MT... | ecosystem: Environmental > Terrestrial > Soil >... | reverse complement strand
CGGATAATTGCCAGCTGGTCAATTCAATATGGAAAATAGCATCTTCTTCACGATAATTAACAACAATACCTTCACCGTATTGAGTCTTGACAGTTTTTGGGGTGTTATCTTCTTCAATGGTGATTTCGGTGGTTTCAACAACAGCTTCTGGTGTAGCTTGAACGACTGGGGTTTCAGATTCTTGTGGAAGAATGGTTAATTGAGATTTTTGTGCAAAAACGTGGACTTTTTGACCACCGGATAATTCCCAACTTGTTAATTCAACATGACAAATTGTGTCTTCACGGATTTCCTTAATGTTACCAATACCATAAACGGTCTTAACACAAACACCAACTTTGTAAGCATCAACAGCTGGAGCAGCAACAACTGGAGCAGCAACATCAGCATCCACAGAAGCAGGAGTTTCTTCCTTCTTTTCTTCTTCCTTCTTCTCTTCTTCTTCCTTCTTTTCTTCTTGAACAACGGAGAATTGAGAATCTTGACAGAAAACGTGAACCTTTTGGCCATCAGATAACATCCAACTGGTTAATTCAATTTCGTAAATTGAATTTTCTTCACGGAATATGGTAACTTTACCAACACCATAAGAAGTCTTAACAACAGTACCAACAGAGAGTGCCATATAGAGAATAAGGGCTAATAATATGTGGCGGGAAAGGGAATCGGGGGAGGTAAAATAAGGAAATAAATCTGAACCAAAATCCATGACAAAGCAACAAAAAAAGATTTTGGCGAGAAAAAGCAAAAATTGCTTAAATGAGGAGTGGATTGAATTTGTAAGTTGACATGGAATATACGATTATTTAATCACAATTGACAAAAATTTCGTGCCGAATCCGTAAAGATATAATCGAAAAAATCGATTACAAAGTTCATTTTTTTTAGAATCGTTTTTTCCCCGTAAATAATTGACGGGGATAATAGAGTATTTAAGGATGACAGACCGACCAGAACCGGAATAGATAATAGAAAAAGCCCCACATGAAACAGTACAATCGTAATTAACACAATAAAGGAAATCAAAAATTACCACCACGGTTAATTTCAAAATTTCAACAACAAAAAATTTTTGGAATTACAAAACTTGGACATATTTTTTTTGTTTAAACAATTAAGTCCTCAACTCTCCCAATTTGAACCACCTTGACTTGTACCACTCTTCTCCTGTTGATATTTACCGAACTTCCGAGATACATTTAAAATAGCAATTGGCTGCACCATATGAACTTCAAAATCCCCAAAAATGACTTGGTCTTAAAGTTTTTTTCAAATTTTAATTTCCTTCCCAAGGTCGTAATTTTACTTCATATTCTTATCCTGTATATTGCTGATCTGATTGATGAGTGTTTTATCGAACATACCCCCCGGTGGTACCAGTTATAATCAGTGTAAAGCCAAACTGATGTAAAAATATACTTTTTTTAAACACATATTGTCCATTTTTATATTTTAAATTTGCCCTTGCAATTCCCCCCACTTAATCGCATCAAACTCATTATAGCTGATCGGACTTCTTATTCAATTCAAATTATAGCCCGTAACATCCGCATTGACATTTCAACGTCACTATTTTGCCTTATTTTTCAAAATTTTACCTTTTTTTGGCCCAATTTTTTCTGTACCCAAAGGTCACATTACAATCATTGACTTGTATTTTAGATCAATATCTTATATTTGGTCAAATCTCAAACACATTTGATTCCCATTACTCCCCTCATCTCGTCGAAACTAATCATTTATTTCAGATTTGATTTTTTTTGTTTTGTTCCTTTTTTTCTTGATTTGAACTTTTCCGATTTGGATCGTTTTTTTCTCAACACTTGATACAATAATTGTTGTTAAACCCCACACCATAATTCCTCCAAAGTAAGCAGTATTTCATTTACGTGGAAATAATCACTTCAACTCCTTAGAATAACCCAAAACGACCTTTTCCCCCAAATTAAGTCTCGACTTTTAAACCCTTTATCACCCCAAAATCTCCCCAATATAAAGATATATAAAGATATATATAGATATATAAATGTCCGCACAACGTATTGAAGGTTGGCTTCAACGACAAACTCGTTCTACCAAATCATGGAAGCACCGTTATTACTTTCTCTTTCTTGATGACCGTCATGATTGGATTCTGGCCTCGTCGGATTCCAAACCGCGTAAAGAACTAAATACATCTAATTATAAAACTCTTTGTGATGAATACTTCTCAGTAACCGGGGCACAGATCGGTTTGGAGGGTGTAAAATCACAACATGAATTTGTCATTACCCCAATGAATGATCGTGGCACATATTCAATGTTAGCAACATCAATTCAAGAACGAAATTTATGGTTAAACGCTTTGTCTCATTGTGGAGCAGTTGGTTGGATTGTTATGGATGACGATGCAAAATTACAAACAAATACACAAGGTGATGATTCAATGGATATAGATCGAACCTCATTTACATTTGCATCCGGTGCTAATACTACACGTGCTCGTGAACAAGAATTATTATACGCTCGTAGTAAAACAAATTCCTTACGTCCTGCTTATACAATTTCAAAAAAGAAATTTTCTATTACCCCCGAACAAATCGCATTGCATCAACAACAACAACAACAACAAAATATGTTTTCTAATACAAATTCATTAGGGTCTTTAATTTCTGCTCCGAATAATACCGGTTTAACTAGTCCCACCCTCCCACTAAATCAAAATAATAACCAAACGAGTTCAAATGCGCCAAATTCAACTGGAAATAATCGACCTCAATTTAACCTGCTCGCTGCGCCACCATTTTTACAGCCAGGTTCACTACAGACATTTGCAAGCCCAGTTCCTGGTGTTGTTAATGTCCATACTCCACACTCCATCTCTCACTCACAACAACACACTTTTGGTAGCCCGACAATTGGTCCAAATGGATCACAAATTTCAACCATTTCATCCCCAACTCTGGATAAACTTGGTTCTAATTTTTCTAAACAATACAACACGCCAACAATCACTCACGTAAACCCCCCAATCCGTTCATTTCAGAACAACACTCAACAACCATCATTAATAGCACCGGATGTTTTTCAACAAGATGATGATAATGAACGCGATGTTATGATTATGGAAGGGTGGATTGAAAAGCGCCCGCCGGCATTCTTCAAGCAATACCGTAAAAGATGGGCCCAACTATTTTCTCTCCCCCCACGTTTGTTATATTTTCATACTCGTGAAGAAGCATATTCATTTGCTGAACAACAAAGAGCAAAGCAACAAAATGATGTTATTAATTCTAAAGATAAACTAATTGTCCCCCTTGGTGTTATGCATCTATACGGCGCACAACTATCAGCTCAAGATCAATCCGGCGAATTCACGTTAAACCTAGCTTGGGGTCAAAACCCAGTGTTGATTAATGTCAAAACGAAAAGTGTTAGAGCTGAATGGTTACGTGCTCTTATCCCACTCGTTGCTGTCAGTCCGTCATTTCTAAAACAAGTCATTGAACTCTCGCAGAATCCAATCGTTATTGCTGATATTGAACAACGTTCAAAAGAAGCAAGAAAATTATTATTTGATCGTGAGGGGGAAATTTTACCCGAAGTTACTATGGATATGGTTAGCTTTACTAAACAATTCCCATTAATCCCGGCGGAAATTATCCAAGTTTGTCCATTAATTGTAACATCCCTTTCTTCCAAAGTTTTATTACAGAAAGAAATTGGTCGGTTATGGGGGTTATTTATCCAACAGGAACAAATCCAACATCAAGGCGATATGTTAAAAGAAGGTAAACATGGTGGGCAATGGAAAACACGTCATTGTGTTCTTACAAACGGCGTTTTGCTCTACTTTAGTACCCCAGCTGCAGTAAAACAAACTGAGGTATCACTAGCTGGTTCAGCATTATATGCAATTGAACATGTCATGATGGATTGTGATCATGATCTCAATAGTGATAATTTTTTCCAACGTAAAAACCTTCACGGGGATACTGGTACTATCGGTAAGCTCTCTCAAAGCGGTTCACAAGTTTATGGCCCATATGGTGCGGCAGTTGTCGAACGTGAAGCACCACGTGGTAGAGATTCTTTACGTTTATCTGGTAGAATTAATCTTGGCCCTCCAGGCATGGGGGGATTACTTAATCAAGCCCCATACTCTAAAACTAGCACATTAGGATTACCTGCGGGTGGGTTAGCAAATTCAAAAAATGATGGCGATGGTGATGGCGATGGTGATGACGAACCTGTTAATTTACGACCATTAAACACATTTTCTCAAACTGATTTTGTTGATCATGATTTAAAAGATGATGATATTCCCCCCCCACCAAAAGACGATGATGATGATGATCATGATCATGATCATGATGATAGTGATGAAGATGATGATCGCGGTAATTCACAAATCACACCACTTGTAAGTGCATTTGAAATGAACGAAGATAGAAGAAAAAATTTTAAAACACCAGAACAAATTGTTGATGAAACATTTGCACCGATTTACAATCCAATGTTATCAAATCACCCCCATATGAGTTATATTAAAATTAGAACTTTAACAATGACAACCACTTGGTGTTGGTTACAACCAGACGAACAAAATGTACCTTTGGGTTTTATTTCATTAAATAATTGTAAAATTACATTTTTAACAAAATCAATTACTCCAGCTGCTCAATTACCATGGTTACCAAAGGATTATCCACATTGTGTACAAATTGTACTTGGTGCAAAAAATGTTCATCAAGATGTCGTTCGTACGTTTGCCTTTGCGTTGAAATTTTTTCATGAAGTCAAACCATGGTTAGCTGCATTAGCTTTAACTACCCATGTTGGTTTTATCCGTGATGATTTTAATGCTGGGTTTTGGTCTTCAGTAACATTACTCCCATCATTATTATCACATTTATCAATCCCAACGACTTCAACAACATTACCAAAACTCGTTCAAGCTGTTTCTCAATCACAATTCCCACTACCAATCGCGAATAAAAATGGTCAATATGTTATGACAAATGGTTGTGGTGTGCCGTTACAACAGTATCAATTTTATACCCCCACAAGCACTCTTCTTCCCGTTTTATACGACCCCACGAGTTCAGTCCCCCATCCACTCCCATTTGCCTTCACTCCGTTAACTCACAGCCTCCTCCAACGTTCTTCACTTTATCTCCGCCCAGCTCTCACTGATGTTCAATTTGTTACAATGTTACAAGCTTCTCGTTTTTTACAACACATTGCAAATGAGGTATTACATTTAGTTAATGATGGGGCATTATATTATAACGATGGGACTGCATTAGGTGGCGGTTCAAACGGTGGTTTTGTTCGGTTCCCAATTTCAAGCGCATTAAGGTTATTACCACGCCGTGATATGCCAAATATTGAAGGGAAATTGTACGATATGTTGATTAAATACGAAGATCGTATTAGCTACTCAAAACGGATGTTAGAATTAACACATGTTAAACAATCATCATTAAATCCCGCTATTACTCATGTAAGTCATCATCTTGGTCCAAATATGATTGCTATAAATACCAACAAGGTTATTCATGATGATGCTAGTTCAGTACAAAGTAGTAGTACTGGTTATAGTAATTCTGCTAATTCCATCAGCGGAAAAGATTCAAAAAAGGGCGGGTCACCGTCTCCTTCAATTTCAACAGCTGAGCTCATCCCATCACCTGGTGGAAAAACCCCACTCAGTACTAAGCCCTCAAAGCATCGCTTATATCAAGATGAGTTCCCTGATCTTAGTTATACACCAGCTACTTTAAGCACAACCGAGCATGAATTATTTACTCTTACTGATTCTTTCCGTGATTTTCTTCGTTCTTTTTCATTTTCTCGTGCATTTTTTGCATATTGGGCCGTCCAAGAAGAAGCATATTGTGATTTTGCTGTTGCTTCATTAGCAAATCAACAGAATATTGAAGTTAATTCAATTGTGAACAAAGTTTTACAATTCCATGCAAACAATAATAATGCAGTTAATAACCCAGCAGCACATGTAACCGAATCACTCTCAAATCAACCATTTAATCCTGATTCATTATATACTTCAGCTTCCGCAGTTCAACACAATTCCCACCCATTTACTCTCCCACAACTTAATCGCCCTCCAGTTGCTGCATCAATCACTCAAGCATTATCATCAGCACCATTAACTGCTCATGTTGGGTTTAGACATTTATTACTATGGTTACAATGTGAAGAGTTCTCGAATCATATCCCTGGCTCACTTCAACAACGTTATATTGCCCAACGTATTTATCGTACATTTTTAGCACCTGATGCGACATTACCTGTTTCTGTTGATTTAGCCCTAACTGAAGAAATTTCATTAAGATTACTCGATCCTACTTCATTCTCCCTCTCCAAAGGTAACACTTATCATGCTGTTGGTCCTCGTTTTTCTCAGCAAGTACTCCTTCACGAAGAAGCTGTTTCGCGTGAGTTAGGTATATTACATTATAACTCTACCCTTGTCCCGAATCATAGTAATTTAACTTATGAACGTACTTCCCCACACTTTTTATTTAATATCCTTTCTTCAGTGACCTCAACCAAACAAACTCTCCCAACTTCGCTCTTCCGTCAATTACAACAATCTCTTCATGAAATGATTGCAGTTGATGTCTACCCGAGTTATCTTACTAAAGATTCCGTCAACCCCGGTAATGGTCTTGGTGGTGAACAATCCGTCACTCGTTTTAATGCTATGTTCAATAAAGATGGTCTATTACGTGCGGATAACCCATTAGTAAAATCTATTCACACTGCTGGCCGTTCTAATCCTGTCGAAGATGAAACCTTTGACAAAAAATTTGACAAAATTGAAGGATCTCCTATTCATCAATCAAGCCCGATGTTGGGGTTGACTGGTGTTGAACATGATTTAACTGGTTTAGTATCCCCACGTGATTCACTCATTAGCTCGAGCAGTCATATTTCATTAGGGAATACAACAACAATTACAAATACCGTCACAATACAAGAAAAAATTACATTTAACAATAACATTCATCAACTTGGTTCCCCCACAGCAGTTTTACCGCTTCTAACTGATGAAATTTTACTTCGCAAATTATACTCCATTTCAACCCAAAATCCCACCACGGCGACCCATCCCATTAAAACAACCCAACACTCGACAATTTCTTCAAATATGACATCGTTCAGAGATTCCTATCAAGATTCATCATTATCATCCCCTACGCACTTCATTAACCCCGCTGAGCTCGTCCAAATTCAATCAGAATTGCAACATCGTATGGTAACTGCAATCCGTGACCGTCATACTTCCTCCACGACACGTTTTAGTCCTCATCATGGTGCTGGTCAAAAAATCCTCGAAGAACTTGTCATGGCTGTTTTGGTCAATTCTCAAGATCAATTAGAAGATCAAATTTTGGCATCTTCAAGTACTCGTCAAACTACCACTTCCGGTGGTCGTTCTGTATTTTCAACTTATTCACAACAATTTAATATGCCTTATTGGTACAGTATGGATGATCAATGGGAAACTGCTCAACAACAACGTGAAGTTGATATTATTGAACTTCAAAAAGAACGTGCAAGGGTTACTTTTTCAAAAAAACAACAACAATTAAATCAACAACGTGAAAATTCAATTTCTAATCATGGTCAAGCGACTCCATCATTAAAAAATAGAGATGAAAGCGTTTCTCTTGGAGAAGATTTAGCTTTATTCTTATTAACTCCTCCTGAAGACAAAACTGACAAAGCAAATATTGAAACCATTACTGTTGCCTCAGGGACGGCTCCAAAACCGCTTCCAACCGTTCAGCCAGCTCCACAACCCTCACGTGGGTTATTTGGTCGCGGTATGTTTGCACGTAAAGATAAAACGATGGATAAAAATATGCAAGAACAGGTTAGGTTAGAATTGCAACGTCAAAAAGATCTTGAAAAAACTGCAACAATTGCAGAAGGTGATAATGATCGCGATTCCTTATCATTACGTACTTCTGACATTAATTTGGGTAAAACCTCAATGAAACTTCCCGATCAATCTATTCGTGAAACTCGCCGTACCTCCATTCCTCTTTTAGCAGGTCTTGGTGGTTTGTTAGCTGGGGTTGCTAGTGTTGCAACTGGTGGGAAAGATAGGGATAGTGTTGGTGATGATTTTACTGTTTCCAGACGTAATTCTATTCAAACTGCCGGATCTGTAACTGATTTCCCAAAAACAATGTCAAGTGAAGCTTTATTCGATACTGCTTCCCCATCTATGTTCCCAAATGGATTAACATCTGCTATTGTTTATGATGCTCCACAAAAACCACTCATGGTTGATGAAGCTAAATATATTGATGGGACCCATACCACACGCATCATGGCTCCAAAACGTCAAAACCGTGGCACTTTACCATTACATTTCTTAGATCCGTATAATATTTCATACGAAAAATGTCATTTCCCGACGACTACAATTTCTCCATTATTTTCTGAACAAGGTTTATTACTCCCACAAATTATCCCGTCCAATCAAGTCAAACAAATTGTAAAGGAAACATTGACTGTTTTGACCAGTAGTTCCCCTTCCCTTGCGTTAGTTCTTAACCAATCTTTAACATTTGTCCCACAACCAAAAACCCCATCGACGTATGATGTCTTTGATGTTGATTTTAACGACAAAAAAGGTGGTAAAAATGACAAAAAAGATGACAAGAAAGGTAGAAATTCCGTCACACCACAAGTTCTCAATGCTATTAACCCAACCACAAACAGCTCTTCACCGCTTGGGTCTGATTTTGCTAATGATATTACCCCATTACCAATTGCATTATCTCTTTCTCGTTCTTATCCATTACAAGTCCCAGCAATTTTCTACACCCAACATATCCTTGCAAATATGGCATTATTTATTTCAGATTGTTATTATTTTGAACAAATCAAATATAACTCCCCACATAATTACCCATTTTTGGGTTTCCGTCATCGTAAATACAAATCTCTTGTTAACTATCTCCCCGATCGCCCAAATCACTCCCACTCCCCTTTACTTCTTCAATATACTGGTCCACGTTGGATCGATGCGCAACACATCTATGATACTTACCTTGCTCATGGTGCACCACTTGCATTCCCATTACCACAAGATTTGAAGAGAAAGCTACGTGAGAAGTTTTTTAACGAATCGGTCCGTATTGATGGTTTAATGAAACGTTGGTTAGAATATCGTTCCGCATTAGCTGCTGTCCAGCGTAAAAGTCATCAACGCGAATCTGATGAATTATACTATTTAGGCGAAGTTACTTTGGTTGATTTCCAAAATAAACAATACAATCTTGACGAGTTATTATTTGATCAGGATTTATTCTTCCAATCCTGGCGCGATTCACCTAATGGATCGATAATTCTTGAAAAGTTACAAAAATTACTTGATGAAAATGTTAATCAAAATAAAGACGGTGAAGAAGATGAATTTAGTAGTGTTAATAACGGCCCAGAAAACAGCAAAACTGAAAATTCCAAAATTGATAAAAATATCCCATCACAAACTACCAAAACTGATTCAGTGACATCCCCAGATCCCTCAGCATCAACCCCATCATCAAATCAACCCACACCTGCATTAGCTGCTCCAACACGTAAAGCGTTGTTCAAAAACGCCCCATCAATTCGTTATGACCGTCAACAAGATGCAAAGAACAAAGCACAAGGTTCAACAACTAGTCTCCCAGTTCCCAACACTGCTCCCCTTCCTGGAGGTCTTGAATCCCCACCCATTATCCCCCCGTTACCTATTGATGACCAACTCAGTGGTGAACTTGCTCCTCTTGATGAAGTCAAAAATGAAAATGCCGTTGTTCATTTTGATGACAAACATATTGGATATAAACCAAAACGCTTACTGCCTGTTGTTTCTAATCCATTTAACCAATTAGATTGCCCCACAAATGTCCCAATATGGTTAGATTCGATTGAACCAACTATTTTTAGAGAAGTTTCGACAATTGTTAACAGTACTTTATCAACAATTCTCCAATTTGTTGAACAACATCAACAAGAAACACAGGCAATCGCTAATAAGGAAAAAATGGAACGTGAAAAGGAATTAGAACAACAATTGAAAAAGGATAAAAAAGAAAAAGAAAGATTGGAAAAAGAGCTTGCAAAATTAGTTTCCAAAAGTAAAGACAAGACAAATAAAGATATTGTTCTTGCTGTAAACCAAATCACTGCGCAAATCCGCGCACTTACCCTTGATGATGACAATAATGATAGTGGGAATAAAAATGGTAACGAAAACGTTGTTGTTTATGGTTTTAATTCAAGTCAACCTGAACATTATGATATTTTACATGATATCCAACTTACTGATATTCATCTATTAAAATCACAATTATTTACCCCACCAATTATTGACCCATTTTTCAAACCATCAACTCCAAATTATCTTCGTGAAAATAATCATTCTGATGAAAATGTCCCTGGTATGAAATTTGGTATTGATAATAATTACACAATCTGTCCTGGTTATGGTGATCTATCCCTTTCTCAACGCCAAATGAATCAAAAATCACAACAAGCTCATTTTAAACTAACCACTGAAAAACTCTCCACACAATTTAATCCGCTTAATGCACCTTTAACCTCCCCATCTGGTGCAACAGTTTTCCCAAGTTCATTATCTGGCCCTGATCAGATCCAAATCCAGCAACATTTTGGCCGTGGTGATTCAATCATGTCCAGTTCTGCAATCGGTCAACAAGGACAAGAAGGGCATAACCCGCTGACTTCATCTGCTCCTGAACAATCCGGTGGTTTAACATTTGGTAATAGTCCTCTTGGTGAATTCCCATTAACCACGGGGGTTCAGTTATGTCAAGCAGCAACGACTCTTGGTATTAATTTACAAATCCGTTTCCCAATATTATTACCAGCAACTAAAACTGCTGGGATGTGGGGTCAATTACAAGATGATGCGAATAATTATGACGTTTTACAGCAACAACAACGTCAGTTATTAATGGGGTTATATAATACCACCTCTGCTGTTAATTCTGGGACTGATATGTTGGCACCAGTTTCAATGTTGGATTTTGTCAATGAGAAGAATGGTATACATTCCAGTAGTCATAATGGCAATAGCGATGATGATGATGATGATGATGATGATGGTAATGATGATGATAATGATGATTATGATAATGATGATAGAAAAACTAACGATATGAATTGCCTTGGTCATGGTGGTTCAACTCGTCATGAGTTTAATAATAACCATGCTGATAATGTTGATAATGGATTAGTTAAAAATATCTCCTATCTTCCACCATTAATAGCCAATGAAAACTCCTCTCAACAAATCTCACCAACTCTCAGCCATCATTTTGGTAAAAATAAACAATTCAATTCTGCTGGTTTGGAACAAATTCTCCGACAACAAAATCCCCCAACACCTCTTCAAACTCAACCAAAATTAAACAAAACTCAACGTCAAGCTCAAAAAGAATTAAATTCATATTTATTAATGCATAATATTCCTTTATATCCTTGTCCAGATTTATTACAACCCCCAAGTAATTCATTACAAGCCCAGCCTGTATTGGAAGAAATGTTATTAAACTCTGGCCAAACCAAAGCAACAATTATTTTCCGTAATTTCCTCCAGGGGAACGTCTATGTCCATACGATTGCCCGTAATGAGGCTATTAATACTCATGGTTATTTTTATTCTGGTATTGAACCTCAACAAAAGGCTCAGTATACAGCGTTTAAACCCCCAAAGATTGAAAAATTGATCCCAAACTCGACTCAAATTTCTGGCTATCATTCTTTAATGATGAATCATCGCTCTGAAGCTAAAGCAGCCATTGCTGAACACCGTGTTATCCCTCAACTTGATGAAGGAACTGTAGAAATGTTTTTGAACAGTAAATCCGATCATGGAAGGGATTCAAATAAAAATCATAAAAATGGTGTTTCCGCTTCTGGACAATATCAATACCCTCCACATCACCCACAATATGAGCAACAGCAACGTACTATGTCATTATGGATGAGATTTGCTATTAATAATTTAATCCAAGCGACTTGTGAAAAATTATCAAGTTCAAAAGAATTCTTAAAAAGTGTTAATTCCGAAAGGGAAAAACACACTTCCCATCCGCAAAAAACTCATCAAACCCGTCCAAATTATGCCCCATCATCAAGCATGTCATACTCATCCCAACGTTCCAACTCCTATCTCTTGCATGCCGTCAGTAATGGCTATTTGGTCCCGCGTAATAATATCACCAAACGCGACAAGTTAACTGGTGCTCAACATCCATTACCCCCTCCACCGCCACCACCTATCATTACCACCCCAAACGGTGATGGTAGTGGGAATAATTCCGCCAATCGTAGTCGCAATTCCTCACGTCCACCACCACCACCACCACCACCACCTCTTCTTCATGCTGATAGTTTCGTTGGTGACCTTATGGGTGTTCCTGGGAGTGGAACCAATTCTGGAAATCATAGTCGCAACTCTTCACGTCCACCACCATTCCGTCCCCCATCAGTATCAATATCATCTCCTTATCCACCTCCATTCACTCCAACTTCATCTTTTGGCTCACAACAACCCCCTCCATTCCCTTATGGCATAACTCCAACTTCATCTTCTGGCTCACAACCTCCCCCACCACCACCACTCCCACCACCACTCCCACCAACACCATCTGCACGCGGTAATTTTAATTACCCACCACCTCCTCCACCGCCTTCTCAACCACCGACACCAATGTCTTCTGTTACACCACCTCCATTCCCATTTGGATCCCCTAGCAAGAAACTCAAACCAGTCCAACCACCGCCTCAGCCCCCTTCCAATTCCAATGCAAATCACTCCTTAAATAATTCATCAAATAATAGAGACGGGTCAGATGATGATTTACAAATTGGTACTTATGGACGTCAACAACGTGGCCGTGGTATGGATCCATTAGGAATGTCCACCAAGCGCGAGGTCTCTCGTAGTTTTTCTCGCCCACGCTCACAGCGTGCTGAATCTGTCTCTCTATTAGAGAATTTAGAACTACCAGATGTTGCTGCATTAAGTTCATTATCTGAAGGTGAAAGTAATGACGGGTCTTCGGTTGGGTCAGCAAAGCATAATAAAAAACTACAAAATAAACCAATTGATCATTCGACTTTATCATTCTCAGATGAAGATGAAACTAGTGATTCATTATTATATCACTCCTCTTCTGATTATAGCGGTGATAATAGTAGCGATGATGCTGATGGATATTTGGCTGGATTTTTAACCAAAAATCGAAACGGTCTGCGCAAAACTTCAAGCAAAAAAAGTACTTACTCTTTTGATGACACAAATATTTCAAAATCAGTAAAAAGTAGTTATAGTCGTGAAGTTAGTCGTAACACTAGTCATTATGGTGACAATAGTATTAATACCAAGAAAGATATCGAGACATCATCAAACGTTAGCGACGGGGCTTATGATATTCATTACCAACAATATTTACAATATGCGTTTCAACAAAAACAAAAGGGTCAACTTGAAAAGGATCCTTTACATAGTTTAATTCGTTATAATCCAACATCGACTAATGCAAATGTTCCATTATTTGCACCACCAATCCCATTAGGGGTTGAAACTGGTTATTTAAGTAAAAAATCAACTACCAAAGGTACTTTTCAATCAAATAATTCCGATGCGGCAAATAGTGCAAATTATACTACATCTTCTCGTATATCGAATACCATTGCAACTACCGTTGTTGGGTCAAATACTGGGCTCAAAATTGATTTACGTGATGTGAAATTTTCAACACATAACCCATACGATAAAGTTAAACCACCAACACCTCAAAGTTTGGTCCCTGATGGCCCATCAAATCAATTTAATGATCTTAAATTTTCAACTGCCCGCTCAAGAGTCTCCATCAAAAGTACAAAAAGTAAAAATAAAGATGGGAAAAAGCACAAAAATAAAAAACAATTATTAACTTCATTATTGCATGCACATCCATTCTATAGCGCAATTTTATTCCCAAAGGTTGCATCTTACTCACATCAAGAACGAGGCACATTGAATAACTGGCTTTCCGCACAAACTGACAAACAGAAATCTCCATCACTTTCTTCGTACTTCACAACTCTTACAAGTGCATATTCCCTTTCAAATTCGACTGCATCATTTAACTCCCCGACTCTATACCGCCGTGCTATGCTTGCATTAGAGCTCTTCTCTGCATTACAAGTTTTACCAACTTTATCTTCGATGCAACATCTAATCCCATATGTTCGTTCATTAGCTTCTCGTTTTGGGCTTTTCCCATATGCTGCGTATTATACCAGCGTTCAAGAAAGTAAATTTGGTAAGTATGTCTTTTTTCCTGAATTAATGGGTCTCAAACGAACTCAATATGAACGCCAATTGAATGATTATATTGCTGACATGATTGATGACCCTGACAATAATAATGACAATAATAATAATAATAATAATAATAATAATAATAATAATAACTCTGCCCATGATCAAACTCACAATGAAAATGAAAAACTCTCAACTATTCCTAGTTATCGACCAGTTACTGCTGGATCATCCACTTCAGGTTTTTCTGCATATACTAGTTATACTATGGGGACCCCTGGGGTTGGATTAAATATTGCTGCCAATAAATTTGGTGAAAAAAATAACAACCATATTAACACAGTTCCGCTTCTTGCTGATCAACTCACTGGGCAAGACCAATTAGCCCTTAATCGATATCAAAGTTATCTTAAATTATATGCATATGGCGGGGCTATTTGGGGTGATAATAATAATAATAATAATAACACAAATAAAGATTCACAAAATAAAACCCAAGTCGTTGGTTCGCTCTGTGATATCGAGCGCTTACCTCTCAAAGAACGCCGTGTTGTGACATCATCCAATAAATACCTCTCAATCCCCGTTGAGTGTACATGTGAAGCCAATTCTGACTGCCATCATCATCATCGCATTGTACCTTATTTCCCACTTGAACAATTTGAATTTGTCCCCCAAAACAACACTTTTGATGGAAAAACGACCCCATTTGTCCCTCAATATGATCACCCTCAACCACCTCAAAACATCGGTCAAACTCGTCCTCATAGCTCAGTTCCAACTAATTCTGCATCAAATGCCCCATCTCCTCATGTTGCGCCGATACAACTTCTTGATACTAACACCGGTGATGCTAACTTTCTTCGTAACATCCCGTCTTTGGATTGCACTCAATTGGATGCGGATTCTCAGTCAAATGGCATCCCTCATACTCAACACCCATTTGAACTACAAGATAATAGAAACACTTTTAAAAACCCGTCAACTTATCAACCAAAACATTCCAAAAAAATCCCACTTTTTGCAACCACAACCACAATTTTACCCAATTTTGAACCAACCTTGGATGCCCCAGATTTACTTCACATTTTACCGCCATTTATTCTATGGCGTTTAATTGCTCAAATTGCTGCCATTCTTGGCCAAGGTACAATTAATTTCCCCACACCACGTCACGATACTTGTTCATTATGTGCTTCTAATATTGTTGCCCGTGAAATTTGTAATGAAACTGGCGAATTGGAACTCACCTTACCTCATGTTTGTATTAACGACGGGTTTAATTCCAATTGGGAAGCTTTTGCGCATTATAACATCAATTTTGACCCCAAATTATGGGTTACTTCGACAGTTTCAATTAACGATTACCTCACTATGGAGCAACTATATCATCACCAACAGGCCTTACTCAATGGTGAAAAACCACAACAAAAACCCCTCAAACCCAATACAACACAACCACTTCAACCCCAACCAACTCCACAACCACCGGCAACACCTCCATTACAATCAAACCCGCGTATCCCTAGTGGGCTAACCTCCATTGCGACGAAATTTACTGGCAGTTCTTTGGTTATTGACAGTGATGATGAAAGTTCGGGCGGAACTACCCCATTTTCAGCACAACTTACTCATACTCCAAATCCAAATGGTCTCGATCGTGCTCATTCAAGTGTCCCCGTACTTAACAGCAATATTATTAAAAGATCAACCACAAATAGTACACCAAATACCCCACGTCATGATATCTCACAACTTTTCCTCCCACAACGGGCCGAAAATGATATTGTTGCTAAATTAGGCCCTGAAGGTTATGGTATTTATAATAACCAGACCGGGAAACGTTGTTTTGTTATTGGACAAGATGGTTTTGATTATTCTCGTTTTGAACTACCTCAATTTCAACCATTGCTTCAATTCACTTGTATTCCTACTTTACCACATGTCGCTCAACCAACATCAAATAAGGCTAATAACCTTGGTAAAAAGAAAGATCAACTCAACTCTTCCGCAAATTCTGAAAATAGCACAAACCATCGCCCCCAATCAGCTTCCCAAAATTCAAAGTCACAATCAACTACACTTCTTTGTAGTCAAACTCATGATAAAAATTCTGGTGTTGATCGCCGTGTATCACCTTACATTTTCTTCTTCTATCAGTCCTATTTAACGACCTTTTTAGCCCCATACTTCCATCAGTGTTTATCGTCTCCAGTTGGCAGTCTTATTCGCTGCCTTCTCCTTCGCCAGCGTATTATTGATCAACAACTTGGTAGAAATCGTGTTAGATATGAACTTTCACCTCCAAGTTCATTAGCATGGGGCCGTCACCACTTCACACAAACCATGTTTAACCAAAAATTGCCCTCAAAATTTGCCACTTATATTCCATTCCCATGCCAAAGTACTCAACTTCATTATTTATTACGCTTCATTCAGCCTGAAGCGTT
>Ga0256901_1000794_pt1 | contig 16804 bp, 13 predicted proteins | sample MC6MC0689MT_FD_190200 | JGI IMG/M metagenome (GOLD analysis project Ga0256901, IMG submission 190200) | Metatranscriptome of enriched soil aggregate microbial communities from Iowa State University, Ames, United States - MC6-MC0689-MT... | ecosystem: Environmental > Terrestrial > Soil >... | reverse complement strand
GCGAGATCTTCTGATGTCGTCTGAGCCAGATTATAGTCAATTATAGCAAAATCAGGCGTTTGCGTTGCGAGTTTTTCCAGTGCGCGCGCGCTGTTCGCGGCCAGCCATACAGTGTCAGCGCCGAGCCGGAGCAGACTGTCTTCAAGATCAAGCGCAATCAGACTCTGATCCTCGACGACAAGCACTGTGCTGCCTTTCAATGATAGTCCGGGTTGTTCGGGAATGTGTGGCGCAGGTGCAATGGCAGCGCCGTCGTCGCTGACATGGATGGCTGGAATGACAAAGCGGGCGTGGAGTCCGTCAGGGGCATAAGTGATGTCTGCCTGTCCGGAAAGGTCATGGACAAACGCGCTTTGAATGAGCCGTGACCCAAAACCGCTGCGGCCAGGATGGGCGACCGGCGGTCCCCCGTGCTCCTGCCAGACAATCTCACAATCGCCTGATGATAATCGTGCCCATTTGATGGTGATTTGTCCCTGGGGAACGGACATTGCGCCATATTTGGCGGCATTGGTCATCATTTCGTGCATGACGAGCGCAAGGACACTGTAGGCGCGCTGATCGAGCGTGAGCGGGGGGCCGCTGACACCGAAGCGTGCGGCGCAATTATCGCGGCCGTACAGGGCAGTTTCAGCTGTAATCAGCGCGTGAACAGCCCCACCGGTCTCACTGCCCAGTGACTGATCATGCACCGACGAAAGCGCGCGCAGGCGACCTTCGAGAGCCTTTGAATAATCTGCCACACTATCTGAGCCGGCACCGGTCTGGCGCGCGATGGACCTCACCAGCGCAAGAATATTTTTGACCCGGTGATTGAGTTCTGCATTCAGAATCCGGCGCCGCTCTTCTGTCCGCGCCCGCTCTTTTTCTGCAATTTCGTTTTGTCGCAGAAGGAGATCACGGAGATAAATGCCGATAGCCTGGGAGACTGAAAGATCGGCAGGCGTCCATGGCGTGGCGCGCCCGCGGACATCTTCCCGCCAGATTTCGAAGCTGCCGCGCGGCGTCAGTCGATTGTCAGAAGCCGGGCCGTCGAATTTCTTTACCGGTTCGCCGGCCCACTCGATCCGGTGCGCTTCTTCGTTGCGGAAAAACACCAGATAGTCGCCGAAAGTGACGGACAGCGGGACAGCCATGACACCGGCCACAGGTGTCTGAAGTCCCGGAAGGTAACTGCCGGCGTCCTGTACCGCCCAGATGTCACTGGCAGACAGCGCCTGCGCCCGGGCAAGCAGTTGCAGTGTCTCGTCGCGGTCCAGAGTGTCGCCAAGCGCGGTCCAGCGGCCATTCATCCATAGCGCAACACCATCGCAGGGAACCATTCGATTAAGTTGCGCCAACTCATCTGCAAGGCTTTCGCGCAGTGTATCGCCCAAGTGCAGTTTTGACACCAGGTTATCCAGCCTTGTCCTTGCATCTGCGGTCGCCCGCAGAGTTTCCCGCCGTTCACAGGCGGCGATGTGCAGTGAAAAATACTGGCCAAACAATTCGGCCCCGATCCGCAACGCCAGAGGCGTTACACGAGGCGTATTGTGATGACAGGATATCAGTCCCCAGAGCTCACCGTCGACCACAATCGAAACAGAAAGTGACGCAGCGACACCCATATTGCGCAGATATTGACAATGAATTGGCGACACACTGCGCAACTGCGCGTGTGACATATCAACTGCTGGCAGGTCACTGGTGATGGCTGGCAGTAATGGAATTGGCTGATATTGAGTATCCGAGATCATGCGTATGGTGTTCGCAAGATAAAGGCGCCGGGCCTGAACGGGAATATCAGAGGCTGGAAAATGCTGTCCCATAAAGCTTCCCATCAACGGGCTTTTTGCTTCGGCGATTACCCGCCCCGCGCCATTGTGCAGAAAACGGTAGACCATGACGCGGTCGTATCCCAGCATAGCCCGTATCAGTCGCGCGCCTGTAGCGGCGATGCGCTCGGTTGTGTCTTCCTGGCCGATCCGGTGAATAACCGACCGTGTGAGGTCGAGTGCCTGCCGTGCGCTTTTTCCGCGATCGGGACAGGGTTCAAACTCGATAAACGTACGGTCAGCAAAGGTGTGGACTGTTGCATCATAGAGAGTAGCGGTTCCGCCGAAACGCATTCCCAGCACGACAGATGAAAGGCCAGGCGCGCGCGCTCTGGCGGCCGCATTACGCAGATCATGGGTATTTTTTTCGCCGACAATGGAAGAAAGATCGATCCCAGGGATCAAATCACCTGTGTATCCCGTTACTGGTGCAATGTTCGCGGAGCCATATTGCAGCTGCTGGGTAACCGGATCGACGACGAGCATGGCACCATGGCGCTGTATAGCACCAGGAATGTGAATAGGTTCACGATCACAATTGCTGAGGCCGACGGAAATGGAATGGGACATATCAGGAAAGGGGTTCTTTCTCGGGCGCACCGCAGACATACAGTTTAGGGGTCAGCCAGAGTAACTCTGGAGAGCGAGGGTGTTTAGCACGTATTTTCATGTGCTTATTTAGCTATGTCTAAAAGTAACATATCATCGGACCCCCGTCTGTCTACTAGTGGACCGAGGTCAGGTTAAAAAGCGTGAAAGGATTTGGAAACGATGAATTTGCAGGCAATTGAGGAAATGGCTGGCAATAAACTGCTGCAGATGCTTTCAGAAGAAGACCGGAAGCGTTTGTTACCGCACGCGATGGTGTTCGATTTTGATGCGGGGACTTTGCTTCAGAAAGCCGGCGATGATGTTATGTACACCTGGTTTCCCTGCGGTGCGGCAATGGCGAGCTTTCAGCGCTGGGTGGATGAAAACAACAGTGCAGTGGAGATTGCCCTGATCGGCCGTGAAGGTGCGGTAGGGGGGATAGTTTCCAATGGCAGTGTTCCGGCTTATGCAAGCGCGGTGGTTCGTAACAGCGGCAGGTTTATACGCATGCGAACGGCAGCCCTGGAACTGGTTAAACTTGAATCCATTGCGCTTCGCTATTGGTTTTCTCGTTACTCTGACTGTCTGATGGCGCAGGTCTTCCAGACAGCAGCCTGCAATGCGACCCACACAATTACCCAAAGGACCGCGAAGTGGCTGCTGGCTGCGGCTGCGCGAACGGGGTCACACAGCTTCACTCTCACCCACGACGAACTTTCACAGATGTTGGGGGTCGGTCGTACCTTTGTGACGCGCACGGTCGGACAGTTGCGGCGGGAGGGGATTATCTCAACGCAGCGCGGTCTTTTCAAAATCGAAGATGAAGCCACACTGCGCCGCAGATCATGTAGCTGTACATCGGCGATTGAAGAACATTATGACGCCGTTATGCATGGCATTTATACGAGTGTCTGAAAAGTGGCCCCGTTTACTTCCTTACAGGCGCACGATAACCGGCGCTGCAGTTTCATCCCGACGCCTGGCAGGCTCCGCTTCCCCGGATCTTATTTCAGACTACCGGTGATCGGACGGCGCAGCAGTAACCCGGGGTCGCTGAGGTGATTGTGAATGTTTTCCGGATCTTTTAAGAACAACTCACCAACGTTGTCTCCCCCGAGCAGTTCTTTCGGCGAAGCGTTGAACCGCTCACGAAACGCGCGCGCCAGCGCTTCGGGCGTATCAAAGCCATTCTCGTAGGCAACCTGTTTAAGTGTCAGCCTGCTTGGCTTTGAGCGGACCATCTGATGCACAACACGATCAAGGCGTTTGTTGCGGATTAGTTTTGCAATACCGTGATCCTGTTCAAACATGCGATAAAGATGGGTTCTTGAGATATTAAATTGCTTCTGAATCTCGTTAACACCCAGGTTAGCACTCGACAGATTGGATTCGATATAGCGAATGATGGCGTGTCTGATAGGCGCGTTTATTTCAGGTGTGTCGGCCATGGACCCGACACGTGGCCGGCCATTAATGGCTGAAGCGAGCAGGGTCACCAGGGCTTCCTCCGCGGCTGCTGCTTCTTCGATCGTCATCTCGGCGGCCATATCGATGAGACCATGCAGATAAAGATTGATCAGACCCGTCCCCGCCGCCTGCGCTGACAGGACAATGCCGTGCAGAGGACGCCAGTTGGTGAGCCGGTCAATACGCGGCTTTGGCAGAACGAGAGTCACCCGTCCGCCGGCGGTCGCAAGGCTCTCTACTGGCTTCGACATGTCGATAAAAATAATGTCACCGGGGCCGGCTTTGACATCTGTCCCGAAGTAATTGCCCGTGAGTGTGCCGGCAGTGATCAGCTGTACATAATAAACATCGGCTGAAGAGAGTGCGATAAGCCGGTTTCCACGCGAGTATTTTTGATCATTAAAGGTGGTTTTGCCAATCTGAACCGGCCCGGCTTTGAGAGACAGGATCTGTCCCTGAAGCTGACGGGACGTGTCGCCGTCATATGAAGACACTTCATAAACCGGACCAATGAGTTGTGACCAGAATGAGTTCCGGTCTTTGTCTTCTATTTGTTCGGTCGAAAGAAACAGTTTTTCAGCCATTTAAGCCCCTGTATGTCCGGAAACTTGTCCGACGCATACGATCGAAATCTGCAGCCTTTTGGACGTACAGGACGAACGCCAGCGCAAGTATTCACACGGATAGACAGTTGACCGGGAACCGTCTTCCCGGCGTCGACTCTTCATCGACAGACGTTGTGTGACAACGGCGGTCCAGTGAAGAAAGCGAATCCGAAAATACTGATAAAATAATATACGGTTGTTATGATGCCTCGTAAAGCAATATTTATCAATATTCTGTGATTTTGCCGTAAGTTTCATGATTAGTAAAGTTTAAATTTGCAATTTTTGCTGAACAAAACTCGAAGCCTAAAGCATAATTAAAAATATGATCGTGTCAGGTTGCAAGTGATTTTTAAAAAATACCCGTTTGAGGAATGGCAGCGAAAGCCCGGTCCAGGGCCATCGCCGGACAGAGGAAAAGCATGATACGAAACATAATATTAGAAAATACGAAGATTCTAAACAATATAAAATGGCTTTACAATTCGAAATATTTAACCATCAATGGTAATAACGTCATATCAATCAATTTATAATGGTATTGTTTTGGTCTAAGTTTTTTTCATTTTCTAATGGGGCTCAGTTATGTGTATAGCGTGTAATCCTGGGATGGTATCCTATCTAAAATCTGTTGCGTCAAGACGTGACTTTCTCAAATACATGGGAGCAGCGGCTGCAGCAGGTTCAGCCTTTGCATGTACGGGAACGGGGTCTGCATTTGCTCAGGCAGCGCCGGACGCCACAACGGATATTATTTTTACCGGCGGCAACATCCTGACCATTGATGATGCATTTTCGCGCGCCGACGCCATGGCAGTCCGCGGAAACCGCATTCTCGCGCTCGGAACGCTCGAAAGCGCGCGCAAGGCTGCAAGCACTGATGCACGGGTGATTGATCTTGCGGGCCGGACACTTATGCCGGGTCTGATCGATCCCCATATGCATTTTGTATTCACGGCATTTGAAGACTGGATTGACGTTAGTCCGATCACCACACCGGATTATGCGACGGTCTGGTCGAAACTGCAAAAAGGTGTTGCAGCAGCCAAGCCGGGCGACTGGGTTCGTGCACAGCAGTTTGACGCCAGCATCACCCGTGACGCGCGGATACCGACGCTTGCCGAACTGGATCAGCTGGCGCCGGAAAATCCTTTCTTTATGCAGGAAAGTAACGGGCATATCGCTTATGCCAACAGCAAGGCTTTTGCCGCCGCCGGAATAACACGTGATACAGCCGATCCGAAGGGCGCACGTTTTATTCGCGACAGCAGTGGCAACCTGAGTGGCCGTATGGAAGAAATGGCAGCGCAACAGATGTTTCTGGGCGCAATGCCGGCTCCCACGGCACAGGATATGATCGAGCGGGTGAAACGTTTGCTCACCCATGCGAGTTCTGTCGGCTGTACGATGCTGCATGACTGCGGCATCGGGATCATGTCGGGTACACAGGATCTGCAACTGCTCGATGCGGTACTGGGCGATGGTAAAGCGCCTGTACGCTACCGCGGCATGCTGGTGTCGACTGAAATGGATTCCTGGGAGAAAATGGGAATTAAGCCCGGACGGGGCAATGACCTGTTTCGTGTCGATGGCATCAAAGCCTGGGCAGATGGATCCAATCAGGCACAAACCGGCTTTCAGCGTGAGAATTATCTCGGCAGCGATAAGCGCGGCGCCCTCAATTTCAGTCTTGACCAGGTCACCAGTGTGATCAGCCGCGCCAACAGTGGCGGCTGGCAAGTGGGTGTACATGCCAATGGTGACGCTGCAATTGACATGGTGCTGGATGCATATGAGGCAGTCCTTAAAGACGCACCGCAAAGCACACTTCGGCATCGGATCGAACACTGCAGCGTTCTTCATCCCGACCAGATGGTGCGTATGAAGGCCATGGGGATATCGCCATCATTTCTGATCGGGCATGTGCGCTGGTGGGGCAAAGCATTCCGTGACCGGCTGCTCGGACCGGAGCGCGCGCGGCTCTATGATCCGTGTGCATCGGCGCTTGCGGCCGGGTTGCGCATCTCGTTACATTCGGACTGGAACGTCACGCCGATTGAGCCCCTTCGTTATGTTGCCGATGCTGTGACACGTGTGATGAACGAGGGTGGAGAGGTCTTCTTTCCCGAAGAATGCATTCCAGTGGAAGCCGCCCTGCGGGCGGTCACCATTGATGCGGCCTGGCAATGTCACATGGAAGATCAGATCGGATCGCTTGTCGCAGGAAAATTTGCTGATTTTGTCATTCTCGAACAGGACCCGACGACAGCCGGTGTCAGCATCGACAAGATTAAAGTCAGTGAAACCTGGATGGACGGCGTTCAGCGATACCAGAGCGCTTAATGCCTGAAATCTGGCGTCTGGAGCCCGGCGGCATTGCTGCCGTTTGACACGTCAGATTCGACGAATGTGGTTAAACACAGAAATACTCTTAACTGTCCGGTTCCGGTATCTGCTCTCCGCCTGTTGTGGTGTGGCGCAAATGCCGGACCGAAGTCCGCAGCTGAAACAGTTATGGGCAGAACTTAAATACTGCGCCGGCGTTACGCACAATTAGCCGAGCCTTTCTTAAATGAATGGTCTTCCGGATTTGGTGAATGACGCGCCCCGTCTGCCTGAGTGGCAGGTTCGGGCCTGCCAGCGTCTTCGCCTGCTCTGCATTATCGGAAGAGCTGACCAGAGAACAGAGTGGGAACTGCACTGGGGATGGCCGAATGTTCATCGAATTCGCTGTTTCACCGTCAGAGCAGTCCGCTGCCGGCGGCGGTCACCTGCGCGTGTTCCTGTGATGATACGTATCAACTGACAGTGAATTCCCACAGGAACCGGATCACAGGTAAGGCAAAGCGCTCTGTGTGCGGTTGCATTGGGTGAAGCAGAGGGGGCTTCGGAACGCCTCAGGGGTAGCAATACTACCCCTGAGTGATACCTGCTCCGGTCTCAGACCGAAAGGCTTCCGCGTTGTGCTACTGCAGGCTTGCCGCCGGCTGACTATGCTCATTGCGGATATAAAGATTTGAAAGTGTCGACAGCATCGGTTCGACGCGTGGCGAAGAGACAATGTAATATATTGTCTGAGCATCACGACGCGTGGACACCAGTTCCAGTGCCCTTAACTTAGAAAGATGCTGCGATAAAGCAGACTGGCTGAGATTGGCATAACGCGCCAATTCACCGACAGACATTTCTTCTCTGAGCAATTTATTAAGAATAAGCAGTCGTTTCCCATTCGCGAGTGCGCCGAGAAAGTCTGCGGCATTATCAGAATTTTCAATCAGATCTGAATTTTGACATGCACTTGCCATTTGCTATACCCCATTAGCTATCAGATTAGTAAATTGTCATATAACAGGGCGCTCCCGCGTCCCGAATATCAATTTAAACGTTAGTAAAACCAAGTAAAAGGAAATTATTATATTATAATGGACGAAATCTTGCTTTTCGTCTCAAATTGTTAGCAATTTTGTCCCAATTGATTAATGTCAACTGGGTTGGAGGGTATTGCGGGGGGGTATCAGCCTGTTTTCGGCATCTCAAAACGGCATGACGCCATTATATGCGCCATATGACATCCGGATTACGACATTTCAGAGGCTCATTTTACCAAACAACGGATTTTGGTCTGGCATTCTCTGATACTGATTCTCTCTTCGTTAACATTTCATCCGGATACCGTTAACGCGCAGCGATGATCAGCGACATTTGCGTTTCCGTGTAACCTTCAGAACTCAGTTGTCTGATCCACACTTAATATCGCATATTATTTGCCTGATGACGACAGCAGTAAAAAATATTTTCCTTTTTATTTATAATGAGCGGCGTTTTATAGAATAGTACCGTCATGCGATCGGGCCGCTCATGGTCTCCCACCGCAATACATCTCCAAAACCCGGAATTGCCGGACAGCATGCAACGAGTCCTGTCCCGATGCACGGTTCGGGTGGGGGGCACGAAGCATACTGGAATGCTCTGGACCGGTGCGCGGATCAGCGGGTTTTATTGGGTGCTGTACTGTCGCGTAAGATCAGTTCAACCGGCCAGAGTTCATGAAGGTCCGCGGGGGATTGTCCGTTTAAAATCTGCATCAGTAAATCAGCACAGCGGTTTCCGGCTGCGCACATAGATGACCGGGTCGCGGTGAGCGGCGGCGCCATATTCGCTGCGCTCAGAAATGAAATAACGTCATCATGAGCAATAACCGAAATTTGTTCACCGACGATGAAACCGAGCGCGCGTGCGGCGCGATAAATGCCGAGAGCCGTCATCATGGAGCCGGCAACGAATGCGGTTGGACGCAGTGGATGCTGCTCAAGCAGCTTCAGTGCCTGCCTGTAGCCGATCTCATCGGTAAAGTCGCCGTGACTGACGAGGCTCGGGTCAAACCGAATGCCGTATTGGTTCAGCGCTTCCTTATAGCCTGCATCGCGGTGCAGCGAGAATGTAAAACCGCCGCGACCGTTGATCATCGCAATGTGCCGGTGTCCAAGGTCAAGCAGATGCGTCGTTGCACGGAAGGCGGCACCTTCGTTATCAATGTCAAGCCAGGCATGCGGCAGGCTTGTTTCAGAGCGGCCATGCACGATAAATGGCATATCGAGTTCGTGTAACATGCGGATGCGTGCATCATCTGGCCTGGGGGAGGTCACAATGACGGCATCCACCCGTCGGCTGGTTGCAAGCCGGCGGCAAAGCTCCAGTTCGTCATCAGTCCCATGATTGGCTATCGGACAGACAAGGATATCCATTTCATCCTGTCGCAGCCGTTCTGCCATGCCGCGCATAAATTCTGCAAAGTGAAATTCGCTGTTGCGCCCCATTACAACACCAATCGCACCCGCGCGTCCTGTCACCAGACGAACAGCATTGACATTGGGGCGATAGCCGAGCCTGACTGCTTCTTCCACAACGCGTTTGCGGGTGGCTTCCGCCACTTCCGGATAGCCACTCAGCGCACGGCTGACCGTGGTGGCGGATAGTCCAAGCTTGAGGGCGAATTCGCGAAGTTTCATCTGATGTGCTCAACAGGGAATGCTGACGAAGTATAGTCGCTTCGTAACGATTGGCAAACAGATGTCAGGCATGCGCTTTGCTTCGCAGGCGGGATGCCAGCCAAACCGTTATCAAATCTGTGAAATGTGCGGTCATGTAGAAAAGAAGACCTATTTACTTGTGAATGATCTTTTTTCATAAATTTCCAGAAAAACTGAAATTATCACCAAGAACACCGCAATTCCTATCGGGCAACAAAACCCAACAGACTTGTGATTGACAGGTAGAACGACCTCTGCGACCTTTTTCGCGTCCAAACCGCTTTCGATTTCTGCAGATTGGATTGGAGGAGAACCATGAAAACTCTTGCCACTATTCTGGCGATCGGGGTGATCGCGACGCTCGCAGGTTCAGATGCCCGGGCTGACGAAATTTCGATCGCGGCCAGTTCGACCGGAACCAGCATACAGTTTCTGCAGGAGCAGCTCGCCCGGTTTGAACAGGAGACCGGTCACAAGGTTCATGTCGTTGCGATGCCATCATCAAGCAGTGAACAGTTCAGTCAGTACCGCCTCTGGCTTGCGGCGGGCAATGCAGATATTGACGTCTATCAGACTGATATAGTGTGGGCACCGCAGCTCGCCGATCAGTTTATCGATCTGCGTGACGCAACCAAAGATGTCGCTGGTAAACATTTTCCCTCGATTATAGCTTCGCAGACTGTAGGGGACAAACTGGTCGCGTTACCGTTTTATACTGATGCAGCAGCACTCTTTTACCGCCGCGATCTGCTTGAGAAATATAACAAACCGGTCCCGGCAACATGGGATGAAATGGCAGTGACCGCGGCGGAAATTATGCAAAAAGAACGTGCGGCGGGCCATGGGGATCTTTGGGGATACGTGTTTCAGGGCAGCAGCTATGAGGGGCTGAGCTGCAACGCGCTGGAGTGGATCAGTTCATCAGGCGGCGGCACGATAGTGGACGCAAGCGGATCGGTCACGGTCAATAATGACAAGGCGATTGCTGCAGTTAACCGTGCGCATGACTGGATTGGGAAGATTTCCCCGCGGGGCGTACTTGCCTATCAGGAAGAAGAGTCACGTGGCGTCTGGCAGACGGGCAATGCCGTGTTCATGCGCAACTGGCCCTATGCTTACGCTCTGGGTAATCATCATGACAGCGCGGTCAGGGGCAGGTTTGATGTTGTTCCCTTGCCGGCTGACGGCACAGAGCCATCGAAAGCGACACTCGGCGGCTGGAATTTAGCTGTTTCCCGCTACTCGTCACACCCCGAAGCTGCTATTGCGCTGGTTCGTTATCTGGCCTCGCCTGAAGTTCAGAAAAGACAGGCTGTCGTGCTCTCCAGGCTGCCGACAATCGAAGCACTTTATGATGATGCGGACATTGCTGCGGCACAACCCTTTATGCCGCGCTGGAAACCAATCTTCCAGAACGCTGTGGCGCGTCCGTCTGCTGCAACCCGCGTCCGATACAATGAAGTGTCGTCTAAATTCTGGACGGCTGTGCATAACACGCTGGCGGGCGACGGTGCGGCCGCTGAAAATTTCGAATTGCTTGAGAGCGAACTGACCGAACTTCAGGGGGCGGGCTGGTAACACCTCTCATGCAGCGTTCGGATTGTTACCCCACAATCCGGACGCAACTCTTGTTTTGCCCGCCCACAGAGGAATCACAATGAACACTGAACGCGAGCAATGGGCACTGAGTGCGCGAAGGCAGCGGTCAACTCTGCACGCGCCCCGCATCCGTTCTGCATGGCTGTTTCTAGCGCCAACCCTTTTCGTTCTTGCAGTTGTCGCTGGCTGGCCACTGTTGCGAACGGTTTATTTCAGTTTCACCAATGCATCCCTGACCAGTCTTGCCACAGCCGAATTCGTCGGATTTCAAAACTACCTTTCCTGGACGACATTAAAGAGCGGTCGCACGGTCTACCGCGGACTGCTGGCTGACCCTGTCTGGTGGTCGGCTGTCTGGAACACCGTGCGTTTTTCCCTGTTATCAGTCGCGCTTGAGACAGTGTTCGGCACGATTGTTGCACTTGTCCTCAATGCGCGATTTCACGGACGTGCGCTCGTCAGAGCCGCAATCCTTATCCCATGGGCTATTCCAACCATCGTCTCAGCTAAAATGTGGGCATGGATGCTCAATGATCAGTTCGGCATTCTCAATCATATTCTGCTTAATCTGGGTTTGATAACCGAGAAGATCGCCTGGACTGCCAGTCCCGACACCGCGATGATTGCCGTCCTCGTTGTTGACGTCTGGAAGACCACACCTTTTATGGCGCTGTTGTTACTGGCGGGACTTCAGATGGTGCCTGTCGACATTTATGAGGCCGCCAGACTTGACGGGGTCTCGTCGTGGAAGGTGTTCTGGCGCGTTACACTGCCACTGATCCGTCCGGCGCTGATGGTCGCTGTTATCTTTCGGACGCTCGACGCCCTGCGGATATTTGATCTTATCTATGTACTCACACCCAACAATACCCAGACAAAGACCATGTCAGTCTTTGCCCGTGAAAACCTGTTTGATTTCGACAAATTTGCATACGGCGCAGCGGCGTCAACAATGCTGTTTCTGATCATAGCTGCCATTACGGTGATTTATATGACCCTCGGACGGGTCGATGTGACCAGCAGGGAGAGCTGATATGCGTCTGTTGCGAGCGACAGGGTTCTATTGCCTTGTTCTGCTTATTGTTATGCTTGCAGTATTTCCGTTTTACTATGCGCTCACAACCAGTCTGCGTTCGGGAACAGCGCTTTTTACGATTGAGTTCTGGCCGGTCGAAGTTTCGCTTTCAAACTATCGGGCGGCGCTTGGACAAGGGAGTTTTCTGCTTAGTCTTGGTAACTCAGTGCTGGTAGCCACAGTGGTCGTGCTGGTATCGTTGCTTCTGGCGATTACTGCCGCCTATGCCCTGTCGCGGATACGGTTTCGGGGGCGTGAACTGTTGCTGCTGACAATTCTTTCGGTGTCTATGTTCCCACAAATTGCTGTGCTCGCAGGTCTGTTTGAACTCATTCGTTTTTTTGGTTTGTTCAATACGCCGCTGGCGCTGATATTTTCATATCTGATATTCACATTGCCTTTTACCGTCTGGGTGCTGACAACCTTCATGCGCGAGCTCCCTGTAGAGATAGAGGAGGCGGCGATCGTGGACGGCGCGTCCTCCTGGATTATTGTAACCCGGGTGTTTATGCCCCTGATGTGGCCTGCCATCGTAACGACAGGACTACTGGCATTCATCGCGGCATGGAACGAATTTCTATTCGCACTCACATTCACTTCTTCTGCGGGGCGTCGCACTGTCCCTGTCGCTATCGCGCTTTTGTCTGGGAACAGTCAGTTCGAGATTCCCTGGGGCATGATAATGGCGGCGTCAGTCCTCGTTACCGTACCCCTCATCATTATCGTGCTGGTGTTCCAGCGCCGGATCGTTTCCGGATTAACCGCTGGTGGCGTCAAAGGATAGGAGCATTACCATGGCACAACTGCAATTGCGTAGTCTGCATAAGAGGTTTGGAAATTTTGACGTCATCAAAGGCGTTGATCTGGACATACGCGAGGGTGAATTCATGGTTTTTGTCGGTCCGTCCGGTTGTGGGAAGTCGACATTGCTGCGGTTGATAGCTGGGCTGGAAACAGTGACTTCGGGTACAGTTTCTATCGCCGGCGATATCGTCAATAATCTGTCGCCGTCAGAGCGGGGGATAGCAATGGTCTTCCAATCCTATGCGCTTTATCCGCATATGACTGTCTTTCAAAACATGGCTTTTGGACTGCGGATATCCGGAAAAAACCGTGAGGTGTGCCGTCAGCGGATCCACGAGGCTGCTGAGATGCTGGAATTGACACACTTACTGGATCGGCTCCCGCGTCATTTATCTGGTGGCCAGCGGCAGCGGGTGGCAATTGGCCGTGCTATAGTGCGTGATCCACGCGTCTTCTTGTTTGATGAGCCACTGTCAAACCTTGATGCAGCGCTCCGGGTCGCGACACGACTTGAGATTGCCCGGTTGCACCAGCGCATGCACGCGACGACGATGATTTATGTCACGCATGACCAGGTTGAAGCGATGACACTTGCTGATCGTATCTGTGTGCTTCGTGATGGGCAGGTCGAGCAGATTGGTACGCCCATGGAGCTCTATCAGAAACCCCGATCTGCTTTTGTTGCCGGTTTCATAGGATCTCCGAAGATGAACATTTTTAATGGGGAGCCTGCAAGCAGATACGGGGCACATCTGATTGGAATTCGCCCGGAACATCTGCGGATTGAAAACGCTGGCGGTATTTGGACGGGAAGGATAATTCATACCGAAATGCTTGGCTCCGATACGTATATCTATGCGAATATGGGCCTCGGGGAACCGGTTGTTATACGAGAAAACGGAATCTCAAAACGTTGCTGTGGCGACGCAATTACGGTTTCACCCATCGGAGAGAATCTTCACCGCTTTGATCAGAATGGATCTGCAATTGCGGCGTAACTGATATCCGCATTCATCGGGCGGATCCATCGTCAGAGGGCAGGCCCCATCAAAGGAGAATACCAGTGTCAATCCGCGTCATTGTGTGGGGAGAGAATATTCATGAGCAGCAAAGTGAGGTTGTTCGCAGCATCTATCCGCAAGGGATGCACAATACAATTGCTGGTGCTCTCAATATCGATTCTGAAATTACGGCGACTACAGCGACGCTCCAGGAAAGCGAGCATGGTCTGACCAGTGCGCGTCTTGCTGCGACAGATGTTGTCGTGTGGTGGGGACATAAGGACCACGGGGGCGTCAGCGATGAAATCGTTGAGCGTATTGCCAGGCGCGTTTATGAGGGGATGGGGCTGATTGTACTGCATTCGGGCCATTTCTCCAAAATATTCAAGCGTCTGATGGGTACACCTTGTGCGCTGAAATGGCGCGAGGCGGGGGAGCGGGAAAGAATATGGGTAGTCGGCCGTGGGCATCCTATTGCACAGGGCCTTGATGACAGCTTCGTACTGGAGCACGAGGAAATGTATGGCGAGCAGTTTGCAGTACCGGAGCCACTTGAGACGGTATTTATATCCTGGTTTGCAGGTGGAGAGGTCTTCCGATCGGGGATGACGTGGCGTCGCGGTGCGGGCAACGTGTTTTACTTCCGGCCTGGCCACGAAACCTATCCGACATATCACGACGCTAACATACAGCAGGTTCTCCGCAATTCGGTCAAATGGGCGTTTAATCCGCAACCAGCATGGACCGCTGTCCATGATGCTCCGAATATTCCGGTTGATTTAGCACCGGAGCCGATTGTTGAGCGCGGACCGAAATTGCATAAACCTGGTGAATCCGGCTACCGGTAAGGAACAGTTATGCGCATTCTTATTCTTGGGACTGGCGGCATGGCGAAGAACCATGCCGATGCTTTTAAAGCGATTGAAGGTGTTGAAGTTGTCGCTGCCTGTGATGTTTCGGCGGAGCGTGTAGACGCTTTTTCAGAGAATCATGGAATCCACAACCGCTTTACGCGGCTTGAAAACGCCCTGAGATGGGGGCATTTTGATGCGGTTGCGAATGTGACGCCGGATGCAGTCCACCATTCAACATCGATGATGCTGATCGGGGCTGGCAAACATATCTTCTGTGAAAAGCCGCTGGCGGAGAATTACGCACACGCGGCGGAGATGGCCGAGGCGGCTGAGCAGGCAGGCGTCATCAATATGGTCAATTTGAGTTACCGTAATGTCGCCGCACTACAAAAAGCACGGCGGATGGTACTTGCAGGAGATATCGGACAGATCCGCCATTTTGAGGCATCTTATCTGCAGAGCTGGCTGGCTTCTGGAACGTGGGGTGACTGGAAGTCGGAGAGCAAATGGCTATGGCGCCTTTCGCGCCGCCACGGTTCAAACGGAGTCCTCGGCGATGTCGGCATTCATATTCTTGATTTTGCGTCCCATGCGATCGGCAGCGAGATCGTACAGGCATCAGCACATCTGAAAACCTTCGATAAGGCAGAGAATGGCCACATTGGAGAGTATGTTTTAGACGCCAATGACAGCTTTGTGATGATGGCAGAATATGCGAATGAAGCTCTCGGGGTCATACACGCCAGTCGCTGGGCCACGGGCCATCTCAATGAATTACGACTGCGTGTCCATGGCGACAAAGGTGCACTGGAACTCCTTCATACCCCTGAAACAACGACATTGCGTGGTTGCCTTGGTTCTGACATCAATACGCCGATGTGGCGTGAAATTGAAGCCGAACCCGTTGATAGCAATTATCAGAGGTTTGCCCGCGCGGTTGCCGGTGGCGTGCGCCCGGAGCCTGGCTTCCGTCACGCCGCAAACCTGCAACGTATACTGGACCATGCGATGGCGGAAGACGCGCCACTGCCGTCCATTCACGATGGCAGACGCTAAGAGGCGTTTATGTCCAGTCAAAAGATTTGTGTTGTTGCGTGGGTCATAACCATTGAGCGTTGGCCTGATTGAACCTCAATTGTTCGGTTCCGTCCTTCGTCAGGTTCGATGGTATCGCATCAATAAATCCGTTAGCGGCAAAAGTGCGGCCAGCTCGTGACCTCGGAGAGGTATAGTAAAAGTGCGCGTTTGGACTGAATCGCTGGCTGACGATGATGGCACCATGTATTGCGCTCATCCCGGATGCGCCATTGTTCCACAGCCACCGGCGTCTTACAGAACGATCACCTTCGCTCACCAGAAACCTCGACAGGCTGGCCGGTGCAATCGAAGGATCTGCGTGCCTGAGCAGCAATGTCACAATATCCGGCATAGCGATAATCTGCTGGATTTATGCCTTTCCAGTAATCAGCCATCAATATGGTTCAGACTTGAGGCCACTGTATGCAGTTGCATTCAATCGTCAAATTCCTCTGTAACTGCTAATCAGTATGTGCAATTTGCGTCGGCCGGGGTCAACCGCTTATGCACATGAAGTGAATTTCGTGCTTGAAAACTGCCGTTTCTCGTGACCCAATAGAGCATCGGCGCTGGAAGTGCGAGATACCGGCAGTTTTCCCTTCATAAGCATACAGGTCAATCGCGCCACGCTTTAAGCGCATTCTATATATAGAGGAAGTGGCTGCCGTTCACTCGGGCCCTTGTTCCATTCGCTTTGGTTCGATGCTCACAGTCGCTTGATTAATTTCCATTTCTCGGCTGATGTTGTCTGAACAAACAAAAGGTGGATTTTTTTTATGAATGAACGTTGACAGTTTTGCTTTGTGGGGTCTATATGGCGCTCACCGAGGGCGGCGATCGTCGCAAGCGACAGAATGCTTCGTCCCTGGAGTTGAGTTAAGCGATTG
>Ga0256901_1000789_pt1 | contig 16880 bp, 2 predicted proteins | sample MC6MC0689MT_FD_190200 | JGI IMG/M metagenome (GOLD analysis project Ga0256901, IMG submission 190200) | Metatranscriptome of enriched soil aggregate microbial communities from Iowa State University, Ames, United States - MC6-MC0689-MT... | ecosystem: Environmental > Terrestrial > Soil >... | reverse complement strand
GTCAAATCTTGCCAAACGCCAGTTTGACTTTGAATAATATCACAAATTTGGTCTGAAATTTTGTTAAGTTGATATAACGACACGCATTGTAATAGGTCATCTTGGTCGAGATGATAAATAGATCTACCAATCGGTGATTGACTAATTGGGGTTGAGAAGGGAGAATGTGGTGTCGAATAACGATTAACTTTTGCCGGTTTATTGACTTTTTGGGCATTTTTTTGCATTTTCTGTACTTTGTTCCCTTTCCCGACAGTTTTGGGTGGAGAATTTGGTAAAATTGGCTCGGGTTTGGGGATATCATTATAATTAGCCTTAATATCTTCAGCTAAAATCGGTAAAGGATCACGTTGGGAAAAAGGAGTCATTAAATGCTCGTAATTGCATCGAAGCTGTAACATGTGCTGTTGTGGGGTTAGACTCTGGTTAGTTTCCTTCCCAGAAGCACCCGTATGATCACTCATGACAGGTAACTGTGTAGTAAAGACGGGGATATCGGATACATACCCAACATTGGTTGGAATAGCTAACGGTGGGACTGACGGCGGCATTTTGGCCTTGATATAGCTCTTTCGTTGTTGTTGATTCAGACGTCCGAAGTATTGTTGTTCGTCTGGGGTTAGTGAAGCGGGATCGAACTGATAATAGGAACGATTTTGGATTCGATTCAAATGTTCTTGTTGTTCATATGCAATAAGGTCAATATCATATGGTGATAGGCCCGGTGGGAGAGCTTTTGGAAGACAAAAATCCGTTACGTATAATTGTTTGACACGATTCGAGCCGAAAACAAAGTGATGGAAAATGCGTTGGTTTAAAAACAAAGGTATTTGGTCAATCCCCGAGGGTACTTTACAAAGTTGTTCAAAGACAAAGTTAATAAATGGATGACGATCATATAGGGGTAATTTTGAAGAGTGATATAACCATTTTATGAAGAAAAATAGCGTACAAAAATAATCTTCAAACGAAACGAGATCAAAATTAGAAATATCAATACCATTTTCACCAGCCCAAAACCCATCACCTTTACCACGCACAGTGGTTAATTTTAATAAAAATTGTACAAAAAATAAATCCAATGCGATGTGATCTTGTAGAGCTTTGGTACCATCTTTTTTAATAAAAAATGATTGTGCTAAAAATATCATAAAATGAAAAGATCGTAAAAATGATTGAAACCATGAAGTCTTTGCGAATGATGTTTCTAAATGAGGCGGTAAAGGTAGGTTTGGGTTGTTGTTGTTGTTGTTATTACTATTACTATTATTCGTATTTGGGGCAGAATTCCCAAATTTCTTCTGAACAGCAGGATTCGCAAAAGCTAACCCATGGGATACAATCAAATTATCCATATAAGATTGGTTTTGCAAATATTCCAATAGCTTATATTGAAGTACAAATGTCTTTAATGGATAACTTGAGAGCAATTGTTGGAATAAAGCTGGGGACGCAGAAAATTCAAAACCGCTTGGACCGGTAGTTTGAAGGGTTAACACCGATGAGTCAACGCGGGAATAATAAATATTTGTTGGGAAAACCGTAGCTTTGTGATTAACACTTAGATATTGAAAAATACCAAAAAGTGGATGATAATCGATTCGGACTAATAAGTCAATTTCTGATGGCGACAATAATTTAATGTTATCATCATCAAAATTTTTAATAATGAGTCCATTAGCGGTAGATTCGATTAAAGAATCAAGTTCAGAGAATGGGAAGTGTGGAATGCCGAGGTAGGTGACTAAATGGAGGAGAGATTCATGTAAAGTGGTATTGGTGTCTTCAAAAGGTACATTATTATGAATGCATTGAATAAATCTTTGATATTCAATCGGTTCATAAAAATGATGAGGATATTTATGAAGACTATTACGATGAGTTAATCTAAACATTGATAAAGAATCCTCAGTGGCTTCAATATTCCTAACATCTTTTTCCGCATCATCACTTTTAACGGACTTAACAGCCCCACCAGTCGCTGGTACAATTCTATACGCAATCGGAGATGCTTCAATACCGTTATTTGCGGCAGATTGCACAGTTGGGTGGAGTAATGGATACCAATTTTGGTCAAAATTTTGCTTCGCAAATTGTGGTAAAATTGTAACATCGTCAAGATATTCTTGATTATAATCGCCAGTATCAGTACGCGGTACATATGAAAATGTAAAATATTGTTCTGCAATGATATGTGAATCTGAACTACATGATGAGGGGAAAATTGTCGCCAACGCAGCCCATAGTTTAGAACCTGGATTGTTATGAAGATTTTGTAATACATAACGGCGGAAACGACCAACGGTAAGAACTGGTTGACCATTAACGGAAACAAAACGTTCTAAAACGTTTGGACACGGTTCAAAAATGTTATCGTGATAACTCAGATTATTCATCCTAACCACACGACGGGGGAACCTAGACGCCACGTTTTTATTATATGCATCTTGTAATGAAAGTAATGTACGGGATAAACGAGGAAGAGGGCGATTAAGTGTAGCATGATTTATAAATTCTTTTAAAAGTTCTGGATTAAAAAGATCAACCTCTTCAGCAATGAGAGGAGTGGTGGAGAAACGAATATGTGTAATGTTAATCTGTTTAGGATCATATTGGAGTTCACATTCTGGATCATAAGCAGCAAATGGGTCTAATAGTTTTGTCATTGGAGTATTGTCAAACGAATTCCCCGTATGTATATCACTATGAAAGTATTTCGAAGGTAAATATTGATCATGAATTGATACAGAATTTGAATTACCATCACCAGTATTCTTAAAAACACCAGCATAATTATGATTGTAAAAATTAGTAAAAGTTTTAAAACTTTTTGTTGTTCCAAAAGTGGTTCGTTTCCCCGAAACCATCACACCAGCACTATTAGACTCGCCACAATTCGTATCACCATTATTTACGACTAATTTCATCATATCACATCGGTTTTGTCCCATAACAAACAATTTCGAAGGCTTTGTAGAAAATCTTGCACGAAAAAATGCTTGTTCTGCAAGTAAAACAGTTTCAACAGCAACAGGATTAAGCAAAGTGATAGATGCTCTGATTTCTTCATCGTTAATTTGATCCGAAGGTTGGAGAGGGATGTGAGGGGGGGATTCCGGAGCAGTGGCAGAAGCTATTGGTGTTGATGCCATCGAGACTGTTGGGGAATCTGCCGCGGTTAAAACAGTTTGATACACCGGCCATAAACCCGCAATGATATTATAACATATCCTAGGGTCTAAATCGATGTTAATATTAAGAGAATGGCAGTAGGTGGTGACGGGTTCAAAAAGAGAGGAGAAAATGGAAAGGGTTTTGGTATCGATGAGGTCAAAATCTAATGGAAGGAGGACATTTTTGTAATAATTTGCGAAAAAAACATCATATTTTCGATGGATGTAGTGATCAATATTGTAAACTCTTTGAAGGAATGGATTTTGAATGGTAATTTTTTGAATCGAAAAGAATAAAAATAAATAAAAATGAATTTCTGTTGGTCCATTAAGGGGGTTTGGGATTGGAATTTCAGTATGGAACCTCCATTGTGAAATTAAACCTTTTAACAATTTAAATGATTCATGTTCTTCTGAAAAATTAATCAAATTGGAAGAATTCATATTTATTAAGAAATTTTTTCGAATTTCAACATTTTCATATCTTGAAAATAAATTCAATAATTTTTGTTCAAAAATTGGATTTTCCCTCACCTTAAAAACAGTATTGGTAAAAAGACCACTTTTCCGTAGGTCTAAAATCGTACGCGGTTGTTGCTTTATTTGATATGAATGAAATGATGAATGGTGATACGTTTTTGTGGATAAAAAATCAAAACATTCTGAATCAAATTGAACATTTTGGACCCCAACCTTGGAATTTTTTTCAACAATCCCGAACAAATCACATTCAACTTTAAGATTATACAGTGGGAACGTTTCACCACGACTTGGAAAGGAACTTGGGGATGAGGTTGTTGGGAAACCATTATTTTTGATCAAATCCAATTCGATCTGGATTTGATTAGGTCCAAGACCCCTAGATTTGAATACATAATCAATTGCGGATGAACTTGAAGTGAATTCATAAGCGGGATTCGACATAAAATAGTCAGTAATATCGTTTCCAAGCGAGGTATGTAGATAAAAGAAATCTGGGACACAAAAACAATCATTAACAGCTCCGCAACAATATACACAACAATGTAGATGTGGTAAATCATGAGGAGGTGGGAGAATTTCTTCCCCAAACAATTCTTTAATTAAAATTGGGAAATTCGGGTCCGATAACAATTGTGGCGGGGTAAAATAACATTCAGCAATTGGTGAAATATCAATATCGTCAATATCGTCAATGTCGTCTATATTTGAGCCTTTTTGACGATTTTTTTCACCTTGATCATTTTCATTTTTTTCATTTTTTTCGACAATTTCGTTCAAAAAGTAATAATGACTATTTGGTCCATAAAATGGCATATGTTTGAATTCAATCTCGAGTGATTTGATGTATTCTTTGAGATAATCCGATTCTGCTTTGAATTTATCAAGAGTAATATTAATCGTGCCATCAACATGAGAAAATCCGGATTGGATGTGAGTTTTCGGTAATGAAAAGTCTACTGAAGGAGAATTGGTTGTAAAATTGGGTAAATTTGGTCGATTTTCAAAAATATCGTCATTATTATCGTCATCATTTTCTTTATTTTCTTTATTTTTTTTAAAACGAATACTTTCTTCATGGGAACAATACCCCCTCCCATCAAGTCTACGTTTATCATAAAGTGGTGCTGTGGGAGGTGAAAGAGAGATCGAAACGAGCTCTTTTTTAAACTTTTCTCTGAGTGCTTCAAGTCTTTTATTAGGATTCGCACAATTTTCAGAATTTTCAGAATTTTCAGAACTTGTGTTATCATCCTTATTATCACCAATTCTACCGTCAATAACATCACGCAGTGACGTTCCTGATTGATGATTTATATCATTGTCATCGAAACTGTCATCGATATCAAGGTTATAATCAACTCCTCCACAGTCTAATGAATCAAGAGCAAAATTTGGCCCAATACGACTACTTTGTTTGAGATTTTCAATTTTTTTAAATGCTTTTTCCAACGCAACCCATTCTTCTTCACTCCAGATTGGTGAGAATTCCAACCTTTGCGATAAATAACCACGTTGAGCTAATTTTAAAATATGATTATACTTGTCAAGTTTGCTATTATCACCATCATCATCATCATCATCACCATCATCATCATCAACACCATTCCTTAAATGATCTAATAAAGCTAACATACGACTTCTAATTGTCTTTTTTGAATAAACTTGTGAAAAATTTTCAACAAAATCCCCGATTCGTTTTTGTTGTTTTCGCCATAACGATTCATAGTCATGATATGGACACCCATCAAGATGTAAATCTAAGAAATGATCATAAGCATGAGAACGAAGGATTTCTGGTGTATAGCCATAATCTTGACATAAGGTCTGAAGATTACATGCATTTATATACGGTTCAGAGCTTTTCAATCCCAAATCGGATTTTTTTAATTTCAAATCAGCATCATCACATTTCTCGGGAAAAAATTGACCACAATGTTCACCTCCCAAAATTCGATAAACTTGTTCCTTTAATTTTGCCATTGAAAAATATTTCTCTTCTGGTCGATGATGATTCAAACGTGGTAATGGCGACCGTAAATAATCATATTTTTTAAATTTGGTCGTCTTTAAAGCCAGTTCGATCGATTCTGGCACCATAGATACAACTGATGTCATTGGTGGGTTAATATCCCAATCCAAAATCGATTCATTTTGTTGAAATTTTAAAAAATTAATTTTTTCTTTTTTTTCCAAACCGTTTTCAACAAAATTAATCAATAATGGTATATATTTAAAATCTTTCGAAAAAATAAGAACTGGTGATAAATTCATTGGGGGTTTAAAAGTTGGATTATTAATTGAAAATATTGCTTTGGAGCTTAATTTATACTCCATCGTATCTTCAATATCGATTTCAACTTCGGGCTCATTCATAAAAACATTAATAATAGTTTTCGTATTATTAGAATCGTTTGTATGGCCATGTTTAGTGTTTGTATGACCATTTTTACTATTCCCACCCCCTCCGTTGGCCAATTCTTCATCAAGAATAACTTTCTTTAATGCCGAAACAGCCAAAACAGATGGTTGATACGGGGCAAAAAAGTCTTCAAATGGGGTGTTTGGATGAAACGGATGAGGGAATTGAAGATAAGGGTCATTTTGGATAACGATTGAAGCAGGGCGATCAGTTTGACCACATTGGAGCTGCGCCAATTGTACCGGACCTAAGAGGTTGATATAGTCATTTTCTATCGTATTTTGATGTTCAGGTTCATGGAATTGAAATGGTGGGGATTTTTGGGGGTTGTTTGATTGGGAAGGGGATATGGATGGGGACACTTTTCCTTCACTTTTTTTTCCATCCTCGTTTTTGGAAAGAACTGTCAAAACTGTTAAATTTTGATCATTTTCTGATCGTTTTTCATCACCATTATCTTCTTCACCATCATCATCATCATCATCATGACTACAATCAAGCAATGATGAAGCATAATTATCACATACCTTTGTTGAAGAATTATCATTATTTGATTCATTTTGATCAAGGTTGAGAAAAAATGCGTCTTCTGCGTCGATATTATCATCACCTTCCGCAAAAAAACTCCCCCCAAAATGTCCAAAAGAATGACCGCCGTCACTAACCCCCGAAACACAATCAAAATTGTCAAAGTCATCAAAATCATCAATATCATCAATATCATCAATATCATCCATATTACCCATCCCAAGGAGATGCTCATCAGCAGGACCTTCAAAATCACGAGGGGGGCTCGCAGCCTCACTTTGCACCGTAGTTTTTTTTGGAATCAATTTTTCCGCATTACACAAAGCAGCTAAATCAATAGAAGTGGTAATATGAAGTGTATGAGAGATTTGATCATACGTAATGTGTGATATCCGCACACGGAGACGCTGGACGGTGATTAAAGAGCGCGCAAAATATAGAGACGAAGTTGGACGTAAAATAACACTATCAGAACGAGTAGGATGATCAGGTAATACATATGCAAAAAAGGTAGCTTGAAATATAGCATGTTTAACACGGACTGGTTTTAAATTGCGTACATCATAATCACTTGGCAGGGATTCGAAGTAATATAACGGTAACAACTTGTTTGTATTCCCAGATTTTGGCCATTGAAAACGTGGTAACTCAATTGTATTAATCCCTTTTGGTATTGAGGTTTGATTAGAAAGGGCATGGTGATGATTTTGGAGGGTTTTTTGCATATTTGCATAAAAAGATGGTACGACTTCGGGTTTTGAACCGTGTATATCATCTGCGGAGGGCAATTGCGGGGTAATAGATTCCTCTTGAGCACGTAAACTCATTCTATAATCTTGAAATTCATTTGTATGATAATCATACAAAAATGGATCAAATTCATTTTCATAAAAATTATTATTAAAATGGGAATTTTCATCAACATAATTTTGACTTTGATCGAAAAAATTCTGAAATAAAACCGGGCCAAATTTGTCAAGAATATTTTGTGAAATTTTTTTCTCCGGGCACCCAATAATACGAGCTAATGTACTTTTATAACCGGCAAGTGAGGGCTTAGATATTGGGAAACTAGGGAGATCCGGGGAATTTTCTCGAATTTGTGGAGGCTGTTCGATTATTGGGGATGTTTTTTGTTTTTTTTGTGCAGTTTTTGGTGATGATGAAGCTGAGAGAACTTCCGGGTCAGTTTCGGTCAAATATTCTAAATCTGTAGGATCTAATTTAATAACATACCCGTCATCAGAAAGGTTATCAATATGATTGTCACCATAATTTGTGTCAGAAAAATACAATTTGGTATTATTTTTGACCAAATTTCGAAAATCCGCGCTTGAAAGAGTTCCCAAAAGGTTAAAAAACACGCTATTCGAGGCAATATCTAATTGTTGTATATAAACGCGATGTGCTTTAGTCTCAAAGTTATAATGAACAAGTAATTTCGGCCATTTCTGAACAGAAGAACCCAAATCAGAGCTATAATAACCCGGAACAAAAATATTACTCGTGCAATACCCGTCAAAATACCCCGCCAATTCATTCAATTCGTGAAGAGAGTATTTTGGACCGGAAGAGACAGAGTCAGAGTTTGGTGCAAGGGAATTGTTATGAATTGAGTCATCTTTAGCACCTTTCGCAACATCGCTTCTGACATACCCATTTTTAGGAGTTAACACGCGAAGTGTAGATTCCACACCAGTTAGATTAATACGTGGAGTAAGAGGAATAAACCCAGCTTGAAGAAAGATTGTATCATTATGTAAACTTTGCAAAAAGGCACGGATTTCATAATTATATTGTTTTTTTAATCCTTCTGGGACCCCGTGAAACAAGTGGGATGTTTTCTCCCAAGTATCCCCCATAAAATAACTCGGTACTAATTGGAGTAAAAATGGTAATGATCTGTAGTTAATGCTATGAGTTGTGGGTTGAGTTTGGGCGACGGACAATTGAGATTCGAATGAAAAGAGCGAAAATTGGGGGAAGACGGTGCGATTTAGTGTTAAAATGAGAGTATTAGAGTTAGGATGGTATGCACAATCATCAGAGAGGAAGATATAACCAGTGGAGGAGCGTAGGTATGTTGTTTGGGGACAAGTATAGAATTCAAACAATGTTGGTAGTTTTTTGGGTGGTGGTTGTGATTTTTTGGTTCTTTTTGATTTTTTTCTTTTTTCATTTTGTCCAAATCCTTGATCTTTTTCGTCCCCGTTCCCTTCTTCTTCAACCTTCTCTTCCCCAAAAAGTTCATCGTCTAAAACATCGTCTTTAAAATCATTTTCAAAGTCGAAACCTAATAATGGAAGCTCGCCATCTTCATCATTGTCTTCATCAAGCTCGAAATCAAAGTCGCCAAAGTCGCCAAAGTCGCCAAAATTGCCACTAAATGAGCCAAGACTAAAATTTGGACCAAAATTGTTTGGGGCAACTTTTTGAGTTGGTTGGATCCAAGCGTGAATAGAATAAGGCGTGTTTTGGAAAATATCTTCAAAATTTGGATCAAATTGGTCCAATTTAACCATATTAAAGGTATTGTAAATATAAAATTTGCTAATATCATCTTGTTCAGTAATATTATGCTGTTTTAACTCATCAGATATATTAAATATTTGATTTTTTTTCAATAAATTTGATTTAAAAATGCGGATTTTCAAGGGGATCTTTGGATAAAATGAATCCACCACGGGGACACGCTCCTCAGGGATATCACGATCAATTCTGACGTCGTCATCCGTATCTGAATCCGTATAGCTTTGTTTAGGTTGAAAAAAAGATGTGGAGAAGCGAAGGAAATTTGGATGATCGTCTTGAGGGATATTCGGAGGTAAGTGGTGGGAATTATCGAGTTGATTTCCATTATTGTCACCACTTTGACAATTTTTTGGGCTAGCAGTGCTTCTTGTTAGTAAAAAAGCATCAAGTTGGGCATCAAATTCATCATCATCTTCGTCGAGATTAATATCAAAACGATCATCATTTGATGGGGAAAAATCAGCAAACGATAACCAAATCGGTGAACATCTTAGCAATCTGGGTAATGCTGGAATTTTAGAAAAAGGTATTTTGACAACAATTTGATCATTTTGTGATTGTTGAATTGGTAATGAGATTTGAAAACGATCAAAAACAGTTGATATAGATACTTCTGATATTAATGTAATGAGAGGTGTTTTAATAGATTGAGTAATTTGAGTCGGTGGCGATGTGAAACCATCAAATACCCCTGATTGTCCTAAATTTGGTTCAAACTGTTCAATTTTTTCCCCCAAATCATCACCACCATCGTCATCATCGTCATCATCGTCATCATCATCATCGTCATTAATAGAATCACTTTTAACATTGTTTTGCCGTTCATATTTACCCATAAAACCATCATCTTTCGAAAAATTCAAAAAAGACTTCCCTGACTCACCTTCAAAAAACCCACTTGCCAATTCCAAATCCCCCAAATCGCTTTCCTTACACCAGTCAGATTCAATTGTGTCAATATCAGCATAATCCAATGAGGGTTCAGACGCAAATAAATCATCATCATCATCAAATTCAATTGGATCAACCACTTCACTTCCCACCGTCACCCGCGTTTCATACTCCTGAGGAGTTTCAATACCGTGCGTATATTCTAAGTCCAATGTATGAAATTGACGTGATGGGAGTAACAATGCGCGTAGTTGTTCCAATTCCGCGAGAAGTCCAAGCGCTTCATTTATTGCATTAAATTCCTCGGCAGATTCATCCAACTCGTCAAATTCGTCTACCCTTTTGATAGAATTGGCGGTGTTTGAATTACCGATCAAGATGGTCGAGATGTTAGTTGGAACATCGGTCGAGATGTCAATAGGACAGGATATTGCAGTTTGGAGGTCAGTTTCCAGTGGGTTTTCGGCAGGGTTTGGAAGGTCTAGTTGGGTGTCAAAAGCAATGGGTGGATCAATAGAGTTGGTCGATTCGATGGCTTTGTCTGAAAGAGGTGGTGTTGGTGTAGTGAGTGGTGTTGATGATGAGGTGCTGTCGACTGAAGTATTGATGATATCAATATCGGTTTTATCGGATGGAACGGTTGTAACAGTAGTGTTTTGAGCTTCAGGGGTTTCTTTGACTGCTGCTGGGGAAGAAGGAATTTGGTCTTTTTTTTTACTTTTTTTCGATTTTTTATCATCTTTGTGATCTTTGTGATCTTTTTTCGAATGTTTGTGTGTTTTATGGACGACATCAGTGACTACAGGCGCTTTTTTAGTGTCATTATGGCCGGAATCAACAAGAGAAGACTCGCTGGTTTCGGTGACTTTTTCATCACTTTTTTCGGCGCAGATTTGTTGTTCGAACTTTTCATTAGCAGGAGGGATTAATTCGGTTTTACTAACATTAACAACTGTATCTACAGTTTGATTGACTGTTGACGCAGAGAGGGCACGTTCTTGCAACAATTCTTGACAAAAACTTTCCAAAAGTGAACATTTTAATTCCATTTTTTCAAATTTGTCTTCAAATTTCGCGCAAATATCACTCAAAGTATTTGTGAAATTATTCAAACGATGGATTTCTTCTTGTTGTGCAGTTATAATTTGATTAAGACGTAATATATCATTTGAATTATCATGAATGAGTTTGGTAGTTGTGGGATCTAAAAGTTCATTACCGGACTTTTGGTCATTTTTATCGTTCTTTTTTTCAGCTTCCTTTTTCTCGGCTTTTTTTGCATTCTTGCCCTTCTTAGTCGTGTTTTGTGGAGTCAGATCAAGTTCGGGATTAGTACCACGGACTTCATGGACAAAGGAGTCAAATCTTCCCTGTGAAACAAAAAGTTTGTGCATTTCTGCTTGCGGGGTTACATTTTTTTCAATTTGTGTGATGTTTTGACCCATAGTAGAAATATGTTGCAATAACATTGAATAATTCTCACTGTTTTCACTAACATGGTTTTCAAATGAATTCCGTAACACATTATTTGCCTTTGTTACATTATTTACATTATCTTGCATATGAGTAACGGTACTTTCGAGTGTTTTGACCTGTTTTTGATAAGTATTATCAATATTATTAACCTTTTTGTTTAAATTATTAAAATCGGTTTGTAAAACGGTCACATTTTTTCGAACATTTGTTAAATTTGCGGCATTTGTTTCATTTCCTTGTTGAATATTTGTCACGATTTTGTGAACATTATTTAATTCATTTTTTTGACTTTCAACAACACCTTCAACACCACCAAACTTTACAACGATTGATTCGACCCCATGTTGAACTTGATCAAGCTGTGAAGAAAATTGACCATGATATTCATTCAGCTGAGCCTTCAAAGCAACAGTTTCGTTAGACTCACCAGAATGCTGATTTTTTTGTGGGAAATTTTGATTTTGGACACTATATTGGCCAAAATTTTGCCCAGATGAGGTTAGTGGGGTATTGTGTGTTGTAGGTTGTCCAAATCTGCGTCCTTTTTCGACCTTAACTTTTGCATTATCGATTCCAGCATTAATACTCCCTACTGATCTCTCAATAACTTGATTATATTCCGGTGGTTGACCCCATGGTCCAGAATTTGGCGAAGAAAACCCCCAATTTTCACTTTGGTGATTTTCCCAAAAACTATTCTGCGGTTGAATTTGAAGCGGGTGAGAGATATTTAATGATGTCGGTGGTGGCAACTGTAGGTGAGTCTGATATTGTTGTTGATTGGTTTGGGAAAGTGGTGGGGGTAGTTGAGATAGGGGTAAATTTGTACTTGACCATGCGTCAGCCCCGGGTAGGTTTTGTCGAAACGAATTCATAAAGGCTTGGTTTTGATTAAATAACATCGCAGAGATGTCATTGTTGAGGTTTGATTGGTTTTGATCTTGGGTGACGGTTTGTGGGAGGTTTGGAGGGGGGAATGGTTGGGTTATTGAGAGGGGGTTGAATGGGGTGTTTAGTGAATGAGGTAATGGATTTGAGAATAAGCTATGAGGATTGTTGAGTGTGGTGGTTGGATTGAGAGATTGATTAAAAGGGAGGAGGTTTTGGTCAAGTTGTGGCGGAAAAAGAGGCGGGTGGGGGAAGGTATTAGTTTGAGGGATGGGTAAATTGTGGGGATTTTCAAGGGTGTTATTGGGGTTATTGGGGTTATTGTGATTGTTTTGGGAATGTTGGGAATGTTGGGAATTTTTGTCATTTTCTGTAGAATCACCCATATTAAACCCACTCCAATGTGGTGTAAGTCCGGGTGTATGAGGAGGGAATAGCCAATCATTGAGGGGAGGAGGGGGTTGATTGAGGTTGTTAAGGTCAAAATTTGGAGGGGGGTGTGTGGTGACATTTTGATTATTTTGATTATTTTGTTGATTATTGTGTTGATTTTGTTGGGAATTATTTTGGGGGTGGTTTTGGAGTCCTTCTGGTGGGTTCATATGACTAAGATTCCCATCCCCAGCATTACCCCATGCTGATTGATAGCCAACAGCGCCTGGTTTAGTATGACTTGGGGCCTTAGAGAGAGCAGTATTATCATTTTGTTGATTTTTTTGACCCTTTTGATGTTTGTGTGCGTTTCTGTGGGGGGTATTGTGGGAATTATTGTGGGAATTATTGTGGGAATTGTTTTGGAGTCGATTTTGCGAATTATTATTTTGGGCATTATTTTGAGCATTATTTTGGGGATTGTTTTGGCACGGATCAAAGGGTGCGCTCGCCTTTTGGAGGTTAGAATTATCATTCATCCCCCAATAGCTCATGTGAGATGAACTGAGCTGAAAGACAAGAGATGTGAGATGTGAAAAGAGTCAGTGGAAAGGAAAGGAGGTGGGGAGAGGAAGGAAAGGAGGAGGGGAGGAGGAGGAGGAGAAGGGGAGGGAAGGGTAGAGATGATGATGGCTTCGTTGGGGAAAAAGCCCTTTGTCGAGAAAAGAACTCTTTGGTCTCGAGATTTGATTTTGTTTATTGGTTTTGGTTAGTCGTAAGCACTTAACGTATTATAGTTTAGAGAAGTAAGAGAAAAACGTAAAGTAAATGCTAATATAAGAGGGTTGATGAGTATTATGAGAGTGAGGGGAAAAAAAACAAAAAAAGCGCAGAAAAATGAATAAAGTTGGATCAAGATACAGCACGGGGTAGGTATCTGATGTTTTACATAACAGAGATAAAATTGATAATTCTACAATAGTATTGAGACCAGAAGTATATTTTAGAGGGCGGAAATTAGGGAAAAAATAGTACAAAAAATGCAAAAAAATGCAAAAAAAGCGAATGCCGTGGGATGGTAAACCGTTTTGAGAAATTGAATGGTGAAGATAGTGTTAAAATGTTGTAAAAATCGGCGATTGGGTATTAAACAAGAAGATTACAGAGCTGAAATGTTGTATTGACATGAAGGTTCGAAATTCAGATTATTTAACACAAAACGGGTTTTTTTTGAATCATTTTTTTTCAGTTTTTTTTTTACTCTTTCTCCGATAAAATTATCTTTTTACTCTTCTCCCTTCTTGCTTAACCAGCTGACTTTGAATCCACCAAACCATGTTAAACTGGGACTAGTCTGTGCGAGAAGTCCATTATCGGGGGGTTTCTTCTTTTAGCAAGGAAGAGCTGAGAAATTCGAAAAAATAAAAAATAATTGTTCATATTTATGAATGTATACAAAAGAAAAGGGATAATTATAAGACGTGGGAAGATATTTATACAGATAGGATGTAGGTAGAGGTTGAATTAAAGAACGTGATGAATAATTTGGGGTTTTTTGTTTTTTGTTTTTTGTTTTTTGTGCTCCCTAAAGTGGTCTCGCAAAAAGAGATCTATCAACAACGTTGGGTTCGAAAACCGGCACTTTTTTTGGATCTTGATACGGAGTAGCTACAGAACCTTCAACTAGCGCATCAAGACTAGCGTTGGTGAATTCCACCATAGGCTGCAAGCTCTGTTCGAGTTCACGTAAATCCTCGAATTGTTTATGCAAATAGTCCACAGATTGTCGATGATTTGGAGCAATATAAGTCGCTTGGAAGTAAATTGAGAGTAAATTTTGTAAGATAGCGCGGATAATATCGCGTGAGATTGACATTGAGTACTGAGTTTCCAATAGCATCTCATTCGAGATTTCCCGGGCCAATTCAGGGTCCTTAGCGGCCATATCTCGTAGCGCTAATACCTTCTTATCGCCTAAATAACGATTAATAAGGTCAATATTACGTTCCATGGGGTCCGTAGCGAGGTAAACTTTATAAATATCACGAATTAATTTGGCTTGTAATAATTTGATATCGCTGACCTTATCCCCAGTAAATTGTGGGTTAAAACGATGATTAACACGACTTGCTGTAGCGTAATAATGGATATCGGATTGACCACGGAAACGGATGTTAAAACGCATTAATTGTTCTAAATGGTCGGTAAGATGTAAAATAAGTGTTATAGCCCCACCTGCGAAAAAAATACCAAATAAAAGGAAGAATAAGAGCACTTTACGAAGACGTTTCCATGGGGAGACCGGGATAATGGTACCTGGAATGGTGATGCGGTCAGGAGAGCCAAAGAGAGCAAAAAAACGTTTAGTTGAGGTGTTTAATTGGGTTTTTTGGATGGTTTTATGAAGATTGGAGATGAGTGGGGTGGAGAGGGGTGTGGAGGAGTGAGTGGTGAGGTTTCTAAGTGAGAGAGTGGTGGAGAGAAGGGGTCTTGGGGAGAATGCTTTGAAAGATTTGGGGGTTTTTGTATTTAATGATTTAAATATCGTATGAAATGGATATTTTTGTGATGTTTGTATTGTTGGGAGTGTTTTTGGGGCGGTTGGAAGGGTTGGGGTGACTGGGAGGATTTTCTTAGGCCAAAATGAACCAAATTTTTGTACGAATTGAGGATGACGAAACATTGTACAAATAGGTAAGAGGGGGGATAAATTAGTATGGGCTGGATAGCTGAGGGGGTTATAGAAGCGTAGGGGAGAGGTGGGGAGGGTAGTGCCGGGGGTTGTTTTTGGGTTTTTTTGGGGAATTCGGGACATAGAAATAAGGTGTATGCAATGTTGAAATATAGATATTATAGGGAGAGGATTGAATTGTAAATTTGAATTGAAAGGGAAAATCCGAATCGGATACAACACGAGGATGAGAGGTAATTGATTATTTTGATTTTCAAAAATTGAAAAAAAGAAAACAAAAAAAAAAAGCTTTTTCAGGTTGGATTTGTGATATTTTCTTCGAATAAAAAAAAACCTATGATACTGGTGGAATCTACATCTATATACGACCCTACTCCCCCAACTCTTAAATAACACCCTCCTTGTCGCGGCTTATACCCCGATTGTCCCTATCAATGCTTGTTTTTACAATTTTAAATTTATTCACACTTCAAAAAAAGTGTAATTTTCGACCAAGATGAATTACAAACCCTACCATTCGCCGTTTCATCGCATATAATTACTTATTGGGTTGAATTTCCCGTACGTAACTTGTTGGCTTGATATTTAGACCCGAATTTTTCAAAAAAAAGATTTTTTTTGGAAAAAATTTAAATTTTGTGCAATTATAACTGACGTATATAATGATACGTCACCATTCTAAACCTTTTATTAATGTATTATATTACTACAAAACCCTCACCATTTAAATTCAATCCAGTTTCACCTTTTTATAGGCTTCAAAAAAACGCAAAAAAACCCAAAAAAACCCGCAAAAAAAAGAGATGAAAACCCACCAACTATTCCTTACAATCCTCTCAATAATCTTTGCATTATCCCTTCTCCCACACGCTGAGTCTGCTGAAACATATTCCGTCAAGACTGGTCGCATTAATCTCTCCAAGTCAACTGATATGGTCAAATTTAGCGCTGCAATCGGCAAATTCGTTGAAGCTTGCAAGATCCCCCTCACCCCAATCCTCCAAAATGCCTCCCGTTCGAATATTTATACATTCCAAGTCTACATGTTAGTACCAGCTGATTTAGTTGATTCATCTGCGTGTTCAAGTCAAGCATTTGCCAACACCGTAAAATCATTTGCGAGCATTATCCAACCCCTAACGACCTCCTCGAAACCTTATAGTATTACATCATGTACAACTCCTAATGAAGAAGGTGTACCAACTACTATGAAATGTATTGCTAATGATCTTGACCGTTGTCAAGCTGTATTGTGTCCCGTTGATTCAGCTTGCGCGACTGCAGTTGAATGCGAACTCGGTTCTTGCGTCAACAATATTTGTTATAATACCGCTGCTGTTGTTTTTAAAGGCATTTCCGTCGCGGCGATTGTATTGCTGTCTTTATTTTTTGTCTTGTAAAGTGAGTTTATTTTTTTTTTTTTTTT
>Ga0256901_1000786_pt1 | contig 16979 bp, 20 predicted proteins | sample MC6MC0689MT_FD_190200 | JGI IMG/M metagenome (GOLD analysis project Ga0256901, IMG submission 190200) | Metatranscriptome of enriched soil aggregate microbial communities from Iowa State University, Ames, United States - MC6-MC0689-MT... | ecosystem: Environmental > Terrestrial > Soil >... | reverse complement strand
TACCATCTCCCATCATAGTTGAAGATTTACCCATTTCCGATTCTTTCATTTCACTATCGCAGTTGTAGCATATTCTGATGTCATCTTTTAGGTACTTACTGTCTTTATAATCATTCTTTTGAACCTGAATCTTTAGATCATTGGCTAATATATAATCGATTAATTGATTGATGACATTATGCTTTTCACAGCACTCTCTGCACATATCACCTTGTCCTTGAATTGTCACAAAACCCTCGTTAAACTTAACTCCTGAATAATATTTAGGTTTACTGTAATTCTTTTCACCTTTTCGATGATATTTTGTACTTCTTGGATATGTATAATAATCATATGGCTTATCATCGCAATAGCTACATTTTTTAATTTCTTTATATCTCCAATTTAGCAACCCTTTTTCTTCTGATTTTCTCAATATTTCATTCATCACTGGTAATGAAAAACCATATGAATTTTCTTTTTTAGCCAGATCGATTACTTTCTGAGCATCTTCAGAAACCTTACCGTCAATGATTTCTAGTTCATTAAATGATAGTCCAATATCGTATTTTTTCATTTAATTCCTCCTTATATTTCATTAAAATGCGTGTTTTAATTAATACTTGAATTTGATAAATGTAATATGATCTGTATAAATTATTTCTTGAGTTAAATTATCATCATTATTATAAACTATAGCTTTACACAAGAAATTTCCCTGTTTATCTAAACTATCTGTGAACCCTTTGGATGCATTTTCGTTTAATGTAATGGTATTTCCGTTACTCAATAATAAATCAATACTTATAATCTTATTATCAGTTGTTGTAAATTCTATAATTTCACTCATCATGATTCCTCCTGTTTTTTTATGTATTTTTATAAAAGATGAATTTTAATTAAAGCTGTTTTAATACAAACTTATGTAAATCATCATCAAACTCAATATGTTCATTATTTTCACATTCGTTACATAGCCCACTATCTTCTACTGTTGGATCATCCCCTGTCACATAATGTTTATTACAAAACTCACAATTGGTATCATATACAGTCATAAGAATCTTCCTCTCACATTCTAAATTTAACATTCATTATTATTTATGTAATTAATTAACCAATATATGTATTAATACGTTTTAAGCTTAAATCGTAGTATTCTTTATTAAGTTCAAATCCAATGAAGTTGCGATTGTTGTCTAAACAAGCGATTGCTGTAGAGGCACTTCCCATGAATGGATCAAGAATTAAATCGCCTTCGTTGCTATGTATTTTAATAATCTCATTTAAAATTTCTATCGGTTTTTGCGTAGGGTGAATTCTTTTCTTATGATTAACAGTAGGAGCTTCAAAAATTGCATTTTCATATGTATCACGTTGACGATTAAATGTCCAACCTTTACCTTTCACTGCCCATAAGGCAACTTCAATTGAAGTGACGTATAGCCTATCTCTATTTCTAGGCATTGGGTTAGGCTTTTTCCACATCAGCATTTCTTTTATAATGAATCCATTCTTCTCTAATACTTCTTTCATTTCACCAATATTTTTATAGTCATTGAAAATTATAGCACTTCCACCTTTTTTAACTTTCTCGCAAGCCAATCTTAACCATTCTTGCTGATCAAACTCTTTATCCCACTCACCAAAATCTACTCCTTGTCTACCCATTGTGTGAAAATTAGACTTTCTACTAACATTATATGGCGGGTCAGTAAGTAATAAATCTATTGACTCTTTTTCTAAAGATTGTATACCTTCAATGCAATCCATGTTTTGTACTTTATTTAATTCAAACTTCATACAATTCCTCATTTCGCTATGTATTTTATAATATATTCCTTTTATATAATCATCTTCGATAGTCCCAAGACAAAAAACACTCAATCTTTTCACCGTATTTATTATCTAATCTACTAGAATATTTACAAAGTATAAGTACTGGTAATATCAATAATGCTCTTAATAAAACCCATCGATAAGACCATAAATCATTAGGCACAACGTCAGTCCCTTCATAATAGGTTTCTTTTATCAAAAATCTTAATATGTATTTTATTAATTAGAAAACGCACTCACATGAAATCGTATTTTCTTCTACTTCTATATTTGAGTTGATATCTCCTTCTAAAACTTCTAATCGATATTCTTCTAATGAATAAGGTACTTTCTTTTTCTTCTCTTTACCTTTCTCATCAAACTCACCAGTAGGAATCAACTTACTTAAAATTGTATAACGTCTACCATTCTTTGCGATTTGAGCATCATTAATTTCTCGCTCTAACTTTTCCATCTTTAAATATCGATCTTTCCAAACGGCATATAGAATAGAGTAATGTCCCATTCCACCTTTAACACAAATTCCACCGCAATTTGCATGAGAAAACCCCTTTACCCCTTTTTGTAACAACTCATTGGCTTTAATATTACTCTTATCTTTAGAGGCTTCTTCAACCGCACTATACATGCGAGGTAATTTAATTCCCCACTCATTCTCGATTTCGTGCTTCGGATTAGCAGTACAAATAGTAGCTCCTTGGGATTCTAATGATTCATAAATTTCCTTATTATATACTTTAGGCATTTTTTCTGAATTTAAAAAGTCTCTATTATGTATTAGTTGTTTACCGTTTACTGGTTCACCATCAATTTCAGCTATCAGTGGGAAGCGCAACTCTACTCCATCTTCAAACACATCTACATTATGTTTATAGTTATAAGCCAATCTAGGAGCACGTCTAGCTTCTTTATAATCAATGCCAAAATATAAAATTGGTAAAATACCTTGTTCAATTAATTCTTGTATGTATAAAAATGTTTGTTTCATCTTTAACTCTTTACTACATGGAGCTGTTCCGAAGTTTCCAAAATATAAATCCTTTCTAAATATATCTTCTGGAGTACGTCCATCTGATTTCTCAGTAATTTCTATTCCAATGTAATCTGCAACTTCTTTCATAAAACGGTAATTATCTTCATCTTCCCATTTAGTATCTGTAATTAAGATGATTGTATTTTCTTTCCCATACTTGTTTACAACATATTTAGCTAACCATGCACTTCCTGCTCCTGTCGAGAACATTACAACGTGTTTTGTTTGCAGAATAATCCACTTCCTTTTGTATTTTTAATAATATTTAATTTTTATTTAATTATGTATGTTATTGTTTATTTTCTTTCTTCTTACGGTTACTAACTCCTAAGAAATGATTCACTCGTTTTTGTGCCAAATCAATGTAGAATTGACGATCTAAATAATCAGGAACAGGTTTCCCTTCCATAGATTCGTTATCAATGAAACATTTCTCAGAAGTGTTAGAGAATTTAGCAGGATTTTCTCCTTTTTTCTGTTTAAATATACCACCGTCTTCTTCTCGTAATGAAGCAAATACTCGGAAAGTTTTATCTTGTAAGAGATAACCTTCATCTACTAACAATACCTTCTTATTCATTTTACCTGTAACTTCGTTTAATACTTTAACTGCTTCGAACTTACAATTCTTTTTTGCATAATCATAAGCGTTTGTCATCTTAACTACTCGTTGGAAGTCGTGTAATTTATTACATTCATTAATTGTTTCTTCTACTGGTTTGTTTTTTAAGAAATAATTAGTTACTGCGAAATTAACGATAGGTAAGTCATAATCAATTTCTGATAATTGTTTTACATAAGCACCCTTAGCTTTCCATCTAGGTTTACCTTTTTCAGTGTATAATTCACCTTCTGGTACTACGATGTAATTGTTAACATCCTTTTGTACTACTCTCACATATTCTTCTAACTCTAAAATTAATCTAGTGCGCTGCTCCCATTCTTTTTGAGCTTCAATAATTTTAGCTAATTCATCTTCTGATTCACACACAAAGAATACACCGTCTGTATTTAAATTGAACAAAGTACAGTAAGGTTCAATGCGCTCAATGAAATCAGTTAATAGAATTTGTCCTGCTACACAAACTGAGCGCATCATACGCTTATCATATAAATTGTTGTATTGATCTCCAAACGTGCCATACACTGTATTTATTGCCAATTTCAAAGCTTCTTGTAATGGGTTTCCTGCTTTCTTTAATACAATTCGTTCGTCACGAATATATCTAAATTTTGCATCTGATTCACAAGCTCTACTCATTAATCCATATTCTAATATTAAAGCAGGATAGAGTGACGCTACATCGAGGGAATAAATTTTACCTTCGTACATATAATTTTTAATCGCACCGTGTAATCCACCTAAAGCATACACAGTAGGTACACCTGCAATCTCAAATTCAACCTCAATTTTAGGTTTACCTTTTTCAAACTTAGTCGGAACAAATGTACCATTTTTAATTGATTCGAAGAACTCCTTTACTTGAGGATATTTTTCTAATCTATATGTATTTGGATAAATGAAATCAAATTCATCATCTTTATAATCTTGCTTCTCTGCTTCTAATATATGAGCTGTTAATTGTGCTGAAGTTTTAGAAATATGTTCAATTGATAATTCAAACATATCCAATAAACCAACGTGAGCATTAAATGCTGATATACGTTTGTGGTATACTTTGATTGTTTCCAATACATCGTGAGTACAGTATTCTTCGACTTCATCTTCTTCCTCTTGAGTTAAAGGTCTATCGATATCAAAAGGTACGTCAGATTCTTTAATTCGACTACCCATAAAGGCTTCTAATTGCTTTAATCCGTGGAAACCAGTAGCTACATCGAAAATATTCAAAGGTATAGACTTGTGATTCCTGACAACATAACTACCCTTCTTATCCTCCTCAATGATTTGTTTAGTAATATATCCTGCATTCTGACCTAAAAGTAAACCTTTCATGATCCACTGATCATATCCTCGAATATTATATCCAACAAATACATCATCTTTATAAGCATTGTAGAACCATTTTAACTTATCGTAATCATTTTTGATGGTGAACTTCTTCATAGAACTTAATTCTATAAATACAACCATCCAATAAGGTTGTCCTGTTTTTGGATGAATACTATTTGAGAATACTTCGAAGTCCATGAATATTAACTTCTTTCCTTCTAGTACTTTACGCAATCATTTACTCCTCCCTTAAACTCCTTCTATTAAAATTCCAATTCATCTGATTCTTCAAATTTTCGATTTACTTTAAATGTCTTATTGTCAGGTGTCCATAAACTGTAGTAATTACATAAGTCTTGTGAATAAAATGGTGCATTAGGATTTGTAATAGAATAGTCACACCAATGACATAATGGAGTTGCTTTAGGTGCATATACACCTGTTTTTTCTGCTTCAAAAATTGAATCTAAAATTTTGTTTAGCTTCTTCAAACCTCTTTTATAATAACCTTTTGTACACGCTAACTGCTTTTCTCCCAGAAGAATCATATCGTACATAAATTCAACAGGTGTTTTTCCGTAGATGTTTTCACATGCTAAAGCGTAAATAAACATTTGTAAAGGAGTGGTTAAGTCCTTATCTTCGTACAACTTATTAGAAGACTTATAATCGACTACTCGTAACGCTCCTTCTTTATTAATGTCAATTCGATCAATGAAACCATTAAGGATTACTTTTCCTTCATAATCAAAGTTAAAGTTTATTTCAACTGCTAAAGGTTTCCATTCCTCACCTATCAAATCATTCTCAAGATAGTGTAAAAATGTTTCTAATTTATCTTCATAACTTAAATTACTTTTTGTATTTACTTCAATAAATGTATCCTCTCCAAACTTTTCTTTGATGTCATTTACACCTATAATAAAATTTCCTTTATCCTTATCCGTATCTTCTGCAATTCCTTTTAAATACACTTCCTTTAAATAAGTATAATCATTAGGAATACCATCAATTATGTTTCTATGTTTTATTTCTAATACTTTATGTAATAAATTCCCTAAATCTAGATGTACGGCATCGGATTGTACATAGTTACCGTCTACGTATTTATATTTGTATTTCATTGGACATTGTACAAACGTATCCAACTTACTGTAACTAAATTTTGACAAATTGTTCAAAGTATCTCTCCAATCTAAATTTTGTATATGTTATTTTTATATAAGTCATCCCATACTTCCTTTCCTTTATCGGTAGGAGAATCCTTATGTTCTAAATTGTTTTCAACATCAATGATTCCGTACTTCATTCTTCCAGTTAATTTAGACGCTTCTTTCTTCACGTACTCAGCATCCTTATCTTTATCAAATGCGAATATGTATTTTATGTCTAATCCCAAGTCTTTAAGTAACTTAATCTGCATCGGAGAAAGTGAATCACCTTCTATTGAAACTGCATTGGGGTATTTCCACTGTTTTAAAAACATAGTGGTTTTCCCACCTTCTACAACAATCGCTTCTTTTAATTGCTTTATGTGAGGTAATGCTCTGTGAAGATTAAATAACTCTATTGATTTATTACAAGGTACTAGGTATAGATACTTGTACTTGTCCTCTATTTCTTTGTTTTTACCGCAGTACCTACCTTTAATACCTATCATTTCACCATTCTTATTATGTATAGGAAAAGTAATTCGTTCTGAATTTACATCAATTCCTATTTGAAAATATTTTTGAGTAGCAATGCTTAGTCCTTCTTTATACCAACCGTAATAAGGTACTACTTCATAGTCATTTATGTATTTATCTGATAATACTTTATTTAAAACATCATTCTTGTTTTCTTTTACTGAAGCTTTTTTAAGCCATTCGTTATAATTTTTAATAGGCTCTTCTATGTCAGAAGTAACTCTATAAAACTCATCTATAAATTCTGGATAGTTTAATTTATTACAAATCCAAAATTTACTTTTCGAAAGTGTATCCCTCATCTCTTGTTCAGTTTCAGAACCAAATATAATGTAACTTACTAAATCGAATATACTTCCAGTAATACCTTTTGATCTTATATTTACTGACAATGATTCAGTATTCTTTATCTGAACACTTCTACTATTATCACCTTCAGGAAGTGCAGCTACATATAATATTCCGTATTGTTCGGTCATTATATCCCAACAACCTAAGTGTTCTAATAACTCTTCTATACGATCTTCGTTATATATCTTAGATTCTATTTGTCGTAAATCAGACATCCCTCCACCTACTTATATCTTTATTAATTTCCGTATCGTGGAACTTTCACTAATGCTACTTCTTTGAAAGAGTTTATTTCATAATTGACTTCATAAATGATTTGCTCTTCTTCAGACCCAAATCTGTTCTTCGCTAAAAAGATTATTAAGTACTGTTTATCTTTATTTAATTTATATTCTTCTCGATACCATTCTCCTGTAAATTCATCTTTCTTATAGTTGTAAGCATTAAGTGCGAACCTGCCTTCAAATTCATCATCAAACATTAAACGTCCCATCATTACTACAGAAGCCACTTCTACAATCTCCATACTTTTACCAATACTGTCTAAATCTAAAAATCGTGTTTCTTTTCCTAGCTTTAATTGCACGGTCGCTAAAGTTCCTACATTGTAATTATCTTCTTTAATTAAATCATGTAGTTCTTGAGCTGAGTTTGAGAAAGCTTCCCAACGAGCCATATCACTTTGCGATCTATCTGGCTTAAAAGTATCTATGATTAGCTTAGAATACCCTTTAGGACGATACAGTTCTACTCGATTATGTATATCTTGCATTCTAAACTTTTTGAGTTCTAAAGTTTTAATCAATCCTCTACCTTTTGCTTCTGCCCATTTAGCCGCATTTCGCAATTTCTCAAACATCTCTTTTGTAAAATTACCTTCATACAATTTTTCACGATTAATCGGTTTCTTTAAAATTTTTGTTGAAATTGTCCCAAGTAATAGCGTTCTCCACTTCTTAACGCTTTCTTCATTGATTGCTAGAATTGCTTTTTCTTCATTTTCAAATAAACTGAGAATGAATTTTTCCATTGCAATAGAACTTTTACCTACACCTGAAGATAAAACTAAATAATACAATGATCCATTTTTCCAACCTTTAATTTTACGGCTTAAACGAGGTGCATCGTGTAACGGAATACCCATTGCTTCGCCTTCATTTAATTCTTGAATCATGCCTTCTAAATCATCAACTAAATCATACTCAACGACATCTCCAGAATTAATATGTGCGAAAGCTTCTTTATACTTAAGCTGAATAAAAACTTGTACTTGCTTCAAAGACATTTTGCAAAGCTTAGTTACCAATGTTTTATCTTCTACATTAATTAAGGAATCACTTTGTAATTTACGTAAGCTTTCATATTTCTGTATTTCATTAAAGTGATACTCATCGTTTTGTGAATCGTCTTTACATGCTTCCATTATTTCTGAAATAGTTTCATGTCCACCAAATGAATTGTACGCTTCAATATAACTTTTCTTTCCAACCTCTTTAGGTCTTGACGCTATGTATGTATAAACTGTCTTATCATTAAAATCTCGAATGCCATTCTCAAATAACTCTAAACCTAAAGTATAGTAGAAATACCAAACATCCTCTGTAAATGTTGATCGTGAAACCTTATGTGATTTATACTTTTGATACATACTAGGATTTGACCAAAGGTATCCGTTAATCAACGATTCGTGTAAGAAGGACGGTTCTACAAACTCATTAATAAATTTCATTTAGTCCCTCCTATAAAAATTCTGAAATATCCAAGTTGTCTTTTGACTTCTTATTCTTAACTTGTACTTGAATTTCAACCTCTGTCAAAGGAACCGTTTGTGCTTTTTGAATTTGTTTGTCTTGTTGCTTATTCATAAGCATTACATCATTTACACTTCTTGTAACTGTTCCAAATATGTATGAAAATTCATTCCATTTTTCTTTAAAATGCATTGAATGAAGAATACTGTCAATTGTTGAAGCTAAGTGAATGTAAGTCTGCAATATTACTTCATAAGGAACACCTTCTTTATATTTTGTTACCTTTTTGTTATTTATTTTCACACTACCGTTTCTTAAATCTTGAATTTTTTCCATCATTCTTCCATCTAATGCGATAATATTATGTATTTTTAGTATGTGATTGTATAAGTCTGTCAATTTAGCTGCCTCTAGCAGCTTATATTCCTTATCTTTCAGTTGGAGTTCGTGACACTCTTTATGAAAATACTTTCTAAACATTTTTGGTGATCCATTTTTATTAAACTTACCTGTTGGCTTCTCGTCACAATACATTTCTGCTTTCTCACCAATATCTTTACACCAGTGACATTTCGGCATTTCTTTCACCTCAGTTTTAAAATAAAAGGGTAGAAAATTAATCCTACCCTTAATTATCATTAATTACTTACTAATAATTTTCGTTACAATATCTAATGCAATTTTCAAATTTTCTAAATTACCTTTTTCTTGCTTGTAGTTTTTAACTTTAAAGGCTTTCTCAAACTCAACACTTGCCTCTACCTTCTGCTTTTGCTCCATAGATGAGACAATTTCATCAATTTGAGAAAGTACTTCATCAGGATCATTCTCTAGTTTATCAGTCATTTCTTTAACTTTTTCTTCACGTTCTTCTTGTTCCTCTTTTTTTAATTCTGCAACCGTTTGTGTTGTTTTCTTTAACTGACCTTTAACTGCTTCTTCAAATACATTTAAGAAAGTCTCTGCTCCGTATTCAACTTTTTCAGGAAGGTTAGTGAATCGTCCTCCTGCAATTTCAATATAATCAGACGGTCGGAAATACATCATCGTCTTTGTTTCGTGGAAGTTAGAAGCTTTTTCACGATTCTTTTTATCAGTTAAATTCTCCTCTAACTCATTACCATGCTTATCTAACACAGATGTTTCATTATGTAAGCAGCAAATTAAACTTGCTTGAGATTCAAAGACTTTACGTCCAGTATTATTCATCATTAGTTGAATTGAGTTGTATTTCATTCCATCATATAAAGTAGTTTCTTTCTCTTTAGCCCATGCTAAATGGAATAAACCATATCCTGCATTTTTTAATGTATCAAATGGTTTCTTTAATTCTTCGTATAAAACAGTCCATCCGTTTTCTTTGGTGTTATCAGAAATATCCTGAAGTGATACAAACGTTTTGGCGTATTTTTTACCTCGATCATAAAGAATCCAAGCAGTACAAGCGTCTATAGCACGGTCAGCCGTATCAGTACCAATTAGCTTTGTAATACGACCTTCTTTGGCTTCTTTTACTAAGTCAGGTACAACAGATTTTTTAAAGAACTCCCAAACTTTCCATAGAGTATCATCAGTACCCTCTTTATGTAACGGTACAATATTGTCGATTTCCCATGTTTCATAGCCGTCTTCAAATGCCATCAAAAGTACATCGTCTGGTGTAAGATAATGAAGCTCAGTAACTTCTTTCCATAAACGTGTTTTACCTGCCTTATATGTACCTGCCACTAATGTTGTAATACTTTGTAATTCTACCTTCGGTTTGTTGTTTTTCACTTTGTTACGGAATCCTGTCATATTAATAAACCTCTCCATTTCGATTATGTATTTTCATTTTTTAACTTAAGTAATAACTAATTCGCCATTAGAAATTTATATAGACTTGTAGAAGTCACTGTATTTCTTTATGTATTTAAATTGATTATTATAGATATCGTATTTACTGTTTTTACCTACACATAGAGTTACTACTTTTAGATGATGCGATGGAATTATTAAAAACTTTTCCATGTTATCTTGTTCATCTAATGCGACAGCAATGTAGATATCACATGAACCGTATTTTTTATTGATACCAAAAGCATGTGCTCTTGAACCGTCACTTGTCAAAGAAGGTCTAGCGACTTTAACGTCCACCTTCACAGAATTATTTATCAACAAGTCGAATGGATGCTTTGTGGTCATTTCCTCTATTATAAAATCATTATCTTCCAACAAAGCAGTAACTATATGTTCGTAACGTTGTCCAAGTTTAGTTTCGCTGTCTTTTATTTCTAAGCATAACTCATCGGCGAACTTACGATAACCTCCGTGTCTAGCTATATAGTTATATAACGTATAATCGTTAAGTGTACTTATAATCTCATTACCACTTGGCATTCTTTCTAACATTAGAATATTCATCACGTTTTTAATTCCGTCAGATACTCTTAGATTTTCGTCAACGTAATTTCTTATAATAAACACTCCCAGTTTATCTTTAGATATATCTTTAGAATGGCAATGAATCTTCATCTACTTCAATTGGATTGTTAGCAAACGGATCTTCGTTACTAGATACGTTTAGAGTGATTTCATCTTCAGACAATAATTCTCGTACAAATGTACCTTGAACATATCGTAATACTTCCAATCCTTTTTTCGTACCAGATGAAGCTTGTTCATAGCTCACAACTTTTTCGCTTACATCATCAAACGGGTTGCTATCCTCTTCCTTTTCTGCTACTTCTACCATAGTGAATTCTGCACGATTATTATCAATACCCTCTACTACTAAGAAATCTAAATGGTTTAATCGTCCGAATGCCGTAGCAAATGGAGTTTTACCTTCTTCTGCTTCTTTATGATAAACTACTAGTTCAACATCTCGTGGAACTGATTTATCCTTACCGTAATCTAAGTACACTCCATTGATTTTAGTATCTAATGTTGTTTCGTCTTGATATGTAGATTTAATACCTAGCTGCATTTCAAATGAGTTAATTTCATTGAAGTTTTCATCCTTGAAGTTTCGTACATAAGGAACGTAGTTATATCCTCGGCTACCATCTGCTTTAGGTAAACCTACTTGACTATCTACATTGTTCTTAATTGTAATTCGTTCACCTTCTACTGTAGTTGAAGTGTATGTTTGTTCTGCTCGTTGCCCTTCTACACCATCAGTAACTTTAGTTAAGTATAATTTTCCACCTTCAGGATTTAACCATCCTACACGAACAGTTGCTACACCTTCTTTATCAGCTTTACCCATTCCTAAGTATTTTCCACCTTCAACAGAATCATAAGCTTTGAAAGTATCTCCTTCTGTTAAACCTTTAATTGTAACTTCACCATTTTTAAGTGGAGCAACATGTTCAATAATTCGTTTTACGTTATTGATTACCTTACCCTCATCATTAGTGAACGAACTAAATTCATACTTACCCTTTACTTCTACCCACATATCTTTTTCTACAATTTGTCCAAACCGTTCCGCTTTGTCCCAATCAGTTTGAATGAAGTGGTATGTTTCATCTGGATATTTAGATTTATCTAGACGATCATTCCAATCAAGTTTTGCAGTTTTTTTATGAGTAGAACTATAAGCGTATGCACTTCCAATTTCCATTCCTGCTAGTTCAACTTTAAGTTCATTTTTAAATGCTGTTTCTACAATAAACTGTAATACTCTACGGTCTTTATTTGTTTGAGTTTTATTAGTGTCGAAGATTTCAACATCATACCAACTATCTGTATCCTTATCTTTTTTTTGCACAGGCTTAACTTTCCCTACAAAATGAAAGCTATTTGAAAACTCTTTTCCTCCGTGATTTTTGTTTAATTTGATTTCGCCTTTGTTCTTTTTAGCCATAAAAATAAATCTCTCCATTTCGAATTATGTATTTTATTTATTAACTATCGAACCAATCACAATGTACCTAACTAAAGTTTAAATAATATTAGGAATTTATTGAGAAGATATGTAATAAGCCTTTACTAAACTTATTATTTGAGAACATACAATTGTTTTATATTTTACCTTTATCATTAAATTTTAATTATTTACATCACTCAAGGCTCGATAGTTTTTAATTATTTATAATTTTAATTTTCTAAACCTTCTCGTTTAAAATAGTATTTACTCCTTTTATTCATCCAAGGTGGAGCTTTAACTTCTTTCCATTGCTCTTTATTCAAAATGCTATCTTTAACTACTTTCACAACTTGCTTCTCATACTCTCTTAATCCAACATATTCAGTACCTTGATCAATGGCTTTAGCTATCTCTGACAATATAAATGCATCTGTAACATTATCACTTGGGTGTTTATATCCCCAACGTTTTTCAATCGGTTCTACCATTGTCTTTTTAGAAGAGTTGCCATTTCCAGTTGCAAATTTCTTTAGCCCTTTTGGACTTACATCATAATAAGAAAATCCTGCCTTATGTAGATGTTCTCTTATAATCCAACCTACTCCGAATTGATAGTCTATTCCTTGTCCTGATGAATTATAGCTGAAGTTTTCAATGCAGATGATGTCTGTTTTTATGTTTAGTTTCTTAATTATTTCTTCAGCAATATAAATCATTCTTTCTGGGTCTTTCTTATATGTATAAAATAAATCAGTTTCAATTATAATTTTACCTTTATCATCCTGTATAAAGAATCCTGTCATTGATGAAGGGTCAATTCCAACATAACGCTTTGTCAATCAGCATCAACCTCATCAGCTTCTTCTTCAGCATCTCCTATTAATTTCTTACGACCCCTACCCTTCGTAGATTCTCCTAAATCAACTGTAATGTGTTTAATGAGATGTTCAGATACTTCTTTCCCAACCTTATCAATATGCATCACTGCTTTTTCAATAGCTTCTATTAAATCTTTAACTTTACTAAAATCCTGATCACTCAGATCCTCTAGAAACTCTTTTTCTATTAATCGTTTACCTAAAGTTGTAAGATTACTGTAGTGGCTTGCACTCTGTTTGTTGTAACCGAATTGTCCACTACCTTCAGCATTCTTACCTCTTGATACTTTCTTCTCATACTTCTTAATTATTGAGAAATTATACTTGTCTACAGCAATCCTGTGTTGCGATGTAATCTGTACTTCATTTTTCTCTAAAGGAGGTTCGATCATTTAATCACCCATTTTTTATGTATTTTCCTTACCAACATTATCATTTCTCCTAAAATGTAGTTCCAGTAGCAGCTTATTGATTGTCTTAATACACCAAACAGCATTGTCGCGAGTAAAGTTATGTTGTTCATTCATGAAATCTAACTCATCTAAAATTTTCTGTTCATCCTCATAAGTCAATCTACTGACCATGATCATCACTCCCTTTCTCAACTTATATGTTTATTATACCATCCCAATTTTATAATTCAAGTATTTTTATGTATTTTATTAATTAATTTTTAAGACCTGATTTTACTACTTCTAATTCTTTTTGTAATTGCTCAATCTGCGCCTCTATACTGCTTACCTTTTCAAGCTGTTTCTTCTGTAGTAGATCCTTTTCATACTCCGTTAGCCATTTCTCTTCTAAAGCCCATAAATCACGTTCATATCCTTGGAATTCATGATTCAAAAGCTTTACTTCTTTAACAATTGATACTTTAGGTAAATGCACGTCACAACTTCTTCCACAGCAATTTTTGTCAGAATTATAACCTTCATCTTTAGGTTTACACTGACAATAACCACCCTGCATCTGACCAATATCTAATTCAATTGTATAGGCAATGGGATTATTTACTTCATAAATCTCTAACCATCCATTAGAATAACAGTCAAATTCATCTGGTTCATTATAATCAATGCTGTAGTTACTGTCTTTGTATTGAGATAACAACTCTTTCATTTCTGGATAACTCTCTAATTGAAATAAAGTTTCATAGTAAGGAATAAGACGTTCTTTTGCTTCCTGATTTAAAATGAATTCCTTTAAGTCATCATAAAATTTATGCATTTATCTTCCTCCATTTTCTATAAAATGTGATTTTTATTTAAGATAAGAAATTAACAATGTCGATAATCTGCTCTTTAGACAGTTCTTTAATGTATACATCACCACTGTCCTCATGGATTGAAATGTTAACACTTTCATCTGTTTTATATAGAACTACCTCTTTACCAGTATCAACTTTTAATTTAATTTCTTCATCAAAACAAATACATTTGCTTCCATCGTACAAATCAATTAATCCCTCACTAAAACCTAAGGACAAGATGCAGAATGTTTCTTCATCACCATATTGATTGATCGTATCACTTGAAATACCTACTTCATTTAGTAATTCATGATTTTCTTTGTTATTTTCAACTAGTACATATGCACAATCTCCTCCACTAGCTTCAATAACCTCTAGACTATTTAATGCCTTGACTACTTCCTTTTTGTTTAACTTATTCATAATGTTACTCTCCCTCTTTCAATTTAGGTTTATAAACATCTGGTCGTGTATCTTTATACCACTTGATAAATTGTTTCTTATATCTAATGAACTGAACAAAATAAGTAACGCCTTTAATGCGCTTATATAATACTGTGTTAAATACGTACCAAATAGGATACAGAAGCAAACTAATTACAACAAGACTTCCTAAAATAATAATTAATACTGCTGATATGTATGAACTGACTGATAATATGTTTATTACAAAATCATTCAATCTATCGTCTCCTCTCTTTTAATAAAACTGAAATTTTATCTAAACTAAACTATTAACATTTATTAGAATACTACGACTTAATACATCTATTGTTGAATCAGCGAATTTTAATTTAATTTCTTTGCCAACTTGACTTTCATCTTCAGAATAAATGGAAGTTGTAATAACTGCACTTCCTACGATTTTAAAGTCGTCATATGTTTCGATTGTACCGATATTTTCATGCATATTAGGAATGAGTGAATACATGGTTACACTTTTTTCATTAAATATAAATTCAACATTAATTACTGAAGGCATAACATATTTACCTTTAAAAGATAGTTCTTCTACAATTTTCTTAAACCTACCAACAACCAAATCATGATCAAATATTGTAGTCGCTTTGACATACTCTTTTGTTGATATTCCTTTAATGCTTTCCTTTTTCTTCTTGAATAGATTAAAAAGTTTAAACACTACCCTTCCCTCATTTCTCTATTTATGTATTTCTAATCTTAATATTTCTTTATATAAAGCGTAATTCTTATCAATCATCCTAAATGAGAACCTTTCAGCGTCCTTCTCTGCTATATCCAACAACTTAGGCTTTTTTGTATGTTGATAATGATGTCTTAGCTCATGTATTAGAGTCCAAACTCCGCACATATGTCGAACATTTTCATCCTCATCTTTTATATTGAACATAAATACATAGGAGGTTTTTGCTTTTGAAGAGTAAACTCCTTGAGAATCTCTTATAATAAGAATATGGACAAATAGGTCTTTGATGTCGCTAAATCCATCTGCATAGAATATCGACTCGATGACAACATAATAAACTGCCATGAAATAGCTTCTTAGTATTCTAGTGGATGATGAATGGTAATCTTTATGTAATGTCTGTTGAATGTCCTTTGCATTCTTGTTAGTTAATTTCAGCAATGTCACATCCTTTTATAAAAGCAGAATATTATCTAATTAGTAAGGAAAATCTTCTACATCTGCTACTTCCACTCTAGGCTCTTCCTTAATTCCAAGCCACTCTTTCCATTCTGCATCTGGCACTTCTCGAACAACCTTACATTTAGTAGCAGTGATTTCATTCGAACTATCTTCAATTACATTTGTTCCGTCAATTTCAACTTCAATTAATACTTTATCAGTGTTACTAAAATATGTTGAACTCTTTAATTCGTATTTATGATTGAAGAATAGTTTGCCGTGAGCACCGTATGAATTATTAGGGTATTCTTTTTCAGCCGATACTTCTTCTCCAACTACATATTTAAATGTGGAACGGAAGAAACTTTGTAATGATTCTTCTGACTTTTGAACAAACTTATAGAATCTCTTATCTTTATAAAACTCTTTAACATCAAGTTCAGTTGCTTCTTTTTCTGATATGTATTCTCCAATTACTTCACCATTAATAACTCTGTATTCATTACCATCCTTTAATTTAACAACGAATCTTTCATCTTTATCTAGTTCATCTAAAATTTCATCAATATCATAATCAATCGGACGATACTCTTTGAAGTAGTTTTCTGATTTAGAGAAGTTTGCAATACGATCAATAGCTACTTGTAAATCAAACTCTTCATCTTTTACATCATCAAATAGTCGATCATAAGATTCACCATACATACCACCTAGTTGCTCTTTTAGCTCATCATAAGATTTAATATCCAATGTCATACAAGTCATTAGAACACGGAAATATTCTGCTTTTGAGATTTT
>Ga0256901_1000783_pt1 | contig 17021 bp, 8 predicted proteins | sample MC6MC0689MT_FD_190200 | JGI IMG/M metagenome (GOLD analysis project Ga0256901, IMG submission 190200) | Metatranscriptome of enriched soil aggregate microbial communities from Iowa State University, Ames, United States - MC6-MC0689-MT... | ecosystem: Environmental > Terrestrial > Soil >... | reverse complement strand
GCCCGCGTCTCCGTGCTGGAAGCCGAGCCGATCGAGGTTATGTTCGCTCCTTATGTCAGCGGGTATGCAGCAGGCAGCTTCGGTCCTCAGCGCGCGGTAACTCGAGCGGAGTTGGCCGCTCTGCTGGCTAAGCTGACACCTGCGGACAACGATGCCCGCACAGTAAGCGACGGGGCGGCGGCCTTCCGGGATGTGCCGCAAGCGCATTGGGCAGCTAAGGCCGTCGAGGAGGCGTACGCGAAGGGCTGGATGGGAGGGAAATCTGGCGGGCAGTTCAGCCCGAATGATTCGCTGACCCGCGCCGAGTTAGCCGTAGTGCTTGTACGGTGGCGCGAAGCCCAGGCGACAGGGCTTCCCCGGTTCGCGGATGCGGCATCTCATTGGGCGGCTTCATCTATCTCTGCTGCCGAACGAGAGGGCTGGATTAACGGCTTCGCCGACGGCAGCTTCCGCCCCGAGCAGAAGGTGACCCGCGCCGAAATGGTTGTACTGTTAAATCGCGTGCTCGGACGTCCGGCTCTGCCGGATGGCGGATCGAGCTGGTCAGATGTGCCTGAGTCCCACTGGGCTGCCCCTGCCATTCGTTCCGCTTCGCAAAGCTTCGCAGCGCTTCGCTACCTCAGCGGGGAAGTTGAGTTGCTCGGCAAGTGAACAGGCTGACTATTTCCGTTGAGAAGCTGCGGCAATGGACGTAAGAGAGAAAGAGCAAAAGAAAACGGTCAAATATCAAGAAAAAGAGCAAGAAAAAGAGCAGGCTATCGAAAACGGTAGCCCGCTCTTTTTTGTGCTTCACGCAGGGCGATCAGGAACTCTTGATTCTCCATTTGCAAATAAAGCGGATAGTCTGGCTTATTTCCATCTGTTGGGCCAATTCAGCGCTTTTAAAGCGGAAAGCCCGCTTTATTTTTCAAAAAATCAGCTTTTACCGAATTTAAAGCGGAGAACCGACTCTATTTCCCTCAAAACAGTCTATTTCCCACATTTAAGGCGGATAATCCGCTTTGGTGCATGGCTACTAGGTTACTGTTATTCCCAGAATTTGTTATCCCCGAAGTGTTAGTAGCCAGCCGATCAAGCTCTCGTGTTATAATGGCTGAAAAAAACGGAGCAAGGTGGTTGAGGCGATGGAATGGCGGTTGTCGTTTCCGAGCATGGGGAATTTTTCATTGCATTCGCTGAAGAATAGGGTGGCTGCCGTTCTGCTGCTCAGTACGATCATTCCGCTCGTGCTGAGCGGCGGCATATCGTATTTCTCGATTACGTCGATTTTGGAAAACAAAATTCAGAACGGTGTGCACAGCAACCTCAAGCAGGTGCAAATTTCTCTCGTCAATACACTCGCGAATCTGAACCACGTGTCTCAGCAGCTTGCTTTTAACGGTACGGTCGGGCGCGATCTGTCCAAATACCTCGAGATGGACGATCTTCTCCTGAAGGATCGGCTGGGCAAAGAGATTCAGAACAATGTGAATCTCATCAATTTTACGAATCCCGACCTCGGCCGCATGTTCTACTATTTTGCCGATACGCAGAGCTATGTGTTTCCGGAGCCGATGCTGAGCGACCAGTTCGTCCCGGAGAGCAATCCTAAGCTGCTGCAGCAGGGCGAGCTGACCTATTACGGGCCCCACCAAACGGCGATGTCGCGTTTCATCGATCGGATGGTGCTGTCCGCTACTCGCAAGGTGGACGTTCCCGGCTACGATAACCTGTACATCTATATCGAGACAAGCTTCCAATTGACGCAGAACGTGCTGCAAGCGGATAATACATCCATGAACGTAGGGCATCTGCTTGTTAACGAAAACAATCAGGTGACCTACAGCGAGAATGCCCAGCTGTTTCCCGTCGGAAGCCGGTATGAGCCTGCCCGCAATCGCGAGGGCATCTATGAGACTCAGGGCAGCCTGCTCTTCGAAGAGCCGCATGCGCAGGGCTGGAAGCTTGTCGCCGTCATTCCGAAGGAAAGCTACAACAGCGAGAAGAATTTGTGGATTCGCCAGTTCGCTCTGTTCACCTGTGTCTCGATCCTGATTGCGCTGATTTTCTTCTGGACGATCTGGAGAACGATCCGCAAGCCGCTTGCCCGGTTTAATAAAGAGATCAAGCAAGTTCACGACAGCAACTTTCACTCTCCGCTCAAAATGACCAAAATCATCGAGTTCGATTTTCTGCTGCGAAAGTTCCAGCAGATGAGACAGCAAATCTGGGAGCTGCTGCAGGAAATTAAGGAGAAAGAGAAGCGGAAGACCGAGATGGAGGTCGAGAAGCTGCTGTTTCAGATCAATCCGCACTTCATCCACAACACGCTGGATACGATCCGTTGGTTGGCGCGTTCACAGGGCATGAAGGAGATCGACAACCTGATCTCGGCGCTTAATCGGGTTCTCTATTACAATATGGGCAAGGGCGGCCCTTCGACGATCCGGGAAGAAATCGCAGCTTTGAAGGATTACGTCGAGCTGCAGCGCATCCGGTACGATTTTGCGTTTACGGTTAACGTTCATGCCAATGAGGATGTTCTTAATCTGCCGATTCCGCGATTCATTTTGCAGCCACTGGTGGAAAATAGCCTGTATCACGGGTTAAAGGACGAAGGGCGGATCGAGGTTCGCATCGAAGCGGTGGAAGGGCGTTATGCGAGCATTCAAGTGCAGGATAACGGAGCTGGCATGAAGGAAGAGGAGATGAAGCGGCTATTGGAGAACCATACTCGCGAACGACGCAAAGTCGGGATGGGGATTGGACTTTATTATGTCAATCGCATGATCCGTGCACAGTATGGAGATACCGCGAGCTTTGATATTAGCAGTGAATCGGGGAAAGGGACGACGATGGCTATTCGCATTCCGCTGGATGAAGAACGCAGCATGGAGGAGAGCTGAGACGCATGATCAAAGTTCTGGTTGTCGATGACGATAGATTGGCGCGGCGGGGGATCATCGCGGAAATGCCGTGGGACGCATTCGACATGAAGGTGGTCGGGGAAGCGAACAACGGGGAAAACGCTTTGGAGTTTTTGCGGAGCGAGGAAGTGGACCTGTTGATTACCGATCTTGCCATGCCGATTATGTCGGGGCTCGATCTGATGCGAGAGGTGCAGCGTCTCTATCCGAAGATCTGGTTTGTCGTGCTTACGTTTCACCAGGATTTCGAACTGATCCAGGAGGCGCTTCGTATCGGGGCGATCGATTATATTGCCAAGACGCAAATCGAGGATGCCCGGATGGAGGAGGTGCTGGAGCGAATCAGCGAACGGATCCGGCGCAGTCAGGAAGCTTCTCTTCCCAACGCCGAACGGAGATCGGCCGAGCCGACGGCCGCCGCGGATTCCATGCTCGTATACATCGCAGGCGCCGGACAGGCCGACTTTGGCGCGCTCTGGCAGCATACGTCCATGCAAGGGCAGACGATACAAGAGGTTAGCTTGGGGCTGTGGACCGTACTTCCGGAGCGGGAGATGACGGATGAAGACGTTGCGGCGATGAAGAGAGAGCTGGTCGAGCTGGGGTTGGAACGGCAAGTTACGGTGCTGCACATTCGCGGAATACGCGATACGGATCGTGAGCAGTTGCGGCAACGGCTGCTGCGGTACAAGGAAATATCTTTGTTTTACGAACGCAAGCCTGGCGTATTCTATTACGAATACACCGCCGGGCGATTGCAGGTGGAGTATCCGGGATGGAGCGACGAAGAGCTGCGCAGGAATCGCGACGCTTGGTCTTCGCTGCACTGGATCGTTCGTACCGGCGCGTACGAGGAGCTGCTGCAAGAGATCGAGAGAGCAAGACCGTCTGCGGCGCAGCTCGCCAACCTGTTCTATACCGCCAGAATGAGCTGGGTTCGCATCTCGCGCGAGGAAGCGGGCATCGAGGAGGAAATGCCGGGCACAGGGGCGCTCTGGAGCGAATGGACAGGCTGGCTGAGCGCGGTTCGCGGCAAGCTGCGGGCGATCGTGGCAAAATCGGCTTATTCGGAGGAAATCGCCCAAAGCATTATGTCGGCGGTCGATTACATCAACCTCCATCTTGAGGAGGACATTCGCCACAGCGATCTGGCCAAGCAAGCGAATATGAGCAAGGGGTACTTCAGTCAATGCTTCAAAGAGATCGTTGGTCGTACGTTCCACGATTATATTCGCGACGCAAGAATCGAAAACGCGCAGTTGCTGCTTGCGGAAACGAAACAGCCGATCTACCGGATCGCGGAACAGTGCGGGTATGCGAACGAGAAGTATTTTAGCAGAGTATTTCGCGAACAAACCGGTAGGCTTCCAAGCGAATACCGGCAAGAGAAAGCTAAGGTATAATTTGTTCCGCCAAGAGGTACACTTTTTCACACTTGCATTAGTCGACGCTTTGAGCAGCGTTAATTATTGTCCCAATCGCAGGAACGCAGCGTCTCTCGGGCGCTGTCTTTTTTGTTTTAAGATAGGGATTGTAAGCAAGGAACATCACAACAAAGGGGATGGGAACATGAAGGGGAAGCACAAGAAAACCGGCCTTCTGATGCTGGCTTGCTCGCTTGCATTTGTATCCGCTTGCAACAGCAATAACAGTAATAGCGGCAGCAGCGCGCCCTCAAGCGCCTCCAACTCGGGGGAGTCGCCGTCTGCTCAGGCGTCGGGCGCCGGGTCGGAAACGGTCGATCCGCTGGGCAAATACGCCGAGCCCGTCACAATGACGATCGGGAAAGCGGTGCCTCCGGACGATAAGACGCTTCCTGAAGGGGACACGGTGGAGAATAACCAGTTTACGCGCTATTTCGAGGAGAAGCTTAACTTGAAGTTCAAAGCGGCTTGGATAGCGGCTCAGGGCGACGCATACGATCAGAAGCTGGCGCTTTCCATCTCCAGCAACGATCTGCCAGATGCAATGGTCGTGTCCGAGAAAGAGTTGAAAACAATGGTGAAAGCCGGCCAGCTCGAGGATCTGACAACGGTATACGAGCAATATGCGTCTCCGTATTTGAAACAGATGTACGATGCGACGAACGGCAAGGCGTTCAAGAACGCGACCTTCGACGGCAAGCTGATGGCGCTGCCGAACCTGAATGTCGATGAAGATCCGATCAAATTGCTGTGGGTGCGTCAGGATTGGCTCGACAAGCTCGGTCTCAAGCCTCCTCAAACCGTCAATGAGCTGGCTGCGATTGCCAAAGCTTTCATCGAGCAGGACCCGGATGGCAACGGCAAGCCGGATACGTTCGGTTTATTGGGGGATTCGGACAATACATTCGGACCGCTATACTCCGCGTATCAGGCTTATCCCGGCATGTGGCTGAAGGATACCGACGGCAAGGTCGTCTATGGAACGACGACTCCGCAGATGAAAGAAGCTTTGGGCAAGCTTAGTGAGATGTACGCGCAAGGTTTGCTGGACAAGGAGTACGCAATTCGCAAGGACACGTCGGAACTGATCAACGGCGGGCGCGCCGGAATGTTCCTGTTCGGCGGCTGGTCCACAGGCTGGGGCTTGTACGATTCGTTCAAAAACGACCCGAAAGCGGTATGGAAAGCGTACGCGCTTCCGCTGGACGGCTCCGGTCAGTACAATGCGACATTAGGGCCGGTTAGCTCGCTATATTTCGTTGTGAAGAAAGGTTATTCCAATCCGGAAGCGCTCGTGAAGTACTTGAACCTGTATGCGAATGTCGAGAACGATGCCGAAGCGATGGCCAAATTGATCAATGGCGTTAATGCGGCATACTTCCCGCTTCGCGCTACGTTCGTGGAACCGAATATTGTGACCAATCGGTTGAAGGCGGTTAAGGAAGCGCTTGACGGCAAAATCCAACCGGATCAACTGAGACTCGACCAGAAGGACGTCTACGACAAAGTCGCCGCGAACAACGCCGATCCGGGCAAGGACCCTGGAAGTTGGATGTACAGCACTTCCTATATGGTGGGCGGCGGAGCGCTGGAATCGCCGATGAACAAAGTGTTGGGCGTGTTCTATTCGCAGACGAAGTCGATGGAGCTGAAATGGCCGGCGCTGAAAAAGATGGAAGCCGAGATGATTACGCAGATTATCATGGGTAGAGAATCGCTGGATGCGTTCGACTCCTTCGTGGCCGAGTGGAAGAAGAGCGGCGGCGATCAGATTACCCGGGAAATTGAAGAGCAATTAACGGAATAAGCGGATTCGGGCGTTCGTCATCGCGTATTGCGGCGAACGCCCGTTCTTCGGAAAGAGCGGGTGAGCGGCTTCATGAGAAATCGGCGTTTTCAGTTTCATTATCATTTGATGATGCTTCCCGGTATTGTGGTGCTGTGTATCTTCAGCATCGTACCTATGCTAGGCGGCGTGATCGCGTTTCAGGATTTTAATCCGGGTCTCGGGTTTTTCCGTTCGGAATGGGTAGGGCTGGACAACTTTCGATATCTGTTTGAGCTTCGCGACAGTCGAACGATCTTCTTCAACACCGTTTTTATCGCGCTAATGAAAATGGCCGCCCATCTGATCGTACCGCTTCTTTTCGCGCTTATGCTGCATGAGCTGCGATTCGGCAGGCTGAAGCGTTGGATTCAAACGATCGTCTATTTGCCTCATTTTCTATCATGGGTCATTTTATCGGGGATCGTCATTCAACTACTGTCCTCGGAGGGGCCGATTAATCAACTGATCGTCGCGTTGGGCGGTCAATCGATCATGTTTCTCGGAGACAACAATTGGTTTCCCTATGTGATCGTAGCCAGCGACACATGGAAGGAATTCGGGTTTGAGACGATTATTTACTTGGCCGCTCTGACCGGAATCAGTCCGGATCTGTACGAAGCGGCAGAGGTCGACGGCGCAAGCCGGATGCGAAAGCTGATCCACGTTACGCTTCCCGGCATCGCGACGACGGTTGTGCTGCTGGCTACGCTCAGTCTGGGCAATATTCTGAACGCCGGCTTCGATCAAATTTTTAACCTGTACAATCCGCTCGTCTATGCGTCCGGAGATATTATCGACACCTACGTATACCGGGTAGGATTGTTGAACATTCAATACGGTCTCGGGACGGCGGTCGGATTGATGAAATCGGTTGTTTCATTCCTTTTGATCGTTATGTCTTACTGGATGGCTTCCCGGTTTGCCAATTATCGGGTCTTTTAACGGGGAGGGGGAGAGCCGTGCAGGCTATAAGTACGAATACGCGAAAGCTGACGATAACGGACTATTTGCTCGCTACCCTGCTTGTGCTGATTACACTTGCATGCATAGCGCCGATCTGGCACACCGTTGCGGTGTCTCTGAGCGATAAGTCGGCGGTGGAGGGCGGCAAAGTGCTGTTTGTGCCGGTCGATTTTACGTGGAACGCCTATCTGAAAATATTGGACGACGCCAAGTTTTTCCGCGCATTCGCGGTATCGCTGGAGAGGGTTGTGCTTGGAGCGGGCATTCAGTTTCTGCTGACTGTACTGATGGCTTATCCGCTATCGATGAATGCCAGAGAGTTTAAAGGCCGTAATGTCTACATGTGGTTTATCGTCTTTACGATGCTGTTCGGGGGCGGGTTGATTCCGTGGTACTTGGTGGTCAAGTCGCTCGGCATGCTCAATTCGATCTGGGCGCTCGTTATTCCGGGAGCCGTACCTGTCTTCAACGTGATTCTCGTAATGAATTTCATGCGCAATCTGCCCAAGGAGCTGAAGGAAGCTGCTTACATCGACGGCTCGGGTCCTTGGCATTTGCTGCTTCGCATCTATATTCCGGTGGCCGTCCCGGCGCTCGCTACCGTAACGCTGTTCAGCATTGTGGCGCACTGGAACGATTTTTTCCAAGGACTTATTCTGATGAGCAAGCCCGAGAACTATCCGCTGCAGACGTACATTCAGCAATTGGTCGTGCAGCTCGATCTGAACGAGACGGATTCCGACAAGCTGGAGCAGGCGGCGAAGCTTTCGAACAAGTCGCTGAATGCGGCGAAAATATTTGTCACGATTATTCCGGTACTGCTCGTCTATCCGTTCCTGCAACGCTATTTCATTCACGGCATCACGCTGGGATCGGTGAAGGAGTAATCGGGCATCTGTGCAGAAGGAAGTGTATTCACGGTGAAGAGGGTAAGAGTCGTATGGAAAAAGGGTCCCGCAGCCGGCCGTATCGAGGTCATGAACGGCAGCTTGCATAGTTTTGGGATCGAGACCGGTGACGGGATTGCGGAGATAGAGGAATGGAAGGATCACAGCGCAGGCCCGCTGACTCTCGTGGTGTCTATTGAGCCGCTTTACGCGCCCGGTGAGGGGAAGCTGCTGGTCAGCATCGTCGACTGCGCTTGTCCTTTCAGCTTTTTTGCGGAGGACGTTCATGAGGCGTATCCCATCTACATGCCGGATTACGGCGTGGCAGTAACATCGGCTGCCGACTTCCGTTCCTATGAGGAACTGGAAGCCGACATCAAGCGGAGAGGGCTGCGGACAAACCTGCAGAAGCTGGCCGAGGAACCGGAGGAGTCGTTCGAGGCGGCAAGCGCAGCGACGAAGGATCAGCCCTGCCCGATCTGGCAAGGGGTCAGCCGGGATACGCGAATCTTCGAATCCCAGGTGCGCGGCCGACCGAGCAATAACTTCTGGGAGCCGCCTATAGGCGGCTCGGCGCTGCAATGGGACTGGGTTCAGCCGCGCCAGCATGCAACGGAAGTCGGCTTGCCGGAGAGCGGCGGCAAACCGGTTCGCTACTATTATATGGTCGGCCGGGGAATGGGCTGTACGGACGGAGTTGTCCGCAAGCTGGAGGAGGGAACGCTGCCGATCCTTCATACAGAGATTACGGAAGACGAGATGGTCTACACGGCGGTATCGTTTGTTTCCTATGAGTCTCGCCCGTTGACGTCGGGCAGCGTAGACGGAACGCACTATTTGCTTGCCGACGGTTACGGATTCGGTCATATGTTTACGGAAGCTCAGGCCGAGGAGCGGGAGATTCTACTTCAGGGAGCTGCGATCTCGGGCGAGACAACGGTATATTACTGCCGGATTACGGCTGCCAATACCGGTTCGGTGCCGAGATACGCCTGGTTCAAGAACCTGATTCCCAACGCCGGCGGCATTCCTTATACGTTTGAGGGCAGCACGGGCTTCGCGCACTATAGCGACGATCGGGTGTTCGGCGTATCGAAGCTGAATGGCCGACCGCTGCAAACGGAGGAGTCGGCTGTTCTGGTGATGCCGGGCGAGGAAGCCTGCTTCGAGTTCTATTTGCCTCACGAACCTGTGTCGCGCGAGCGGGCGCTTAGGCTGAGCGAACAGAATTTCCGGGAGCGGCATACGGAATGTCGCGCTTTCTGGGAAGATAAGCTATCGCGAGGCGCGCAGATTCGGCTGCCGGAGCCGCGCATCGAACAGATGCTTCGGGCGGGTCTTCTGCATACGGATCTAATTTTTTACGGTCAGGAACCGGAAGGAACGCTCGTTCCGGCGATTGGCATCTATACCGCCATCGGCTCGGAAAGCTCGCCGATTATCCAGTTTATGAACGCGATGGGATGGAGCGATACGGCCCGGCGGGGGCTGAGCTTCTTCCTGGATAAGCAGCATGAGAGCGGGTTAATGCAAAATTTCGGCGGCTATATGCTGGAAACCGGTGCGGCTCTATTGTGCATCGGGGAGTATTACCGTTATACGCGCGACTTGGAATGGATTCGCGAAATCCAGCCTAAGCTGCTTAAATCCTATGCCTTCCTGATGGATTGGCGCAAGCGCAACGAAACGGAGAATTTGCGCGGTCGGGGCTACGGCATGCTGGAAGGCAAGACGGCCGATCCGGAGGACCCGTTCCATTCCTTTATGCTGAGCGGCTATGCATATATTGGGCTGAGCAGGCTGGCGGAAATGCTTACTGAGCTTGACGCCGAGCTGTCCGGGCAAATTCACGCCGATGCGGAAGGGCTAAAAGCCGATATCCGCGCCTCGTTCGACGAAGCGGTCGCCCGTTCACCGGTCGTTCCGCTTGGCGACGGCACATGGGTTCCTACCGCGCCGCCTTGGACGGAATCGCGCGGCCCACTGTCGCTCTATACGGAAGGCGGCAACTGGTATACGCACGGCTCCTTCATGAGTCGGGATTCGATGCTCGGGCCGATGTATTTGCTGTTCCAGGAAGTGATCGATCCGCGCGAGCGAGCGGCTGACTACCTCATCCACTACCATAACGAACTGATGTTTACGCGCAATGTGGCGTTCAGCCAGCCTTATTACAGCACGCATCCGTGGGTTCACTTGAAGCGCGGCGAGGTAAAAGCGTTCCTGAAAGCTTACTATAATACCTTTGCTGCTCTGGCCGACAGGGAGACATACACGTTCTGGGAGCATTATTACCAGGTCAGTCCTCACAAGACGCACGAAGAAGGCTGGTTCTTGATGCAAACCCGTTGGATGCTATATATGGAGGAAGGCACGACTCTCAAGCTGCTGCCGGGGATTCCGCGCGATTGGCTGAAGCAAGGGAAGCGCATTGAACTTCAGGACGTGCATAGTTATTTCGGCCAGTTCTCGTTGCGGGTCAAGTCCGAAGGCAGCCGCATAACGGTCAGCCTGAATTGCGATCCGAGCCGCGGGCCCGCGACCGTGCAGCTGCGGCTCCCGCATCCGGAAGGCAAACGTGTCGTCCGCCTATCGGGCGGAGGCGTCTACTTGCCGGATGAGGAGAGCGTGCGGTGGGACGATTTCGGCGGAGAGGCAGAGATTGAATTGTATTTTGAAGAATAGGGGATTGATCGAGGCTCACTCTAAAATATAGACATACTGGATACTAAGTATGAACATATGAAAGCGAGTGAGCCTCCTGTATCATCTTAATGTAAGCGCTAACATAAAGACTGATTAAAGGGAGGACTAAAGGTGAAGAAAATTGTATTTCGTGTTTTAGCTTCCGCACTTGCTTTGGCGATGATCCTTCAACTGTTTCCGGTGAATGTATTACCGGCGCAAGCCGACGATACGATCCCCGCTGTAGGCAGTGAAGTCCCGGTGGTCAACGGCGGTTTCGAGACCCTCGCAGCAGGCTGGGCGTCGCCCTGGTCGACCAGGTTCAAAGATTCCTCGTCAAATGTTCGGACATCGATCGATTCCACCACATCGTATTCCGGAAGCCATTCTCTCAAGTTTGAGGGGTTAGGCACAGGCAGCAATAGAATGGAAGTTCAAACGTTGGACGGGAACTTATTCAGCCCATACGTCACCTACGAATTAAGCGCCCGGGTGAAAACAGATTGGACCAACGGAACCGGCAATGTCTGGTTTCTGATCGAGTATTATCGCGCGAACGGTGCGTGGCACAGCACCACGGACAACAGCGCAATGGGGATTTCAGAGGATACCCAAGGAGATTGGGCAGAACTTAAAACAACATTCAGAGTTCCCATGGATGCAGGCGGCCAGGTTATTATCGCACCCCGGTTCAGCAACGACAGCCTCGGAACGGTCTGGGTCGACGACGTGAAGATTACGGTCTCCGGCGGACCTGAGCCGTACAGATTGGATACGGATCGGGTATTTCCTTATCCGGACGAGGACGGCGTGAACGCCTCCGTTCATGTTGAGCCGTATTACGAGGGCAAGCCGGAAGCAGGCGCTAAGGTCGATTTTGTCCTTTATGACAGTGAGACAGAGACGAAGGTGGCTGAGCAGTTGAACACGCCGTTCACCTCATTCACGGCGAATTATTTCATTCCAATCGCCCATCTGAGCCAGATGAAGCATAAGTACACGCTGGTGGCGACCATCAAGGACAGCGGCGGTCAGAAGCTGGAGGAGTTCAGCCAAAATCTGTACAAATATCCTCGACCGAAGATGATGGACAGTGACGGGGATATTAACTTTGGCATTTTCCCGGGCGAACGAGACGAAAAATTCAATCCTGTTATTGCTTATGGCGTAGATTCACCATCCCGGTTCCAAATGGCGAAGGATGCGGGAACCACAGTTGTGTTTTCCTATTATTACATGGAAAGATCGGCCAATACATGGCAAGCGTTGGACGATACAGGATTGAAAATCATGTACAACCTCAGAGTTCCTCCACTTGGAGCGGGGCACCCCGATCAGATCGAACAAACCAAAGAAACAGTGGACGAATATAAGGACGACCCGCGAGTTTTCGCATGGATGGTGGATGACGAGCCGCTCGGAATTTATAACTCCAATGACAGAGAAGCGATGGAGCAGAAGAAGTTAGAGCTAGAGGCGGCTTACGTGGCGATTCGCAATATCGACGACAATCATCCCGTGTATCTGGTCGATTTCGGAGCCAATCAGAACGAAACGAGAAAATACAGCGATATATTCAGCTTTGATGCTTATGTGCGAGGCGGCAATGACACTACGAGCATTACGAATACAATCGATGTGAATCTTGCTCAAAATAATAGACGTCCCGTACTTAATCTCGTCGCAACGTATTATTACGGATTTGAGAATGGAGGGCACCCGACTGTACAATCCATCCGCAACTCGGTCTTCAGAACGTTCGAAGCTGGCGGACGCGGCGTAGGATATTACCGAATAGACGATGCGTTCTTGGCAGCGGACCAATCCTTAATCGCTCACCTTTACGATACGCATCTGTGGATACCCTTCAGTAAGATTAATAACGAAGAGGTCCCGCTGCTATTTGATCTATACGTCAACGGAAATGTCCAGATCCTCGGCGAGCACGATGCTATCCCGGCGGGAGAACAGGGTCAGGCCAACGGCCTGCTATGGAAAAACTGGCTTTCGGATGACGGTCAATTATACGTTATGGCTTATAACAAAGGACGGAATGCGCATAGCGTGACAATCCCTCTTAAAAACGGCGACGGCAACGCGATCGGCGAATACATGGCAGTTCCGGTGGGGTTGACGGAAGGCGGCATACAGGAAGGCAGCGGAAGCATGACCCTTAATCTGGGGAGGGAGGAAGCTGCGCTCTATAAAATTACGGACTGGAAGACCTTGAACCTGGAGGCCGGAGACTCGGGTATTGCCGCGACGATTCCCCCGGTGAAGAACAATTCTCGTCAGGGTACGGAGACAAACGCTCTGAAAATTGAATCCGGCGTGCAAAGCGGAGTGGATTTTCCGGGACTGCTCTACGTTCGTGACAATAGCTCTAACGGCGGATATTTGAAGGTGGACGGCAATGTATTTAATAAGAAGGAAAGCTTCACCATTACGACAAGATCGGCCGGGTGGAAGGTGCCGTCCGCCTATCTTTCCAGCGGTGCGGTCAGCTTCGTGGATAGCGGGGAAGCGGCGAGAGGCAAGGTGTTGAAGCTCGAAGCGGCAAGCGGCGGCGAGGCCTATATTTCTATCGATATTGCGGTTGAAGCGGGCGGCGTATACGACATCGCCGGATGGTTGAAATCAACTCTTGTACCGGGCAGCAACACGGGGCCAAGCATCGAATGGACCGTATATGACAATGCGGATCAGGTGTTAGGCAACGGGCAAAGCAGTTATTTCGCCTCTACGGCGGACGAATGGAAGTCATTTTCGACAGAGGTTGGCATCCCATCCGCTTATAGCGAAGCCGCCAGAGCGGAATTCCGTGTGATGCTAGAGGGTAGCGGCACTGTATATTTTGACGATATTCAATGCTTTAAGCAGCCTTAAAAGGAGGGGTGGAGCATGCAGAGTAAAATTAAGAGAATCCTATCGATCATTCTTTCTCTATGCGTCATTTTATCGGCGTTTGCAATTAGGACCCCGGCCTTGGCTTCGGATACGACAAGAGTAGACTACGAGAACAGTTGGGCTAAAGAGACAATAGCGGTTCTTCTCGAACGAGGTATCATAAGTCCGGACGATGCCAATGGCAATGTTAACCCTCAAATTCCGATCACCCGCGCAGAAGTCGCGGCAGCGATCAACAAAATGTACGGATATACCCGTACGGCGGCGATCGATTATAAGGATGCGGATTCCTCCGCTTGGTATTACAAGGATTTGCAGATCGCGAGAGCGGAAGGGTATATGATCGGCGACGGAGCGAATGTTCATCCGAACGATCCGATCTCCAGACAGGAGCTTTCTACGGTTATCGGGAAAATTTTGAAGCTTCCTCAGGGAAAAGAATATGCCGGCACCTTTGTCGACGTCAAAAATATAGCCGGCTGGTCTGTCGATTTCGTCGGTGCGCTGGCTAAAGCAAACGTGCTGCTAGGCTATCCGGACGGGAAATTCCAGCCTAAAAACAACATCACAAGGGCGGAAGCTTATGCCGTTATGCTGAGGTCCGAGAAGCGATTAATGGCGGATCGGAATAATGCGGCTGAATTGTCGTCCGTCACGGTTACATCTAATCTTGGAGATGGCGTAAAAATTCAAAATTACATGGATGTGACGGTAGCGAAAAAAGGCGTGACGCTCGACGGCGTTGTCGTCAACGGCGATCTGATAATCGCCAAAGACGTTGCGGACGGAAACGTAACGCTTAATAACGTCACTGTAAAAGGAATAACGTACATCTACGGCGGGGGCAAGAACTCTGTAGGGATGACGAACTGCAATCTGGGGTATGTTGTTTTGAATTCGGAATACAACACAAGACTCGTATTCGACGGGACAGGAAGTCATTCCGTAGCGGGGATCATCACGCTGTCGGGCGGGATCATCGATGTTCAGAATGCGGTGATCCCGAATATTTCAGTGGCGGCAGGTACTCCGGAAAGTGCCGTTGTGACGATAAGAGGTACGGTGAACGGAATAGAGATTAAAGCGCAGGCAACCTTGATTGTTGAGGGCAAAGTTAACCTATTAAATGCTCTGACCGTTTTGGCGGCACGCGCAAAAATCATGCTTAATACCGGGAGCACCGTAACGACAGCCAATTTTAGCGTTCCTGTACATGTTTCGGGAAGCGGGAATATCATTACGGCGAATATCAATTCCGACGGCGTAGTGATCGATGTCAATTACAATCAGGGAGGTAACAGCCAAAGCAGTAACAGCCAGGGTGGGGGAAATCCGGGCGGTAATCAGAGCGGAAGCAACCCGGGAGGCAACCCAGGCGGCAACAATCAGACGAATTATGCGATAACGGTACAAAACGACGGCAACGGCACAGCGAGCGGAAGCCCGACCGCAGCGTCGGCAGGAACGACAGTTGCGCTGACCGCAACGCCGAACTCGGGCTATCAATTCAAAGAGTGGCAAGTTGTCGCGGGAACCGTCTCAATCAGCGGAGACACATTCGTAATGCCTGCCCAGAACGTGACGATCAAGGCGGTATTTGAAGCCGTAAATCCTCCTAACACGGGTAACTTATTTGCGGCTTGGGATTTTGATGGCGACCAAGGACTTGCGGAATATTGGGATTATGAACTCTCGGTGCAGACAGATCAGCAGAAGGCCAATGACGGAAGCTATGTGTTCTACATTCCGAACGAGACAATCGGCGCGAACATAGATCGAATATTTGTCAGCGAGAACACGCCGAAAACCGAATCGCCGGCGACTATCAAAATCATAGAAAGTTGGCTCAATAAACCGTTAGGCGGATATCCGACGTTTACCTATACCGGCGGCGTGGCAGCAGGTACGTATACGGTGCCGGCGGGAACCGATGTGGTGCTCGCGCCAACGGATGCAACGGGCTATACGCTTGAAAACATCAAGCTATTCGGTCTGACGGTCGACGAGGTCAATTTCAAGGCGATGGCCGGCGAAACCTATACCGTAGTCTTTACTTACGCCGATGAATCGCTGCCGAAAAATCGTATGCCGAACGGCAACTTTAGCCTCGGTCTAAGCGGTTGGACGGTAAGCGGCGGCAAGGGGCTGGGGTACGGACTTACTCTTGAAGACGATGCCGAACGCGGAAAAGCGCTGGAGTTTTCGGGTGCGGAGGGCTTCAATATGTACACGTCGCCTCGAATCCCCGTCAAGAGCGGCGATGTATATACGTTAACGTGGTGGGCAAAATCCGAGGGCGGCACCGTGACGCTGTTTAGCGCAAATTACGATTCCGGCAGCGGGTGGAACGATCAAGGCAATTTTGCTATGGGTGTAGAGCCTGCAGCGGGAGCGGGCTGGCAGAAGTTCGAGAAGACCTTCCATGCAGCCGCTGACGGGTATCAATTCGTGCAGTTTATTTACCCCGGCAACGGAGAGATCGCCCTTGCGGACATCCACTTTGTTAAGGATGGCGAGATTACGCTTGGCAAGCTGATCCCGAACGGAAACTTCCTTCTCGGATTGGCCGGCTGGGGTGTAGGCAACGGCAAAGGATTAGGCAACGGACTTGCGATCCATAGCGATGCCGCACATGGCAAAGCGTTGGAATTCTCGGGTACAGAAAATTTCAGCATCTTCGCGGAACCTCGTATTCCCGTTAAGAGCGGTGAAGTATACACGTTGACGTGGTGGGCAAAATCGGATGGCGGCATCGCGACTTTATTTAGCGAAAATTACGATACCGCAGACGGCTGGAGCAGCCAAGGCAACTTTGCTGTGGGTGTGACCCCGGCTGCAGGAGCGGGCTGGCAGAAATTTGAAAAGACGTTCCAAGTCACGGCAGATGGATATCTGTTCTTGCAGTTTATTTATCCCGGCAACGGAACGATCGCGATTGCAGACATTGATTTGGTTAAGGATGGCGAGGCTGCCATTATACCCGGAAACCTGATCCCGAACGGGAATTTCCTCGACGGTTTGAACGGCTGGTCCGGCAAAGCTTTGGGCGATGGGCTTGAGATCAAAAACGACGCTCAAAAAGGAAAGGCGCTGGAGTTTTCCGGCACGGACGGCTTCAATATCAACATGTGGTTACCCGTCGAGAGCGGCGAGTACACCTTAACCTGGTGGGCAAAATCGGAAGGCGGTTCCGCGGTCTTGTATAGCGATAATTACGATGAGGCCGGAAGCTCCCTTTCTGTGGCGGTGAACCCTCCGGTCGGTTCAGGCTGGCAGAAGTTTGAACAGACATTTTCCGTGCCCGCGTATAAGTGGATGTTCGTGCAGTTCATCTACTCCGGCAACGGAGCCGTATCGCTTGCTAATGTCAGTTTAACTGCTGCTATAATTCCATAATATTTTCGGAAGAGCAGTAGCAGTT
>Ga0256901_1000781_pt1 | contig 17030 bp, 15 predicted proteins | sample MC6MC0689MT_FD_190200 | JGI IMG/M metagenome (GOLD analysis project Ga0256901, IMG submission 190200) | Metatranscriptome of enriched soil aggregate microbial communities from Iowa State University, Ames, United States - MC6-MC0689-MT... | ecosystem: Environmental > Terrestrial > Soil >... | reverse complement strand
TTTAAATCTACTGATCCAATAAAAGGCGAGCAATATCAGCCTCTGGTAATTGCGCCAAAAGTAACCGCAACTTTGAGCGACCAAGCGTATCTTTTCGTTAATCGCCAGCCAAAGGCGATAGAAGTAAACTTGAGGAGTTTCACTAAAAATGTAACAGGGGAAGTAGCACCAATTTTACCTGCCGGATGGAAAAGCAGTCCAGAAAAAATTAGCTTCAACTTTGCGCAAAAAGGTGACTGGCAATTGGCAATTTTTACAATTACGCCAGCGGCGAATTCTACATCAGCTATGCTAAATTTACAAGTTAAAATTGGCACTGAAACAGAAGGTAAAGGTTTTAAAACAATTCGTTATGATCATATTCCAGATATTAACTTATTTCCAAATGCAACCGCTAAATTAGAGGTTGCAGATTTAAAAATTGCAGGTAAACGCGTTGCTTATTTAGACGGTGCGGGAGACTTAGTGGCCAACTCATTAAAGCAAGTAGGCTACGAGTTAACATACTTAAATACTTCACAAATTTTGTTGAGTAACTTAGCTGGTTTTGACGCAGTGGTTGTTGGTGTAAGGTTTTTCAATGTGAACGAGGATGCTAGAAATGTTCATGCCAAGCTGATGGACTATGTAAAAAATGGTGGTGTTGTGTTAGCGCAGTATAATGTAAACAATGGTTTGAAGTCGACTGAATTTGGTCCTTATCCTTTTAGGTTAGTAAACAAAAGAGTAACCGAAGAAGATGCAAAAGTGACATTTACTAAACCGGAACATTCGGCGCTAAACTACCCGAACAAGATTACTGCTAAAGATTTTGATGGTTGGGTACAGGAGCGGGGTTTGTATTTTGCAGATGACATCGATCCAAAATATGAAACAGTTTTAAGGATGAATGATACTGGAGAAGCAGCTAACGATGGCTCTCTTTTGATTGCTAATTATGGTAAGGGGAAGTTTGTTTATACTTCATTATCGTTTTTTAGACAACTGCCAGCTGGTGTTCCAGGAGCTTATCGTTTGTTTGCGAATTTGTTGGCGAAGCCCTAGGCTTTACGTCATTTCGACGAGGAACGAGGAGAAATCTAACGGCCAGCTAAATTGTTAGATTTCTCACATGCGTTCGAAATGACGCATTATTTAATGGAACGGCTATCCACATAGAAAATACAACCATGAAAGAAAACCCAAACGAACTACCCCCTTTTGTAAAAACTTGGAAACAGTTTTACTGCCTGCTCATATTTTGGTTGCTGCTATTGATCGCCTTGTTTTACGCTTTTACTAAATATTTCCAATGAGCAATATAGATTGGGCGGTTTTAATATTAACCCTTTTGGGTATTGTAGGCTACGGCGTTTATAAAAGTCGCGGTACTAAAAGTATGGATGCCTATTTGTTGGGCGGACAAAGCATGCCTTGGTATACCGTTTGCCTTTCAGTGATGGCCACACAGGCCAGTGCCATTACATTTCTTTCAGCACCAGGTTTAGCCTATTCATCGGGGATGAGCTTTGTGCAGTTCTATTTTGGTTTGCCATTGGCGATGATTGTTTTGTGTATCACTTTTGTGCCAATTTTTCACCGATTAAAGGTGTACACCGCTTACGAGTATTTAGAGCAGCGCTTCGATTTTAAAACTAGAGCTTTAACCGCTTTTCTTTTTTTGATACAGCGGGGTCTATCTACTGGAATTACCATTTACGCACCAGCGATTATCCTTTCTACCATTTTAAATATCAGCGTAACCTATACCACTTTGTTTATGGGTGGTTTAGTGATTTTTTATACCGTATTTGGAGGAACTAAGGCAGTTTCCTATACCCAGTTGCTACAAATGACCATCATTTTTTGTGGCTTATTTGCTGCGGGAGTAATGGTAGTACATCTATTACCAGAAAGTGTTGGTTTTGGAAAAGCCATCAGCATTGCTGGAAAAATGGGCAGAACTAATGCCATAGATTTCGATTTCAGCTGGACCAATCCCTACAATGTTTGGAGTGGAATTATTGGTGGTTTCTTTTTACAGTTATCATACTTCGGTACCGACCAAAGTCAGGTGGGCAGGTATTTGACTGGTTCTTCTGTGGGGCAAAGCCGATTGGGTTTATTGATGAATGGATTGGTGAAAATCCCGATGCAGTTTTTGATTTTGTTAATAGGTGTGCTGGTATTCACTTTTTACCAGTACAATAAGGCACCGTTATTTTTTAATAGTTATGAGCTAAATAAACTCGAAAAAAGTGAACATAAGGTGGAGTTGAAACAAATTCAGACGAAGTATGATCAACTTTTTGAAAACAAAAAATTAGAAGTAGAGAAGCTGGATAAAGCTTTGTCAGAGGATAATCAGGCTTTAATTAACCAGCAGAGAACTATAGTGAAGCAGTTTGATGATGATGGTAAAGTAATTAGAGAAGAACTTACTGCCTTAATGAAAAAGAACGACGCCAATGCTTCAACTAACGATAACAATTATATTTTCTTAAGCTTCGTAACCGAGTATTTGCCTAAAGGACTGATTGGCTTGTTGATTGCCATTATTTTCTTGGCTTCAATGGGTTCAACCGCAAGTGCGCTAAATTCTTTGGCCTCTACCACAGTAGTGGATATTTACAAACGTTTAATTAACAAAACTGGCAACGACGGTGCATATGTAAATGCATCGAGGTGGGCAACGATTTTGTGGGGCGTGGTTTGTATCATTATGGCTTTGTTCACCAGTAAAATCGGAAACTTAATAGAAGCAGTAAATATTCTAGGTTCGTTTATTTACGGCACTATTCTAGGGGTTTTCTTGGTGGCTTTCTACCTTAAAGATGTGAAGAGCAAGGCTGTTTTTTATGCAGCTATTTTAGCCGAGGCTATTGTTTGCGCTTTAGGATTTGCCGAAGTTGTAGCATACTTATGGTTAAACGTAGTTGGTTGTTTAGCGGTAGTGATTTTTGCCTATTTGTTTCAAAAATTGATTAAGGAGAAGGTTGAGACGACCACTTTTGTTTAAATCTATTTTGCAATTCTTTACATCCTAATTTCTTAGAAAAACCTTAATAGCAGCGTCATTTCGAACGAGGAACGAGGAGAAATCTAGCAAATTGTTAGATTTCTCATTATCATTCGAAATAACGGAAAGATGAAGGGTTCAGCAAGTCTTTTGTTCTCCAAACCTGATTGAGCGGATAGCCCACAGCCGAGTGCAGCGAAGCGAGGACTATGAGCGAAAGCGGGACTAGCGTAAATAGTAGTAATGAAATTGCTTTTCTAAAAAAGAAAAGGCTCCCAAATTGGAAGCCTTTGCAATATATTTGAATAAAAAATTACTTCTTAGTTTCTTCTAACAATTGTGAATTTAAACGAATATATTCTTCGTTTTTGATTTTTGTAGCGATGTCAAAACCTTCTTTCGCAGATTTTGCTGCACCAGCTTTATTCCCCATTTTCAACTGTACACGACCTTTCCAAAGTTTAACCCAAGGAGCATCAGTCATTTGCTTGTCGGCTTCGTTCATCCACTCCATAGTAGTTTTCAAATCTTTTCCATTAGCGAAATAGTACATTGCCGATTGAAAATAAGGTTTTTTCTCACCTTTCATTGCTTCGGCGATATTAGCCATTACTCTTTCATCAACAGAGGTGGTTAATTTTACGTTTACCAACGTGTTTTCCCAAGCCAATTGTAAATCGGCAGTAGCGTCATAAACATTTGCAAACTGGATGGTGAAAGTTTCAATCTTGTCTTTTAATGTAGTAGGCGTAACTTTTACACGCAAAACATCGTTAGCCTCGCTGTAAGTATAAGAACCCCATTCTTTAGTGCCTTTATTAAATATAATGGTCCACTCTGTTTGGTTAGGAATAGTAAACAAAGCATATTCACCAGCCGCTAAATCTTTTCCTTCAATTTTAACATCTTCCGAAAATTTGATTACCGTAGCCGAGTTTGCACCTGTGCGCCAAACTTTACCGAAAGGCTCTAGCGCTCCAAATATTTTACGGCCTTTTACGTTAGGACGAGAATAGCTTAAGCTAATTTTACCTAAACCGAAGTCTTGAGTTACGGTTTGTGGCGTACTTGGTTGTGGTAATTTTAAACCTTGCGCTTGCAGATTTTCGCCCAAAGTAACTAGGACAAAAAGTACTAAAATGAGTTTAATTGATGATTTCATCTCTATTGATTTTTATTTAGTTGTACGCCAAAATTACAGAATAAATAGTTTAAAATTTATCATGGTTTTGTTGTTATTAGCCTCAGATGCAAAGATACTTTTAAGAATAAATCTGTGCATCTGCGGCATTAATTGTTAATTTGCAAATAAATGGAGATAAAGACCGTAAGTATTTTAGGTTGTGGTTGGTTTGGTTTGCCCTTTGCGAAAGCTTTGTTGGCACAGGGTTTTAGTGTTAAAGGTTCTACAACCAGTGCGGAGAAATTGGAGCAGTTAAGGGGAGAAGGGATTGAGCCTTACCTCATTAATCTAAATGAGGAAGTGAATTTTCCTGCTAATTTTTTTGAAGCTGATGTGCTTTTCGTAAATGTACCGCCTAGAGCTAAAACTGATAGTGCTTCGTCTTATCCTGATAAGTTGAAAAGAATAGCCGAGTCTGTAACAAATAATGTTACGGAGGTGGTTTTTATTAGTTCTACAGGTATTTTTGAGGATGGTAATTTTGAGGTCGATGAAAGTTCAGTTCCTAAACCAGAAACCGATGCCAGTGCCGCTTTAAAAGATGCAGAGCTAGTTTTCAGCAATAACCATTCATTTACCACCACTATTATCCGCTTTGCGGGATTAATTGGGCCCGGTAGAAATTTAGCTAAGTTTTTTGCGGGTAGAATTGACGTGCCAAATGGAAAAGCACCTATTAACTTAATTACTTTAGACGATTGTATTGGGCTTTGTTTGCATTTGTTGGAAACTCAACAATTCGGTTGGATTTACCACGGTGTTTCGCCACATCATCCTACAAGAAAGGATTTCTATACTAAGCTTTGCGAGGTTTCTGGCATGCAAAAACCTGTTTTTAAAAATGAATTGTCGGCTTGGAAGCAAATCAACTCAACAAATGTTCCCGATAAATTGGGTTATAACTTTGAAGTTAAAAATTGGTTTGATTGGATGGAGAATTCACCATCCCTATAGTTGTTTAGTTTTTAAGCTCTATATCTAGTTGTCGGCCTTCTGTCAAGGCTTTTTTGTCCATTGCCGACCCAACAGCGGCGCCAATTGCCATTCCGATAGGTAAACCTACGCCCATTAGCCCAATGTTTCTCATACTTAATCCAAAAATCATTCCTATAGGAAGACCAAATGCAGTAAATCCCAATAGCATCCAAAGATTGCGGTAGTGGTTTTTAGGCGCAATTTTGTGCTCTTTTTCTACTTGCTTTATGATCAGCGTTTGCTGCTGCTTTATCAATTTTATCAATTCTTTTCCAGCAAGTGGCGAGGCATTGATCAACTCAATACTACTATTGATGTTGGCAACAATGGCCGGCGTTAACTCTTTCTTTTCAAGTTCGCTAATGAGCGCTTTGAATTGAGCATAGATAGCGCTTAATTTAACATCGGCAGATAGATTTGGCTTATCTTTTAGTTGAGTTACTTGCATGTTTACTGGCTTGTTTAGTTTTTTCTAAGGAGCTGTTTTATAACTCTTTTATCCAACTTGCTAAATCCTCAATTACCCTTTGTTCTACATTGCCAGGTTTTTGATATTGCATGGCATTTCCTTTTGCTTCTTGCTGACTAAACAAATGATTGTATTCTGGATAAAGCTTGAAAGTAGCATTACTATTCGTGCCCAAAGCATCTTTCCATAAATTAAAATCGGTTTCAGAAACTTGGAAATCATAACCGCCTTGAATGATAAAAATACGTTGTTTCAGTTTTTTGGCAGTTTCTACTTGGTTGTTACTGTTTAAATCTACCCAATAACTTGCTGGTAAACCCAACAAAACCGAATCAGGTTTCATTTTACCAAGCTTAGTAATTTTAGTTCTTTCTATTTCGGTAATCGCATCAGCTAGATTTTTTTGCATGGCGGCAGTAGTGTCTTTAGTTTGCTCCACCATGTATTTGTTCTGTTCAATGATAATATCAGACAGGCTACGAGCAGGTGCTGCGGCTAGGATAATTCCTTTCAGGTCTGACGCAAGTGTAGCAATACGAGGTGCCAACATTCCGCCCAAGCTGTGTCCTAGTACATAAATCTGTTTTAAATCTACGCCTTGTACAGTTTTTGCTAAAGCAATGGCTTGCAATGCATCATCTAAAACTTCCTCTTTTACGGTATAAGCTTTACCAAACTCCTGAGGGTAAATCACGGTACGCTTTACATATCTGATTGAGGCAATGCCATTAACCGCTAAACCTGCAGCAATATCTTTGAAGGGTTTATTTGGGCCAATGGTTTCGTCCATATCATTTGGGCCAGAACCGTGTACCAGTACTACAATTGGGAAACTATTGCCATCTTTAGGCGTAGTAATTACAGCCGCCAACTGATGGCCCGGCCACTGAATATAAGTAGATTTCTCCTTGTACAAAGTTGAGTCTGCATAACCTGGAGCTCTGTAAGTAGTAGCTTTTGGAGGCAGGTGCATGCCCACTAACTTCTCAGTTTTATCGAATAATAATATGAAATCTTGTTTGTCGTATTGGAATTCACCGCTCACAGTAACGGCAAAATATTCGCCTTGAGCTCTACTACCAGAAGCATCTATAGATTTTACCTTGCCCAATCTCGCTTCCATGTTGGTCCAGAACTGTTTCAGGTTCTCAGCAGTCACTTTGGTTTTACCCTCATCAGAGAAATAGCCATGAGCTTCTTCAAACTTACCTGCTGCAAACAAATCAAAAAAAGTATTGGCTTTGCCGAATAAGCTAAAAACGTTTTGTGAGAAGCTGCTTAAACTGAAAACAACAAGGGTAATTAATAAAAAAATCTTCTTCATCGAGTACTTTGGAAATGCTATAAATCCAAATGTACTATTTTTTGCAAAAAATCAACGGAGTTTTTAGTTAAATGATTTAAGTCACAGGCGTATTGCTGCTTTGCTATGGTGTCAGTCTGAGCTTGTCGAAGACTAATTACTAAAGCCCTTATCGACAAGCTCAACATGACACATTCTACTTAGATAAACGGGTTACAATAACTCCGATTCCAAAGTAATATCAGTATCCAATAGTTTAGAAATTGGGCAATTCGCTTTCGCATCAGCTACCAATTCATCAAATTTCTCTTGCGATAATCCCTCGGCTTTTACTTTCACTACCAAGTGGATATTGTCAATTTCGCCTTTTTCCGGATTAAGGTTTACCGTGGCTTTAGTTTCAATACTTTCTGGTGTAATGCCTTCGCCCGAAATGTTGAAGCTCAACTTCATACTAAAACATCCAGCATGTGCTGCAGCTACCAATTCTTCTGGATTAGTGCCAACACCTTCTTCAAATCTGCTTTTGAAAGAATATTGCGTGTCTTTTAAAGTAGTACTTTGCGTGGTTAAAGTACCACTTCCTTCTTTTCCTGTGCCATTCCAAACGGCGGTTGCGTGTCTTTTCATCTATTAAGTTTTATTTTAAAGGTTATCTTTATAAAGATAAGTTGTCTTCGTCAAATTAATGTTTTTGTAAGGTTAATTGTTTTGATAAACTTAAATTAGCAGAGCAAAAATTCAAGCTATGACCGCCAACGAACAAATTATACATCAGTTTTACAACGCATTCCAGCAAAAAGACTATAAAACCATGCAAGAAAGCTATGCTGATAGCGCAGTTTTTAATGATTCTGTATTTAGAAACCTAAATGCTAAAGAAGTAAAAGCAATGTGGCAAATGCTTATTTCTAGAAGTGCGGACATGACCTTAACATTTGGCAATATTAAAGAAGTTGGGAATAAAGTGACTGCTTATTGGGAAGCACACTATACTTTTACGGCGACAGGTAACAAAGTGGTCAATAAAATTAATGCGGAGTTCGAAATCGAAAATGGTAAAATTGTTAAGCATACCGATACTTTCGGTTTTCACAAATGGGCAAAACAAGCTTTTGGCGCAGGTGGGTTTTTACTCGGCTGGACAAATGCTTTCCAAGAAAAAGTACGCCAAACTGCGAAGAAAAAATTAGACGAATATATTGCGAAAAACTAATCTACGGTAACTGTTAAGCCTTCTTGTTGTAAGATTTTGCGATACACTTCCATTTCGGTAAAAGAACCTTCTAAAACAGCACATTTACCTTTGTTGTGCACCTCCCAAGCAATTTTTTCAGCTTGGTTTTCACTATAATCCAAGTAGCGCATCATACACCAAATTACATGGTCGAAAGTATTGACATCATCATTCCAAAGTATTAAACGGTGAACCGTTTTCAGCGAGGTTAAAATTTCCTCAAGGGTAAAGGTTTCTTCCTTGGTTTCTGTCGACATGCTGCAAAAATACAAATAGATTTACTAATTACGATTTTTGATTTACGATTCGCTTGGAAAACATTTTATTACCACAAATTTTGTTCTTTTTGGAAAGCAAAGGCAGCATTTCTTCGGCATCGATAGCCCCGCTTTTCGTTGCTCCCGATGAAAAATCGGGATACACTACAATCGGGTTTGTATAACCAAAACCTGTGCTACTCGCAAGCTTTGACAAACGTATAGATGTTTGTCAAAGCAAAAAAACCGAAGCCAAAATAAAACTTTGTGTACTTTGCGAAACTCTTCCTTGTCTTTGCGTTAAAAATAACCACTATTGAAATTCTTCTACACTCGGTCATTCCCGTGTATGCGGCAATTGTAAAGTTATCGCATTAAGATTGCCAATCAATTTGGCAATGACGGTTAATGAAAGAAGTTACTTAGATAATTAAAACTTAGTGCTCAAAGTCTTGTTTTCTTCTAGCCATCGTAAGTCGTCAATCTAAAATCGTAAATTACCATATCTTTGTTTATCAAACCACCTAATATGTATAGTTCAAAAATCGCTGGCATTGGTCATTACGTGCCAAAAAATGTATATACCAACAACGATTTGTCGCGTTTCATGGAAACCAGCGATGAGTGGATTCAAGAGCGAACAGGCATACAAGAGCGTCGCTTTGCTGATAGGTACGAAGAGACGACCACGACAATGGGTATAGAAGCTGCAAAAGTTGCAATAGAGCGGGCTGGTATCACCAAAGACGACATCGATTTTATCATTTTTGCTACACTAAGTCCAGATTATTATTTTCCGGGTTGTGGTGTTTTGCTGCAACGCGAAATGAAAATGAAGGAAGTTGGTGCGTTGGATATCCGTAACCAATGTTCAGGGTTTGTGTATGCACTTTCCGTTGCAGATCAGTTTATTAAAACGGGGATGTACAAAAACATTTTGGTGGTGGGTAGCGAGAAGCATTCTTTCGCCATGGATTTTGAAACTCGTAGCAGAAATGTATCTGTAATTTTTGGCGATGGGGCAGGAGCAGCGGTTTTACAACGAGCGGAAAAGGAAGGTCAGGGAATTTTAAGTACACACTTACATAGTGATGGAGCAGATGCGGAAATTTTAGCCATGCATTATCCTGGTGCACATGCCAATAAATGGTTGAAAGATAAACCAGCATTTCCAGACCAAGAATTAGGTGGGTTGTTCATCACCACCGAACAGGTAGAAAGTGGTGCTGCACTGCCTTATATGGATGGGCCTGCGGTTTTCAAAAAAGCGGTGGTTAAGTTCCCAGAAGTAATTAACGAAGCTTTAGCGGCTAATAATTATACGGCAAAAGATATTGATTTATTGGTGCCACATCAGGCTAATTTAAGAATCAGCCAGTATGTACAACAATTGTTGGGTCTGGGAGATGATAAGGTCTTTAATAATATCCAAAAATACGGAAATACCACTGCCGCATCTGTACCAATTGCATTGAGCGAAGCTTGGGAAGCAGGAAAAGTAAAAGAAGGTGATTTGATTTGTTTGGCAGCGTTCGGTTCTGGCTTTACTTGGGCCAGCGCTTTAATTAAATGGTAATTTTGGTTGCAAGTTGTGTGTTATGAGTTACGTATACTTGTAGCCGGTAGCTCGTAACTTGCAACCCATAACTCAAAAATATGTTTAAAATAGGAGATTACGTTCGTTTTATCGACGAAAAAAGAGAAGGCTACATTACAAAAGAAATCGACGAACAAACGGTTGGTGTAACAGATACCGATGGTTTCGAAATTCCTGTATCTAGAGGTAATTTAACCTATGTACATGGCCATCATGCCAATGCATCTACTGCAAATAACGCGATGCCTACGCAACAGCTAGATGATAAATTTGTTGAAGATGGCGTTTATTTGGCCGTTGCTGAAGATAACAAAGCTTCTGTAGTAGCTCATTTTACGTTGGTTAATAGAACTTCTTATCAGCTTTTGCTAACGCTAAAAACCGAAAAAGCGGGGATTTATAAAGGTGAGTTTGCTGGTGTGATACAGCCTAAGACTAGCGTACAAGTTTATACAGCCAATCTTGGCGACCTAGATAACTGGCCAAACTTTACTTTTCAAGTGTTGTATTTTACATCTGGCAATAAACAGCCGCAAAAACCTTTGCAGGTAGAAAAAAGATTTAAATCGAAGGATTTCAGCGGGTCTAAAAATCAGATTACAGAAGTTAATAAATACGGTTGGTTGATTAGATTGGATGAACCTGCTCTGGTAATTGATGCGCAGAAACTAAAAGAAAGTTTCTTCAATCAGAAGGAAGAAAAACCTAAGGTTGCCAAGCCTGCACAAGAAATAGATTTACATATTGAAAGGTTAAGAGACGACCATCATTTTCTTTCTCAAACCGAAATAGTGAATACGCAATTGGAGGCCTTTAAAAAAGCCTTAGATGCAGCTATTGTTCATCAAATGCCGTCAATTGTATTTATTCATGGCGTAGGTAATGGTACGCTGCGAGACCAAATTCATAAAACGATTAGCAAACATCCGCAGGTGCGCACATTTATGGATGCGAAGAAAGAAAAATTTGGTTATGGTGCTACGGAAGTGGTTTTTAAAGTTTAGGTGTTGCCAGTATATTGCCATAGAACGAAGTAATTCTTGCTAGGAAGTATTCCGTAATAGTTTCCTTTTCAGTGTGTAGTTGGTATCCAAGTTTGCTGAGTATTTGATATCCATCTCTCAACAATTCTAGGTTATGGAATTCGATAATTAAAGTGGGTTTAAATTTCTTGATAGTTTCTATAGCACCATTTAAAAATGCAATTTCGGCCCGTTCGACGTCTATTTTAATTAATTTCGGTGGAGAGATGTTCTTTTCAGCAATGAAATTGTCGAGCGTATCTACCTCGCATATTTCAGATAACTGACTTTCATAACCTTCTTTGCTTAATGTTCCCATCATAGTGTCGCCAACGTAAATCTTGATTTCTTCTTTTTTATCAGCCAAGCCAAGAGGGTGTACTTTGACATTAATTAATCTATTAGCCTCTAACGTTTTTTCTAAGTAATTTTTTGCCACACTAGGCAATAATTCAAATGCATGAACCCGACCTTTTATTCCAACAAGTTTTGAGAATAACAGGCTGGTGTAACCAATATGCGCACCTACATCGTAAACTACATCACCTTGTATAATTAATTGCTTTGATAAGGTGCTTACCCAAGTCTCGTCGAAACCAAATAACATTCGTGGAGAGATATGGAAAGAGGTGAACAACTGCATTCCTTTATTTGGACCAAAAGGGATACGGTAAAATTTGGGTTGTTGACTAAAGAATGAGGAAATGAGTTTTTTGATAAGATAAATCATTATTTAACTTCCTTTAGCTCCTCTAGTCATTTGCTCCAACATATCCCACATCTCATTCGGTATAGATTCTAATCCATTCATTTGACCAGCGCCCTGCAACCATTCTCCGCCATCAATGGTAATTACTTCACCGTTGATATAATTGGAGAAATCGCTCACTAAAAAGGCGGATAAATTGGCCAGTTCTTGATGGTCGCCTACGCGTTTTAACGGCACTCTATTTTTAAAATCGAATTTCTCTGCCAAATCTCCCGGTAACAATCTATCCCAAGCGCCTTTGGTTGGAAATGGACCTGGAGCAATGGCGTTTGTTCTAATGCCATACTTTCCCCATTCTACTGCTAGCGAACGAGTTAAAGCCAATACACCTCCTTTAGCACAAGCTGAGGGAACTACATAGGCAGAACCTGTAAAAGCATAAGTGGTGATGATATTAAGTACGCTAGCTGGTTGTTTTTCTTTTATCCAGTGCTTACCGAAAGCTAAAGTGCAGTTCACGGTTCCTTTCAAAACAATATCTATAATGCTAGAAAAGGCATTGGCTGATAATCTTTCGGTAGGGGAGATAAAGTTGCCTGCGGCATTGTTTACTAAAACATCGACACGGCCAAACTTTGCAATGGTTTCTGCGAGTACATTTTCTACCTGTGCATTGTCTCTAACATCACATTGTACAGCTAAAACTTGCCCATTAGTTTCGGCAGCCATTTCGTCCGCAGTTTTTTGCAGCACTTCTATTTTTCTACTGGTAATCACCAAATTAGCTCCCAATTTTAAGAAGTATGTGCCCATTGCTTTGCCTAAGCCTGTTCCACCGCCTGTAATTACAATGGTTTTGCCCTTTAAGGCATCGTCTTTTAACATGGGTTGATTGTACATCTTCGAAGTATTTAGTAGTTAGATATTAATATTTAGATAGGAGAACGTAGTACTTAAAACTTGTAACGTATTACTTTTTCTGCAAATTGTCTATCAAAGATTTTAAGATAGCTCTCGTGGCTGGAGACCACCATTGTTTCAACATGATTTCTAGGTCTTCGCTTTGATCAGCATCGGTTGCAGCAATGATGTCCTTACGCAGGTTCAATTTGCTTTGCTGCCAAGTGTTAGTTTCGAAAGCCATGTATTTTCTAACTTTTCTTTCGGCAGCAGTGAGTATACTTTCTGGTTTCACCACATCATCAACTAAGCCTACTGCTAAAGCTTCCTCCGGAGAAAAAAGCTTTCCTTCTAGTAAATTCCGGTAAGCAGTCGCTTTTCCTAGCCAAAAAGAGTATAAAGAGAAAATACTGTTAGGCACGATAATCCCCACAGGGACTTCATTTAGACCAATAATATATTTGCCTTCTGCCATCACACGGGCATCGCAGGCCAAAGCAATTACACAACCTCCAGCTGGGCTATGACCATTAATTGCAGCGACTAAAGGCTTTTTAAATGCGGTAATTTTTGCACTGAAGTTTAAAAACAAATTCCAAAAGCTCTTAGCTTCTTCCTCATCGTAATGATAAAGCTCAATTAAATCTAAACCTGCAGAAAAGAAATGTTCCCGTCCTGTAATAATTACACCACCAATATTTTCATCGTTTTCGATATTGTGTAGCATATCCTGTAATTCGGTCACCATTTCGCGGTTTAACGAATTAGATTTGCCCCGATTTAAGGTAATAATGGCTAGCCTATCTTTTACAGTTGTGGAAATTGTATTCATACCTCTTAGCTATATGTTTATATTCCTATAAAGCTAAGAGGTTTGAATTTATTATGCAAGCATAAAATTAATGCGATTTTATTTTACTTCGTAAGTGAGGACTTTCCTCGCCAAACTACCATTTACGTCAATACCTTCAACTACTAGACGATAAGTTCCCGGTACATCAGTATTAAAGTAACTGATTTTAGATTTTCCAGATGCGTCGCTAGTCATTTGTGGCTCCCAGAAAACAGTTGTTCTTAAATCAGGTCTGCTATCTGGTTTTACATCATATTTTGGAGAATAGAATTCGCGAACAACGGCATATCCTTTTGGATTATAATTAATTAATCCCGGGGTGTAAGTGTTAACAGATCTCACACCATCACCTCTTTTTGTGGTAATTACAATAACTCCAGAACCTCCCTGAAACCCGTAAATTGCCGTATTAGCAATACTCTTTAAAATTTCTACCGTTTCGATGTCTTGTACAACGATGTCGTCCAAGTTGAAATCTTCACCACCCATGTTCATGCCATCAACCATTACTGACATTGGACTTTGGCTATTGCGGGCAAAGGCTTGTCCGTTTCTAATTTGAACACCAGCAATACGACCCTGCAAGTACTGAGATAACGAGAATGCGGTTTCTAAATCTTTTGCTGTGAAAACAGCATCGGCATTGCCTGCACCGCCAAGATTAGAGGAATTGTATGTTGGTTTACGCTTTTCTACAATGGTTACAGCATCTAATAAAATAGTTCTGTTCAGTAACCCACGTTTAGTTTGGTCGTCAAAATATTTACTGCTTTCTTGTAAATAGGCAGCTAAAGATTGGTTTACGTTTACCTCAATATCTCCTGTATTTGGATTTTTAGTAGCCACTTGTCCGGGAACCGCATCCATTACAATATCTACAAATTTCCTGTCTTTATCTGTACGGGCTTGCACTACAAATTTCGTACTGTCTAAGAATTCGATTTTATCAAAGTTAAACCTGCCTTTATCGTCAGTTAGTGTGTCGGTCATAAAAAATCCTCCTGAAAACGAAACTAGAGATACTTTTCCTTTAACTACGGGCTTGCCGCTTCTGGTTACCGTACCACTTATTTGTAATCGTTTCTCGGCTGGGAATTTTGCTACGGTCTGAACGCCACTAGCTATCTCTTGCCAATTGATTTTTCTCCAGCCCTGCGTAAGCAATAAATTGTCAAGGTCAAATCTGGTGTTTCTATCATTGTTTAAAAAATAGTAATTAGGTTTTTCTATATAACCCGCTAAATCTGAAGTTAATAATAATTTGGTAAGGATATTGGTTTCATTCTCTGGATCTGGCTTAACCGCTGTGGTATTGGTTACTGCAACAGAGAAACTACCTTGTGCTGGCTTTCCGCTATTGGTCGCTGCTAAAGAAAGATCAATTTTTTCTCTCTTTCCATAGCTAGGTTTCAAGTTTTCGGGTTTGATATCGATCTTATCATGTAGGTTGTTTACAAAAACAATACGCTCATTTAACGGTGCAAAGGTTGACGATAATAATGAAATTTGGATGATACCCGATGGCAGACTATCTTTTGGAACTGTTAACGATACCACTTGTTTACTTGATGCAACTTTGGTAGAGAAATAAACAATTCCGTTATGTTGTGCAATCAGGTTGTAGTCTTCTTTATTTAAAAGGTCTTCAGATAAATAGACCTTTACCGACATTTTAGTGCTATCAATGTTCGCTACAGAAAGTACACGTCCACTTTTGTCGGCCACGGGTAGGTTTACTGTTTTTTTAGTGCCGTCGGTGAAAGTTAGGTTAGCTTTGTAAGCTTGGCCAGCAGCTGGGTTCAGGAAGAAGGAACCCATGCCCAGTTTGTTAGTTTCAATTTTAGAAATTTCCGTTCCTTCAGTATTAATGACTACACCGGTAGTAAGTTCTCCCAAACCGTTACTATTTACCGCTTTAATAGCAATTTTATTGGGTAGGTTTTCTACCAATTTACCGCCTTCAGGGAAAAACTGCACATCAATATCTTTTGATGTCGTCTTTAACGGAATTTCTTTAGCGATCACCTGCTTATTAGGCAAGGTAATATTGGCAATTATAAAACCGCTTTTTAAAGCATCGGGCTGTTTATTGATGACCTCTATGGTAATTTCGCCTTGCGCATTGGTAACGCCTTTTCCTCTTTCAACGGTTTTGTTATTCAACTTTACTTCATAATTAACTGGAGCATTGGTATAAGCAATGTTTTGTTTGTCTGAAAACTGTATCGTTGTACTAACTTTTTGCTGATTATTTTCGGTACTAATCACATTGTTAGACTTAGTAAAAACCTTGTTTGCCCAAGCGTTACCAATCTTAATGGTTTTATCGAAATAAAATTCTGGGCCCGCATTACGCATCCACTGTGTGTAAGCCTTAATGCGATAGTTGCCCTCGCTCAGCGAATCGGTCAATTTAAAATCTCCCCAGGTAATTCCAGCTCTCATTGGTAATTTCAGCTGTTTGGTTACCGAGTCTTTTTCGTTGATGAGCTCTACATAAAGTAAGCCACTAATCACAGACGGTAAACCTGTCTTTGCATTAATGGTGTAAGCTTTAAACCAAATGTCATCGCCTATGGCGTAGTAAGGTTTATCTAAATGTAAATACACTTTTTCTTGTGCATTTTTGCTTGTAGCTTCGTCGAGCTTTTTGGTGAAGTTGGTTAAATTGGCGTCTTGAGCCCAAATGGTAGAGCTACTAACATTAAAAAAGAAAGCACCCAGTGTGGAGAGCATCAGGAGCATTATGCGTTTTGTTTTCATTGAGTGTATCTTGGTTTAAGTGATTAACGTACTACAGCTAGTTTGAGCTGTTAGCGTGTTTCATCGATTATATTTCGGTTCATTAGTGTTATGGTTTGCTTAATAACAACTGATTTATTGGTGTTTACAGCCTCAAGTTACAAAAAAGCTAGCCTTAATAACTAAACTATAGACTATTATTTTAGTTACAAGGTTCAATTGAAACTAAAAATTGTTTTTCCACATCATGCTCTCTACTGGACGAGTGGTTTTATTATTGTATTTGGCGTTATCTTTTGTGTTGTACATTTTCTCAATATCACCCTCTACAACAAAGTAAATTAACTGTCCAATAGGCATGCCTGCGTAAATTTTAACGGGTTGTACACAAGAGATTTCTAAAGTCCAAGTGTTGCAAAAGCCTACATCCCCTTTGCCGGCAGTAGCATGGATGTCAATACCTAAACGCCCAGTACTACTCTTACCTTCTAAAAATGGTACATGGCCATGAGTTTCGGTATACTCTACAGTAACGCCCAAATACAAAGTGCCTGGCTGTAATACAAAACCATCTTTCGGTATCTCGAAATGTTCAATTTTATTGTGAGATTTAGCATCTAACACACGGTCTTTATAAGTAGCCAAATATTTGCCTAAGTGTACATCGTAAGAGTTAGTGCCTAAACATTGTGGTTTAAAAGGTTCTATAATGATGGTGCCTTTTTCTATCTCTTCAAGTATCCGTTTGTCTGATAATATCATTTTTAAAGTTTTTTGGACTAAAT
>Ga0256901_1000778_pt1 | contig 17101 bp, 19 predicted proteins | sample MC6MC0689MT_FD_190200 | JGI IMG/M metagenome (GOLD analysis project Ga0256901, IMG submission 190200) | Metatranscriptome of enriched soil aggregate microbial communities from Iowa State University, Ames, United States - MC6-MC0689-MT... | ecosystem: Environmental > Terrestrial > Soil >... | reverse complement strand
GCACTGTGCGTGCGCAAGCAGTCATCCCATCGCGTGGGCCTGTGCGCGCTGCACGCGCGGAAGCGGCGGAATTACATCCTGCTGGCCTGGGGCTCGCTGCTGCCGCTGTTCGGAGGGTTTTTCCTGCAGGACGGCGGTGCGATCGTCATCGGGGTGCTGGTCTGCCTGGTGATGCTGTTCTGGGGTTGCATTGCCATGCAGGTGCTCAGGCCAAAGCGGATCAATGATGGCCTGGCGATCTATCGCGGTGTCAGCCCGGAGTTTCTGGCGCTGTTGCCGCGTTATCCCTATCGGCGTGACTGAAGCGCGCCGCGCATCGGCTGCCGTTACGCGCTCGCCGGACCCTGCGGTAGGCGCAAGGCCCGCAGGCTGGATCAGGTGCGCCTGCGCTCAGGCCTGTGCGTGATCCAGCAGGAACTGGCTGATCAATCTGCGCAGCGGCAGATCATCGGTACTGCGCGCGAACTGGTCGGCCTGCACGGCGTAATCGCGGGCGGCATCGATCTCATCGAGGTTGGAGCAACGTTCGGCCAGTGCCAGGCAGATCGATGCGGCGTAGTCGTCAGCACCCGCTGCGGTGGCCAATGGCAAGGCGCGCAGATACAACGCGATCGCGGTGCGATCATCGCCGGTGAAGTCGGCCAGGGTTTCCCACAGGAACGGATGGTCGCGGCCCGCTGCCGCGATTGATTCGCAATAGTCGTTCAGCGCACCGAGCAGGGCGCCGCTGGTGGCGTCATCGCCGGCTTCACCGGCATCGGTAATGGCGTTGGTCAACTCGACCACGCGCGCATGGATATCTTCGGGAATCTTCATTGCATCAGCTGGTGTTCGGGCGCGCGGATTGTACGCATTCAGCCGGGCAGTCGTGGATAGCCATGCGCATCACGTTCCTCGGCCACGGCCTGGTCCTGGATCTGCTGGCGCAGGTCACGGTGATTGAGCGCAAACGGGGCTTCGCCGCGGCGCTGCCGCAGTGCGTTGAGCAGGCACTGCAGCGCGAGGGTTTCCTGGCTCTGCGCTGCATGGCCTTCACCCAGTGCTTCCCATGCCTCGGCGCCCGCACCCTGGGCAATCGCGCGGTGCAGGAAATCCTCCGCCTGTGACCACTGGCCCTGGCCGCCCGCCAAGCGGGCAAGCGTCAACAGCAGGGCAGGGCTGGAGGCATGCGCTTGCAGCCACCGCTGGGCGCTGGCGCGCCGCGAGTCGAGCTTGTCCACCGGCAGTTCGCCGTACAGCCGCACCAGGTCTTCGTCCCACTGGCTGTCCAGGGTCTGCTCGATGCTGCGCAGGGCCACGTCACCCCAGCCAAGCGCCACCGCGCGGGTTGCGTAACGGGCTACTGCTGGCGGGGAAACGCGCAGGGTCTTGGGCAGCACCTCCCAGCGTGCGGCCAAAGCGTTCACATCCTGTGCCTCATCCAGCATCTGCAACGCCAGTTGTGCTTCCAGCGTGGCCAGCGTGGCCGGCGGTACTGCCTGTTGTTGGCGCAGTGCGCCGAGCTGGCCGTAAGCCTCTTCGGCGCGACCAGCGCGCTGCAGGGCTTCGGTTCGCAGCCACAGGCCGCGTGGCGGCAACGGCTGTGCAGCGGCCGCATCCAGCGCGTCGATCGCTTCCAGTGGCTTGTCCTGCTGCAGCCAGCGTTCACCGCTGTGCAGCGCGTGCAGGGCAGGATCGACCGTGCCGAGCTGCTGCAGGTGAACACCGGCGCTGGTGTTGTCGTCGCGGGCTTCGGCCGCGCGCATGGCCGCGACCAGCGCGATCGGACGCACTTCTTTTTCGCGGGCAGCGCTTTCCAGCATTTTCTCGGCGCGTTGCCACTGCCCGCCATCGAGCGCGCGCAGGCCGTCGATCAGGCGGGCGCGGCCCTGCTTGCGGCGATGCCGCGCCCAGGCGCGGAACGGGGTGCTGAGCAGCGCCCACAGCAACCACAGCAACAGCAGGGCGATCAGCAGTGCCAGCCCGGCCTGCGGCAGGGTGGCGATGTAGTCATGTTGGCCAGCGCGGACGATCACCTCGCCCAACGAGCGCGCGGTGTCCTGGCCCAACCATTGCGCCCCGAAAATACCGATCGCGGCGACCAGCAGGATCATCAACAGGTAACGGAACGCTTTCATTGCGCCTCCTTGGCGGCGCGCATGGCGCGTAGTTGCTGCAGGGTGCTGCCCAGCTCGGGCAGGGCTGGGCGCAGTTCCACCGCGCGCAGTGCCTGCAGTTGCCTGCGCTGTTGTTGGCGCTGGGGCGAGTCGGGCCACAAGCGCTGCAGCCAACGATCAACCCGGTCCAATGCCTGGCGCCAACTGCGGACGTCGCCGCGCTCCAGGGCAGCGCGGGCCAGGCTGAGTTCGATTTCCAGCGAATCGGCAGCGGCGATGCGTTCGGAACGCGCTACCAGTACCTTGCCATCGGCTGGACGTACCTGCACCAGCGGCGACAACAGCTGCTGCCACCATGTCTGCTGCTCTTCCGGTGCTGATGGGACCTGCTCGGGCAGGCTGGCCAGTCGCGTGCTCCACTCCCCGAGCTGCTCGGCAGTCTGCGCGCGGATGCCAGGACCCAGCGCGTCCAGTGCATTGCGCTCCTGGATCAATGCCTGGCGCAGGTTGAGGTAGTCGGGGCTGTCGATGCTCTCCAGGACTCCCGCCGCCAGCGCGTACAGGCGCCGGGCGCCGTCGATGTCACCGGCAAAGCCCAGCCGCTGTTCGGCCTGGCTCAACAGCAGTTCGGCTTCCTCGCGGCGCACCGCCTGTGCGCCCTGCCGTGAACTGTCGGCCAGCCGCGCAAGGTTTTCCTCGAGCAGCGCATTGCGTTGACCCAGGCCCAGCACTTCATCGCGCAGCACGCGGTTGGTGGCGGCGGCATCCTGGATGCTGCGGGCATTGGCGCGCTGGTCGCGACGCAGCGCTTCCAGGCTGTGTTGCAGGGCGCTCAGCTGCTCGCTGGCGGCGCTACGCGCCTGCGCAGCCTGTTGCTGGCCGGCCTGCCAGCTGTTCCAGCCGAACCAGCCGGCTGCGCCCAGTGCCGCAACCAGGGCCAATGGCAGGATCCAGCGCAGGGGACGACGCGGTGCAGCGGGGGAAACCTCATTCATCGGGCACAACATCCTTGGCAGACAAAGCCGGCGCACGGGCGCCGCAACGCAGTTGGTGCCTGCAAAGCATCACCCGCGTGGTGAATGCCTGCAAGCGGGCTTGGTGCGATTGGATCATGTCGGCTGTAGAGGCAAGGTGCGGATCGCGCTGCACGCTGCCGCGGCAAGCTGTGCGGGCAACGGTCCGGCGGCAACCTGTGCATTCTGGAAACCCAGCCCGGCTGCCAGATCCGCCAGGCGCGCGCTGGCGGTGACGATGGGCGCCTGCTGCCAGCGCGCAAGCAGTGCCGCGGGCAACTGCGGCAGGACGCTGCGCAGCGCTTCGCCGCTGCTGACGGCAAGCACTGCCGGCCCTTGCAGCTGTTGCAGGCGTGCCAGTGTGGTTGCAGCCAATGGCAAGGGCACGCGTTCGTAGACGTCCACACGCAGCAATGTGGCGCCGCGCTCGACCACCTGCGCGGCGATCATGCCGCGGCCACCGGGGGCAGTGATCAAGGCGACCCGCAGGCCCTGCAGGTGCTGCATGGCAGGTAGCGCCAACAGGCCCTCGCTGTCCATGCGCACCGGTGCATGCACCTGGCGTGCACCGGCCTGGCGCAACGCACGGGCTGTGCCTTCGCCCACCGCGACCAGGCTGCCGATGGCCAACTGCTGCAGTTTTAGCAGCCGTGCGGCGGCTTGTGCGGCGCTGGGACTGGTGAAGATCACGCGGTCGCAGTCTGCCGCCTCGAGCAGCTGGGCACGCGTGGCTTCGTCGCTGCGCAGCGCCAATCGCCACGGGGACAGTGCCACGGTGCGGGCGCCAAGTCGGGCGGCGGCGGCGCGCAGGGTGTCATGTTGACCCTGCGGTCGCAGCGAGATCAGGTGCCAGGGCGTGTCTGCCGGCACATAGGCGTGGCGGTTCATTCCATGCATTATGCGGGCGCTCTCCGTTTTCCTGTTGGATTCCATGCCCGATACCCCTGACAACACCGCCCTGCTTGCCCAGCTGCAGACCACCCTGGACGCGATGCCGCCGGTTGCGGCGATGAACATCCACATCACCGGCTACGAGAATGGTGTGTTGAGCATGCAGGCCCCGCTCGCCGCCAACGTCAATGACAAGGGCAATGCATTCGGCGGCAGCCTTGCCTCGGTGATGACCTTGGCCGGTTGGGCGCTGGTCAGCCTGCGTCTGTCCCTGGCAGGCCGGCAGGCCGAGGTCTACGTCGCCGACAGCAGCATCCGCTACCGCGCCCCGGTCTACGGCGACCTGCAGGCGGCAGCGCGGGCTGCGCCGGACCAGGACTGGGATGACTTTCTTGCCCTGTTCAGCAAGCGCGGGCGTGCGCGGGTGACGGTGCGTGCGGAAATCGCCGGCGGTGCCGCCGAGCTGGAAGGGCGCTTCGTCGCGCTCAGCAAGGGCTAGGATTGGCCACCATCAAGGGGATCACCATGTACCAACGCCTGCTCCAGCTTGTCGTCGCGTCCCTGCTGCTGGTCGTCGGCAGTGCCTACGCCGATGGCCCCAGTCGCAGTCAGCGCAACAAGCTCGTACCTACCCAGGAGGCTTACGTCGCTGCCGTGCGTTGGAACGATTTCGATGCCGCCGAAGGCTTCATCGACCCGCAGCACCTGGCCCAGCAGCCGATCACCGACCTCCAGCGCGAGCGCTACCGGCAGGTACAGGTGTCGTCCTACCGCGAGCGCTCCAGCACGGCCGGGGCCGACGGCAGCATCGAGCGGCGGGTGGAGATCAGCGTCATCAACCGCAACACCCTGGCTGAACGCACCCTCGTGGTGAAGGAGCGCTGGCGCTGGGATCCAGAGGCCAAACGCTGGTGGCAGGCGGCCGGTTTGCCTGACCTGTGGCAGGGACAATGAGGCATTGGCTGGGTTTTCACCGGCTGTGCGACAATCCTCGCCCGCTTATCGACCCGTGACCTGAGTGAATTACGAAGAGTTGCTGGCCTTCGCCGGCCGAAATCCAATGCTGTCGCTGGCCCTGGTCGGCCTTACCGTGGCCATCATCGCCACCGAAGTGGCCCGTCTGTTCCGGGGCTACAAGGGCCTCAAGCCGTCCGAACTGACCCGCATGATCAATGCTGGCGGGGTGACGGTGATTGACCTGTCCTCCAGCAGTGACTTTGAAAAAGGCCACATCGCAGGCAGTCGCAATGTCCAGGCGGCGGCGCTGAACCCCACCCACAAGCTGCTGGCCAATGCCACCCAGACCCCGGTGGTGCTGGTGTGCCGCAGCGGCACGGCTTCTGCAAGTGCGGCCAAAATGCTGAAAAAGGCCGGTTACGAGCAGGTTTTCGTGCTCGAAGGCGGATTGCCGGCATGGCAGGCAGCAGACCTGCTGCTGGTCAAGGGCCGTGCCTGAGTTACCTAATTTTCATTCAGGGCTTGTGTAGGTGGGCCGCAGCCCCCATCGCTGGTCTGGTAACAATCCCAATCATTGAACAATCTGTTCTGGAGTCTTGAGAAATGTCCGAAGAGAACACCAACGGCGTAGTCCCGGCCGAAAACGCAAACGGCCCGGCTTTCACCATCGAGAAGATCTACGTCAAGGACGTTTCTTTCGAATCCCCGAACTCGCCGACCATCTTCAATGAGAACGTGCAGCCGGACCTGCAGCTGAACCTGAACCAGAAGGTGCAGCGCCTTTCCGATACCGCTTTCGAAGTGGTGCTGGGCGTGACCCTGACCTGCAAGGCCGGTGACAAGACCGCCTATGTGGCCGAAGTCGAGCAGGCTGGTGTGTTCGGCCTGATCGGTCTGGAGCCGCAGGCAATCGACGTGCTGCTCGGCACCCAGTGCCCGAACATCCTGTTCCCGTATGTGCGTTCGATGGTCTCGGACCTGATCCAGGCCGGTGGCTTCCCGCCGTTCTACCTGCAGCCGATCAACTTCGAAGGCCTGTACGCCGAAACCCTGCGCCAGCGCCAGCAGCAGGGCGAGCCGTCGCTGGCCGACTCCGAGCCGGCTGGCAACGCCTGATCGGCGTTCGCTTTTCAGCATGAGTACGAACGACGCAGAAAAGATCGCCGTTCTTGGCGCGGGCTCCTGGGGCACCGCGCTGGCCACCCTGTTGGCCCGGCACGGTCATTCGACCGTGCTGTGGGGACGTGATGCAGCGGTAGTCGAGGCGATTGATCAGCGTCATGAGAATCCCCGGTACCTGCCGGGGATTCCCTTGCCAGAATCTTTGCGCGCCAGCACCGACCTGGCTGCCACCGTTGCCGGGGCAGACTGGATCCTGGTGGTGGTGCCATCGCATGCCTTTGCCGAAACCGTGCGCGCGCTGGCGCCGCTGCGGCCGGCCGGGGCAGGCGTGGCCTGGGCAACAAAGGGCTTCGAGCCCGGCTCAGGCCGTTTCCTGCATGAAGTAGCGCGTGAAGTGCTGGGCCCGGACGTGCCGTTGGCCGTCGTCACCGGTCCGTCCTTCGCCAAGGAAGTCACTCTGGGCCTGCCCACCGCCATCACCGTCCACGGTGATGACGAGGCGTTCTCCCAGCAGGTGGCTGACGCCATGCACGGCCCGGCATTCCGCGCCTATACCGGCGACGACATGGTCGGTGCCGAGCTGGGCGGGGCGATGAAGAACGTGCTGGCAGTGGCAACCGGCGTGGCCGATGGCATGCAGCTGGGCCTCAACGCCCGTGCCGGCCTGATCACCCGTGGCCTCAACGAGATGCTGCGCCTGGCCGCTGCCATTGGCGGCAAGCCGGAAACCCTGATGGGCCTGGCAGGTCTCGGCGATCTGGTGCTGACCAGCACCGGTGACCTGTCGCGTAACCGCCGCCTGGGCCTGGCGCTCGGCCGCGGCCAGAGCCTGCCGGATGCGGTGAAGGAAATCGGCCAGGTGGTGGAATCGGTGCAGACCGCCGATGAAGTCATGCGTCAAGCGGATCGTCATGGCATCGACCTGCCGATCTCCAAGGCGGTGCAGTCGGTGTTGCACGGCGAGCTGAGTCCTTCCGAAGGCCTGCAGCAGCTGTTGGCCCGTGAGCAGAAGCCGGAATACCCGGACACGCTGTTCAAGTAAGGATGAGCGACGATCAAAGTAGAGCCCGGCAATGCCGGGCTTTTTTTTGTGTAGTGCCGAGCCATGCTCGGCAGTAGCTCTACCGGTGAAGCCTCTGCCGAGCATGGCTCGGCACTACCGATGAGCCGGCCCTTGCCGAGCACACAAAAAAAAGAAGCCCGGTCAGGGGAGGACCGGGCTTCCAGCGGCGCGGGGGAGAGAGAGCACGCGCCGTTACAACACCACTATCTTTTACTTGTTGCCTTGTCGCTTACCAGGTGAAGCGCGGGCCGACGAACCATTCCTTGTCGCCAGCCTTGGCCAGCTTCACTTCGCCGGTCAGGCCCCAGTTCGCATTGAACTAGCCGGTGGCGCCGACGCGGCCGTAGAACTCGCCGTCCGGGTTCACGCCGTGCTTCTTGCTGTAATCCTCGTAACCGGCCAGGGCGTAGCCCTCGATGTTCGGGGTGAAGGCAGTGCGCACGCCGACTTCGGCGCTATAGCCATTGAAGGTCAGGCCGTAGTCCGGGTCGAACTTCTGGTACGCAGCGCGGGCCAGCAGGTCGGTATTCGGGGCCACGGTGTAGTTGTAGCCGACACCCAGGCGCCACTGGTCAACGTCGACGTTGCCGCGGTCGGTTTCCTGCGCGTTGTACTCACCGAAGACATGGAAGTTCGGGTGCACAGCGACCGAGCCCTTCACGGCCCAACCATCGGCGTCGCCGCCCTTGGTGTCGGTGTTCACGTAACCGCCTTCCACGTAGTTGTACGACAAGCCGTCGGCAGCAGAGGCAGCGAACGGCAGAGCGGCCAGCAGGCCCAGAGCGATCAGGGAAGTCTTCATTTCGGCTTTACCTTTTTTATTGGTTTGATCGAAGCGGGGTGGAAACGTTTCCCGCTTCGGCAGTTGTGAATTATCCGTTAGCCAACGGAATCCACACTGAATACCAAACTGACCAGTACATAAATTAGGTATGCCCCTCAGGAACTTTTCCTGCGTGCCCTCATCCTGCTGCGTGCGCTTGGCTCAGGGCACCGTTCCCGTTGCGCCTGCCTGCGGCTGTGTCTGCTGGATCCAGACCTGCAATGCATCCAGCACGGCACGCAGCCGCTTCTGGGTGGCGGCGTCGAAGTGGCCGCTCTCTGTATCCTGGACACGTGCGGCATCGCGCACGAACAGCATCGGTGCAGGCAATGCGAGGGCACCGGTTGCGGTCAGGGCGTGGCGCAGTTGCGCCTGCGCCAGCCGCGTGCCCCACGGGCCTGGCGTTGCGCCAACCATCGCCACCGGCTTGCCGGCCAATACCGTGTGGCCGTCTGCATCGCTGCGTGACAACCAATCGATGGTGTTCTTGAGTACGCCAGGCAGTGATTGGTTGTACTCGGGTGTTGCGATCAGCACGCCGTCGGCGGCGGCAATCGCGGTGCGCAGGCGGCGCACGCCTTCCGGTCCATCGCTGCTTTGCGCTTCCACGTCCTCGTTGAACAAGGGGATATCGCCGATGCTGTCGTACACCGTCATGGTCATTTGCTGCGGCAGGACGGTGGCGGCGGTCTCAAGCAAGCGGCGGTTGTAGCTGTCGCGCCGCAGGCTGCCGGCGAAAGCGAGGATATGCACGGGTTGGTTCACGGTGGACATGGAGTCATTCCTGATGAGAGAAGCACGGGTGCAAGGGCGTGCCGAGCAAGTGCTGGCCAATGATGCGGGCCTCATGGCTTGGCCGGCAAACCCCTGGTGTCGCCGGACCACGCTCGGCGCGCGCACCGCTGGACTGCGATAACGCGGCCGCACCGTCCGCGTGAGCAGCGAACGCAGCCGCTTTACTGCCTCTACACATCCCATCGGCCATCTTCGCGACGCGCAGGACTGCACCCTGCCGGTAGCCGCCCAGGAGGCGAAATGACTGCGTTGACGGAAAGTCTGTTCAAGCTCGGCATGCCGTGGTGGGAGCTGGTGCTGCGCGCAGCCGCGGTCTATGTGGTGGTGCTGTTGATGGTGCGCTTGAGTGGGAAGCGCACCATCGGCCAGTTCACCCCGTTCGATCTGCTGGTGGTGGTGCTGCTGGGAACGGCGGTCCAGAACTCATTGATCGGCGAAGACACATCGCTGCTGGGTGGTCTGATCCTTGCTGCCACATTGCTGTCACTGAACTGGGCGGTCGGTAGGTTCTCCGCCCGCAGCCGGCGCACGGACAAACTGATCGAGGGGCGGCCGGTGATCCTCGTGCGGCATGGCCATCTGTTTCGTGATGAGCTGCAACGGCAGTCAGTAAGCGAGCAGGATTTCGCCATTGCCCGGCGCGCAGCCGGGTATGCCACGCTTTCCGGCATCGAACTGGCGGTACTGGAGACGTCCGGTGAGATCAGCTTCATCGGTAGCAACCGCGATCAATGAAGAGATCATTGGTACCTGCGATTGCAGAATTTCGTACGGACTTCATCTGCATCGCACAAGCGCACAGGTACAGGCAGTCTGCTGATTCGAGCCGCAGGAGAGCCACCGGCGCAGGATCAGTCGCGTCAGGACCGACACCCGCCACATCCTTGCTTCGCATTGAGTATGTGAGACGACGACTCGGCAGCAGCCATTGCGCCGGAAGTCCCATGCCAAGCGCGGCATCCTGCCCAGCGGGCCGGGAGAGAGCGGTACATCGAGCGGGTCAAACTCTGGAGTGCCTGTTTCAATCCACGCGACACCGGCATCGTGATCTCGCTGCGTTCACTGCCAGATGCTGATCCGAGCCAGCATCAGTTGGCGTCGCTGGAGGAGTAGCTGATGCAGCAGTCCGATGATTGCGCTGTATCGGATACGCATAAGCTGCCGATGAAAGCCGCAAATAGAAAAGCGGCACCTTGAGGTGCCGCTTTCCCGTAGGTCACGTCGGTGTGGATCAATGCGCGTGGGCGACAACCAGGGCAGAGCTGTTCACGCTCTTGACGCCCTCGATGGCCTTGGCTGCAGCGATGGCGCGCTCCGCCTCGGCCTGCGTTGCCACCGTGCCGCTCAACGCCACTACGCCATTGACCGTTTCCACCTTGATCTCAAGACCAGATACATCCTTGGTGGTCAGCAGATCGGCTTTGACCTTGGTGGTGATCCATGTATCCGTGCCTGGCTGCGCGGACTCACGTTCCTGCATGGTCTGGCCCGCAGCCTGCACGCTGATGGCAGTGCCGGCAAAGCCAAGGGCAAGAACGCCAGCGCACAGCAGTTGCTTGGTCTTGCGGATATCCATGGCGCTTCTCCAGTCAGAGCGACGGTGCTCGATGCATATGCTGCATGCCTGGCGATGAAGCGGACGCGTGCAAGCAGTGATGAGTGTGTATGGAAGATGCAAACATCGCGTAATTCATGCTGAAATTTCCACTGTTCTCGCATCGGCGAATGAACCGAATGAGAACAGTATTGGTGATGCCGCATGAATACCGAAGTTGCGCACTTGGGTTTGATGCACGTCCATGGCGATGCTTTCCGCGCCGCACACGGCGGATGTTGTTGCTTGCACTGCCATCGCTTTCGGTTCTCACCAAGGTGCCACGGAAAGGGCGATGACCAAGGCGATGACCGCCACGCCGATGAGGATGATGCTGCGTTTGCTCAGCCTTCTGGGTTTCATGGTGCGTCCTTCATGCTGCAGGCAATGTTGCCTGCAGCTGCTATAGCACAGCGATTGCGAAGGGCCGGGTGAAGGGAGCCTTGAACAAGTGCAGGCGATAGCGATCATTGCTTTCGCGGGTATGACTGCATGACGGTAAAGGCTACAGCACAAGGCTGGGAAGAAGAGAAGAGCAGAGTTCAGCAGCTGGAACTGATCGCAGGCCATGCATGCAGGTGCGTCGCCATTCACCAAGGTCGCCAGGTCAACGGGATGGTTCCCTGCTGTGAGCGCCTCAGCAAGCCAGCACGAACTGGCCGAGGAAGATGCCGGCACCCAGCATCCAGATCGCCAGCATCGCCGGAATGCTGGCGATGCGTAGCGTCCAGCGCGGAACACGCGCAGCGGTACGGGTAATACGGAACATCAGTACTGACAGCAACAAGCCGCCGAAGAGAAATACGGCCAGGACCGACCAGCCCAACGCCCAGAAGGCAGAGGATTTCGGGCCGAACTCTTCCGGACATTTCGCCATCGCCATTGCCAGTGGCGACAGCAGGTAAAGCGCGGTTGCAAGCAATGGCCGGGCGGGGCCCAGCAAGACCTGGTGCATGAGGACGATTCCCCCGTGGACGCGTCGTGCCCAGATCCTGCCACAAAGTTTGGTCAGAACCACAATTTGCGCGGTTTCACACTTTGCTCCTTAGCCAACTGAAGCCTGGGATCCCGCAGCCGGCGTTGGTGGTGATGGGGCAGGTGCTTTCATGCAGCGGATGGAGCATTTGCGCGGGTTGGAAGCCATCGCATGATCAGTGCCGCAGGCGCGGGTGGACGCAGGTGACGTATGGAGAGCGGCGGGCATTTCTCGGTGAGCGATGGTGGCAGAAACGGCCTGCCAGGATGGCAGCACCGGCCCTTCTGGCCGGAAGGAAAATGCAATAGGCTCCGATCCACGAACTACAGCGTTGGAGAGCGCGACATGGTGCAGACAGGGAAATGGATTTTCCGATCATTCCTGATGACGGCAGCGCTGTCCTGGCCGGCAGCGGCGCAGCAGGTGCCGGTGGAGGTTTTTGCCAAGGCCAGCCCGTTCTCCATGCCAAAACTGTCGCCAACCGGCGAGTACCTCGCTGTCGCCACCAATTTCGGTGAAGGCAACCATGCGGTGCAGATACTGCGGTTGAGCGACATGCAGCGTACGGCCGTATTGCGTCTGCCGCGCTACCAGAGCCCCTTCCAGCTCGGTTGGGTCAGTGACAAGCGGCTGGTGGTGGCCAAGGGCCGCAAGCTGGGCTCGCTGGAACAGCCGGTAGCGTTGGGTGAAATCCTTGCCAGTGATTTCGATGGGCAGAACCAACGCTACATCTACGGGTATGAACAGCAGAATGCTGCCGCCGGACTTGACCGCGGCTTTGGCTTCATCGACGGCATCGCCGAGAGTAATGACGGCCGCTTCTACATGCGGCAACTGCAGCGCAATCCGACGTCGTCGATGCTGTACCTGGTGGACACGCAGCGGCCCACCTTCAAGCTGATGGCCAACATCAACGTGCCGTATCTCGAATTCGTCATCGACCGCGCTGGCGTGGCCCGCTACGCCTGGGGTGTGGACAATCAGGACAACTACCTGCTCTAGGCTTCCCCGGACGGCCGTCAGTGGCAGCCAATGCAACTGCCATACAAATGGACTCCGGTCGCATTCTCCGCTGACAACCAGCGCGTGTTCGGCCATCTCGCACGTAACGACGGGCCAACCCAGCTGGTGTCCACCAATCCGGATGGAACAGATCCGGACGTACTGGCTGCTGACGCATTCAGCAGTATTGGCCGCCTGCAATGGACCAGTACGCCAATGGTGCCATTCGCAGCTGCACCCTTGGCCGGGCGACCGTCAATGGTGTACTTCGATCCGGGCCGACCCGACGCGCAGCTGCATCAGCAGCTTGCGGCGTTGCTGCCACAGCAGCAGGTGAGCTTGGTCGGCAGCAGCCGCGATGGGCAGACCTTGCTGGTCTATCTGGACAGTGACCGCGACCCCGGGGCCTGGTACGTATTCCGTCGTTCCAGCAACAAGCTTGAGAAGGTGCTGGTTGCCAACGATGGGATCGATCCGGCGTTGATGGCGGAGCGTCGACCGTTGCGCTTCAAGGCCAGTGACGGCGTTGAACTGGAAGCGATAGTTACCATTCCACGCAACAGTGAAGGCCATGCCTTGCCCACTGTGGTGCTTCCGCATGGCGGGCCACATGGCGTGCGTGACGGTTGGTTCTACGACGACGATGCACAGTTCCTGGCCAACCGTGGCTATCTTGTCCTGCAGGTGAACTACCGTGGCAGCGGTGGCCGAGGCCATGCGTTCGAGCAATCCGGCTACCTGCAATGGGGCACGCGCATCCAGCAGGACATCATCGATGGTCTGGACCACGCAGTTACGTTGGGTCTGGCCGACACCACGCGCGTATGCAGCTACGGTGCAAGCTTTGGCGCGTACTCGGCGATGATGCTGGCAGCGCGGCAACCGGCGCGGTTCCGTTGTGCTGTGGGCCTGGCTGGCGTCTATGACCTGAAGATGATGCACAGCAAAGGAGACGTTGCCGACTACGCGTATGGGCGCAACTACCTGCGGCGTGCAATCGGTAACAGCGATGCGGAACTTGCGGCCAACTCGCCTGCGGCCTCGGCGGCGAACATCCAGGCGCCGGTGTTCCTTGCCCACGGCGAGCGTGATGAGCGCACGCCGATCGCACAAGCCAACGCGATGCGTGCGGCGTTGACGGCCGCAGGCCGACCGCCGCAATGGATGGCGGTGGCGGGAGAAGGCCATGGTTTCTACAACGATGAAAACAGTGCCGCGTTCTACCGTGCGCTGGAAGGTTTCCTCGAGAAAAACATTGGCCAATGAGCGGTGTGAAGGCGCGTAGCGATACACCGGGCAGCTATGCGAACACAGGACGCTAACCCTGCTCGTGTGTATGGTGGCGGGACGAGTGAACTGCCCGGACCGGAGCACAGGATCATGAATCCGCAAGCGTATTTTGATCTGAGCGGCAAAGTGGCCATCGTCACTGGCGGCGGTAACGGCATCGGCCGCGCCAGCTGTTTGATGCTGGCTGCCTATGGCGCGGCCATTGCCATTGCCGACCTGAAGCTGGCCGCCGCCGAGGACGTGGCAGCAGAGATCGAGGCGGCCGGTGGCAAGGCATTGGCGTTGCAGTGCAATGTGCTCAAGGATGAGGAGCTGGTGCGTGTTGTCGAACGCACGGTTGCTGAACTTGGCGGCGTCCACATTCTGGTGAACAACGCAGGCGGTGGTGGTGCTGGCCGGGAGAGCCCCTTCGAGATCACCGTGGAGCAGTTCGAACGGCCATTCCAGATAAATGTGTTCAGTGCATGGCGGCTGTCGCAACTGTGCGCGCCGCATATGAAGAAGGCCGGCTACGGATCGATCATCAACATGTCGTCGATGAGCTCGATCAACAGGAGTCCGGCGATAAGTGCCTACGCTGCGTCCAAGGCAGCGATCAACCACATGACCGCGAACCTGGCGCACGACTACGGCCCTGCCGGCATCCGGGTCAATGCGGTTGGACCGGGTGCGGTGCGTACCGATGCGTTGGCGACCGTACTCACGCCGGAGATCGAGCAGCGCATGCTGTCGCATACGCCGATAAGGCGACTGGGTGAGGTGGATGACATTGCGGGTGCGGTGCTGTACTTCGCTGCACCGATATCCAACTGGGTCAGCGGCCAGACTTTGTTCGTCAATGGCGGTGGCGTGCAGACGCTGGATTGAGCGATTGGCTAATCGGGCAGGTTGGACAGGTATTCGATCACGGCCTGTCGACGCGCAGGATCGGCGGTGGCGTTGATCATCTTGCTGCCTGGAACCTGCCTGGTCGGCGACTTGATGAAGGCATCCAGGGTCTGGGCATCCCAGGTGATGCCACTGGATTTCATTGCTTCGGAATAGTTGTAACCGGCGGCAGTCCCTGCCTTGCGCCCGATCACCCCATGCAGATTGGGGCCGACGCGGTGGCCGAGGTTGGCACGCGTGTCATGGCAGCCGGCGCAGATGGCGAAGGCGCGTTCGAGCTCGCGTTGGTGTGGATCCGCATTGGCCGAATGATTGAAGGCATCGCGTTGTCCGCAGGCGCTGAGCGTCAGGCAGGCAAGAGCGACTAGCGGCAGGCGGGGCATTGCATTCTCACGTCGGTGGAGGCCTTGATGGCGCGGCGCTGGCAATGATGGCTGGTGCCGGGACTGGAAAGCAAAGGCTAGCCATCCGCCCATTTCGGACGCGGTGTGTTTTTTGATCTGTAGATAAAAACCAGAAGCAAAAAGCCCAAAGCCCAAAGCCCAAAGCCCAAAGCCCAAAGCCCAAAGCCATCTTGTCTTACCGATCTTGCTTGAGCTGCTTCTCTCCAGGTCGAGAGGTGGCAGCAGTCCCGGAACAGGTAAAGACACGCACTCAGGCATTTTGCTGGCCCATACCCTGCATCAGACCGGCCTCACGCAGTGGCCGAAGCCAACAATCCCAGCCTGCACCAAATGCCGCCGAAGCAGTCCCCCTCTCCCGCCTGCGGGAGAGGGGTAGGGGTGAGGGCGGCCCTTACGCTGCTGAGGCGTTTTGGCTCTCATACTCGCCCTCTCGCAGCCAAAGCTGAGGCACGCCCTCAGCTCAGACCGGCTTCACGCAGTGACCGAAGCCAACAATCCCAGCCCGCACCAAATGCTGCCGAAGCAGTCCCCTCTCCCGCTTGCGGGAGAGGGGTAGGGGTGAGGGCGGCCCTTACGCTGCTGAGGCGTTTTGGCTCTCATACTCGCCCTCTCGCAGCCAAAGCTGAGGCACGCCCTCAGCTCAGACCGTCTTCACGCAGTGACCGAAGCCAACAATCCCAGCCCGCACCAAATGCCGCCGAAGTAGTCCCCTCTCCCGCCTGCGGGAGAGGTGTAGGGGTGAGGGCAGCCCTTACGCTGCTGAGACGTTTTGGCTCTCACACTCGCCCTCTCGCAGCCAAAGCTGAGGCACGCCCTCAGCTCAGACCGGCTTCACGCAGTGACCGAAGCCAACAATCCCAGCCCGCACCAAATGCCGCCGAAGCAGTCCCCTCTCCCGCCTGCGGGAGAGGGGTAGGGGTGAGGGCGGCTCTTACGCTCCTGAAAGGTTTGGCTTTCATGCCTTTCCTCTCGCAGACAAGCTTGAAGAAAATACTCACCGCAAACCTGCCAGCCGGACTCCAGGTGAACTCCGCTCTCCAATCGGCCCACGCAACTCATCTTCGGCTGCATGGTCTCCACGAAACGACGCGGCTGGTCATCACAACGAATCACGAACCACACGTGCCCCGCCGCCTTTTCTTCCGCCAGGAACATCGGCGCCGGGTCAACACCAGTTCGCAGATCCGATACGCCCATGCACCAGATCGCCCGGCTTCAACGCCAGACGACCATGGGCAGCTGCATTGTCATGCGCGTTGATACCCAGCCGCTCCCCGCACTGCTTACATCGCCGGATAGTTCGGACCGCCGCCACCCTGCGGGGTCACCCACACGATGTTCTGGGTCGGGTCCTTGATGTCGCAGGTCTTGCAGTGCACGCAGTTCTGCGCGTTGATCTGCAGGCGGGTATCGCTGCCTTCGCCGACGAACTCGTACACGCCAGCCGGGCAGTAACGCGCTTCCGGGCCGCCATACGTGGCCAGGTTCACCTTCACCGGCACGCTGGCGTCCTTCAACGTCAGATGGCTGGGCTGGTCTTCCTCGTGGTTGGTCGAGGACAGGAACACCGAGCTCAGGCGATCAAACGTCAGCACGTTGTCGGGCTTGGGATAGTTGATCTTCGGCTGGCTGGCGGCCGGCTCCAGGCACTCGTGGTCGGCCTTGGTGCGGTGGATGGTCCACGGCGCATTGCGGATGCCCAGCTTGGGCAGCAGCCACTGTTCGATGCCGGTCATCAGCGTGGCCAGGGTGCGGCCCTTCTTGAACCACTGCTTGAAGTTCTTGGCCTGCATCAGCTCGGCCTTCAGCCAGCTGTTCTCGAAGGCTTCCGGATACGCCGTCAGCTCATCGCGCGAACGGCCAGCGACCAGTGCATCGAACGCCGCCTCGGCGGCCAGCATGCCGGTCTTGATCGCGGCGTGGCTGCCCTTGATACGGCTGACGTTGAGGTAGCCGGCTTCGCAGCCAACCAGTGCGCCGCCCGGGAACACGGTCTTGGGCAGCGACAGGATGCCGCCGGCGGTGATCGCACGTGCGCCGTAGGCAACGCGCTTGCCGCCTTCCAGATGCTTGCGGATGGCCGGGTGGGTCTTGAAGCGCTGGAATTCCTCGAACGGGCTCAGCCACGGGTTCTTGTAGTCCAGGCCGACCACATAGCCGATCGAAACCTTGCCGCCTTCAGCGTGG
>Ga0256901_1000777_pt1 | contig 17105 bp, 14 predicted proteins | sample MC6MC0689MT_FD_190200 | JGI IMG/M metagenome (GOLD analysis project Ga0256901, IMG submission 190200) | Metatranscriptome of enriched soil aggregate microbial communities from Iowa State University, Ames, United States - MC6-MC0689-MT... | ecosystem: Environmental > Terrestrial > Soil >... | reverse complement strand
GTGTGCTGCAGGCCGCCACGTTGGCCACGCAAAGTGATGCGCATGCCGCCCAGATCGGTGCCGAAGCGGTCGAACCAGCGTCCGGCGCGGGCGAACATGCCGGCCAGCGCTTCCATCGGCAAAGGCAGGCCAATGCTGCGAAGCCAGGCCATCGCAGCCAGACAACGCGACAGGAACGGCAACTCCAGCGCCGCGCGGAACCGCACCGTCGCCACACCCGGATAGCGTTGCACCAGCAATGTGTGGTCCGGCACATCACAGGGCGAAGCCAGACGCGGACCGATACGTGCGAAACGCACCGGCTGCGGATCGGCCCAGCCGACCACGGTCTGCCAATGGCCATCCAACCAGCACTCGAACGGCTTGCCGCAATACGACAGCACCGCGCGCACCGTTGCCATGCCCAGTGGCGTGGCCTGCGCGGGTGCGATCACCATGTCGATGCTGTGCAGTTGATCGAACTGCGGGGCGAGTGCGTCCACGACTGCGCTGGACAGCGCCGGCAAGGTGCTGGCGCCGCTGATCGCACTGCGCTGTGCCTGTTCGGCCAAGGCCTGCAGTTGCTGCGGGAAATCCGCAACGAAATCGCGACCGTCGGCGAGATCGATGTAATGCATCCCGGCACGTAAACAGGCCTGTGCCACATCGTAGCCCTGGCCTTGGAAAGGACCGGCGGTGTGGATGACCAGTGCCGCCCGTGTTTTCGCCAGCTGTACTTCGAAATCAGCGGCGGCGGTATCCAGCCTGCACAGTTCGATTTTCGTCAGATCCACACCAGGCAGATTGGCTGCTGCCTGCGTTGGATTGCGGCCCGCGGCGATGACGGTGATGTCCGGCGTGATGGCAAGCGCACGCACGATGCGCGCACCGAAGTGGCCGTAGCCACCGAGTACCAGAACACGACAGCTTTCCTGTTGCGACATCGGATGTTCCTGTGTGGATTGCCATGTGGATTATCGACGAGAGAAGCGCTGCTTGGCCCCTCCCCTTTGGCGTAGCCAAGGGGGAGGTTGGGAGGGGGTGGCTTTGGCCGTTGCTTGCGCTGGTTGTTTGTTGCTCCAGCGAACAGCACCCCTCCCCAACCCTCCCCTGCGCGTTGCGCAAGGGAGGAGGCTTTTGCCCCTCCCCTTTGGCGCAGCCAAGGGGGAGGTTGGGAGGGGGTAGCTTTGGCCGTTGCTTGCGCTGGCTGTTTGATGTTCCAGCGAACAGCACCCCTCCCCAGCCCTCCCCTGCGCCTTGCGCAAGGGAGGGAGCAGATCCGCTGCGCTTCGTGCACGGGAGGAGGCTTTTGCCCCTCCCCTTTGGCGCAGCCAAGGGGGAGGTTGGGAGGGGGTGGCTTTGGCCGTTGCTTGTGCTGGTTATTTGTTGCTCCAGCGAACAGCACCCCTCCCCAGCCCTCCCCTGCGCGTTGCGCAAGGGAGGGAGCAGATCCGCTGCGCTTCGTGCACGGGAGGGAGCGAGTGGCGCTCTTCATGCTCCTCTTACACAAAAAACAGCACCCTGCATGCATACCACCGCTTGGAGTCCGCCATGTATCGGATGCTGGTCATCGCCTGTTTCAGCGCCATCGCCGCCACTGCCTGCAGCACTGCCCAGGTCAGCCAGGTGCAACCCATCGATGGCGTCATCTCCGGCCAATGCCATACCGACATGGTGCGCGGAGCGGTCGGCCTTGCCGCAGGGCCGGATACCGTGGAGCGTGCCCGCGTGGACAGTGACAGCCTGCGGGTGCAGGTGGTGCGCGGCAACGACCAACCCGACAGCGCGGCCTCCATCCAGACCCAGGCATCGACGGGCGGTGAGCGCCTGACCATCGAAGTCGGCCGCACCAACAACATCACCGCAATGCGTTGCGGCTGAGTCCGCCGTCAACCCGCCCGATGCGCGGCGCGCAGGAAACGCAGTGCCGCGGCCTCCCATTGGCGGGGGCCGCGCAGGGACTGCATCGCGCCCAGCTTGCCATCGCGCCAACCGTCGAAGACACAGGGATCGATATAGGCCTTGCGACACACCGCCGGGGTGTTGCCGAGCATCGCAGCCACTGCTGCGATCACCTGGTTCTGCAAGGCACTCAGCGCGCGCTCGCTGCCGGTTTCAGGCACCGGCAGCTGGGCCAGTTCACGCAACGCCACCAGCGTGCCGCCCCAGGTGCGGAAATCCTTGGCGCTGAAGTCAGCGCCGGTGGCGTTGCGCAGGTAATCGTTTACGTCGCTAGAGCTTACCGGCCGCACCTTGCCGTCATCGTCGCGGTACTGGAACAGCAGCTGTCCCGGCAGTTGCTGGCAACGCCGCACCAGCGCCGATAGTTGCCGGTCATCAATGACCATGGCCTGTGCCTGTCCGGATTTGCCACGGAAGCGCAGCCGCGCTTTGCCTTGGCCAGCACGTTCCAGATGCCGGTTGCGCAGCGTGGTCAGCCCGTAGGAATGGTTATCGCGTGCATAAGCATCGTTGCCGATACGGGCAAGCGTGCGGCCCATCACCGCAATCACTATCGCCAGCACCTTCTCGCGTGGCAGTCCGGGCAAAGCCAGATCGCTGCGCACGCGCCGGCGCAGGCCCGGCAATGCCTTGCCGAATGCAACGATGCGATCGAATTTGTTGTCACTGCGCGTGCGTACCCAGTCCGGGTGGTAACGGTATTGCTTGCGGCCACGTGCATCGCGGCCGCAGGCCTGTAGATGACCGTTGGCCTGCGCGCAGATCCACACCTGGGTATAGGCCGGCGGAATCGCCAGGCGCCTGATGCGCTCCAGCGTGGCCGCTGCGCGCACCGCTTTGCCACGCGCATCCACGTAGCGGAAGCCGCGCCCGGCGCGCTGGCGGAGAATGCCGGGTTCGCCGTCATGGCTATGGCGCAATACACGCCCTGCCGATGTCGCGGCCATCGCTGCTCCAGCAAATAAATGGTGGCGGAGTATCGCGCAGGCCTTTGCGACGCAGCGTCAACATGACCGTCACTTGGCTATATGCTTGGACTGACCCTCAACACCCTGGAGTTCCGATGCAGTTCCCGTCGACGCCGCGCGCCCTGCGCCGCCCCGCCGCCCTGATTGCCACCGCCACCCTGCTGCTGGCCCTGAGCGCCTGCAGCAAGCCGGCCCCGGAAGAACAGGATGAAGCACTGAACCAATCCCAGCAGGCCGCCGAGGCCGCTGCCGCACCCGCTGAAGCCACGCCGCCGCCGGGCGCCTGCGACGCCAGCCAGGTGCAGGGCCTGGTCGGCCAGGCCTACAGCGAGGCCATGCAGGCCCAGGCCAAGGAAGACGCCGGTGCCACCGACGTGCGTGTGCTCAAGCCCAACCAGCCGGTCACGATGGAGTTCATCGGTGAGCGCCTGAACATCGAAATCGATGAAAAGGGCACGGTCAGCGGCGTCCGCTGCGGCTGAATTGGCAGCGCCAAAGCCTTGCTGTGCAAGGCTTTGGTTGCGCTCGCAACGATGTATTGCGGCGTTGCAACAACTGTGATTTAGTCGAACCATCCGGTGACCTCAAGGTGCGCTCCAGGTTGAGCACATCATGTGCATTGGATGGGCGCGAGGGCGCTTGGATCAGGCGCAGGACGCCATCGGGCGTACGCCGGGTCTTATCCCAACAGCACGTGCGGCAGCACGGCGCGAACCATCTGATAGGCATGACGTGCTCTGCGAGCGGGCAGGAGTGTCGCCGCTCACCTGAATCGCACCGAGGCACAGATGGCAGTCCGCACCCCGCCAGGGCTTTACGACCCGCAAGACGAACGCGACGCCTGTGGTTTCGGCATGGTCGCGCAGCTCGACGACCAGCCATCGCGTCTGTTGGTGGATACCGCCATCGCCGCCCTGTCGCGCATGACCCACCGCGGTGGTGTTGCCGCCGACGGACTCACCGGCGACGGCTGTGGCTTGCTGCTGCGCAAGCCCACCGTGTTCCTGCGTCAGCTGGCTGAAGAAGCCGGCATCGCGCTCGGCCCGAACTTCGCCGCTGGCGTGGTGTTCCTGCCCCACGACACCATCGCCGCGCAACGATGTCGTGAGGAACTGGATGCCCAGCTGCGCGCCGCCGGCTGCCATCCGCGTGGTTGGCGGGAAGTCCCTACCGATGACAGTGTCTGTGGCCAGCTGGCGCGCGACACACTGCCGAAGATCGAACAGGTGTTCGTCGATGCCGACATCGAACAGAGCGCCGAACAATTCGCGCTGGCGCTGTTCATGGCCCGCCGCCGCAGCGAACAGGCCCTGCGCGACGTCGCCGACTACTACGTCACCACGCTCAGCGCTGAAGCCATCAGCTACAAGGGCATGGTGCTGCCGGACAAGCTGAGCACCTTCTACCCCGACCTGCAGCGCCACGAACTGGCATCCAGCGTGGTGGTGTTCCACCAGCGCTTCTCCACCAACACGATGCCGCGCTGGCCGCTGGCCCATCCATTCCGCATGCTCGCCCACAACGGCGAGATCAACACCATCGAAGGCAACCGTCACTGGGCGCAGGCGCGCAGCAAGGTGTGGAAGACGCCGAAGTTCGACATCGCCGAGCTCGACCCGGTGATCTCCATGCACGGTTCCGATTCGCAGAGCATGGACAACATGCTGGAGCTGATGGTGGCCGGTGGCATGGAGTTGATCCAGGCGCTGCGCATCCTGGTGCCGCCGGCAACCCAGTCGCTGGAATTCAAGGACGCCGACTTGGCCGCGTTCTACGAGTTCTATGGCTTGAACAGCGAGCCGTGGGATGGCCCGGCCGGCATCGTCGCCTGCGACGGCCGCTATGCCGCCTGCACGCTGGACCGCAACGGCCTGCGCCCGGCGCGTTGGATGCTGACCTCCGACCGCCACTTCCTGGTCGCCTCCGAAGCCGGCGTATGGGAAGTGCCGACCGAGCGCGTGGTGCGCAAGGGCAAACTCGGCCCGGGCCAGATGATGGCCATCGACCTCAAGCGTGGTGACCTGCTCGATTCAGAAGCCATCGACCGCATCAACCGCGCACGTGCACCGTACAAACAATGGCTGCACCAGGGCGTGACCTATCTGCAGACCGAGCTGATCGATCCCTCGCTGGCCGAGGAGCCGTTCGACGAAGCAACGCTGCGCAGTTACCACAAGCTGTTCCAGCTCACGACCGAAGAGCTCGAGCAGGTGCTGCGGCCGCTGGCTGAAACCGGGCAGGAGGCCACCGGCTCGATGGGCGATGACACGCCCATCGCCGTGCTCAGCCGCCACACCCGTCCGCTGTACGACTACTTCCGCCAGGCCTTCGCGCAGGTCACCAACCCGCCGATCGATCCACTGCGCGAAGAGTGCGCGATGTCGCTGACCACCCAGCTCGGCAAGGAGACCAACATCTTCCACGCCGGTGCGGAGACGGTGAACCACGTCATCCTCAACTCGCCGGTGCTGAGCCAGCGCAAGTTGCGCCAGTTGCTGAAGATGGATCAGTACGTCGAGCGCAACCGCCTGATCGATCTGTCCTATAGCGTCGAGGAAGGCCTGAAGGCCGGCATCGAACGCATCTGCGCCGAGTGCGAGCAGGCCGCGCGCGACGGCGTGGTGATGCTGCTGCTGTCCGACCGCTACCCGGTCGCCGACCGGCCGATGGTGCATGCGCTGCTCGCCACCAGCGCCGTGCATCACCATCTTTCCAAGGTCGGGCTGCGCTGCGACGTCAACCTGATCCTGGAGACCGGCACCGCCCGCGACGCGCACCACATGGCCTGCCTGCTGGGTTTCGGTGCGACCGCGGTGTATCCGTATCTCGCCTACCAGACCCTGTTCGATCTTGGCCGGCGCGGCATCCTGCTGCTGAAGAAGGGCGGTGAGGTTTCACAGATCGGCCGCAGCTACCGCAAGGGCATCTACAAGGGCCTGAGCAAGATCATCTCGAAGATGGGCATCTGCACCGTCGCCAGCTACCGTGGCGCGCAGCTGTTCGAGATCGTCGGACTCGATCCGGACGTGGTTGAACTGTGCTTCCCGGATACCGCCGCCCGCATCGGTGGCGTTGGCCTCGCGCGCCTGGATACCGAAGCCCGCGAGCTCACCGTGCGTGCCTGGAACGACCTGGCCGAGCCTGAAGTTGGCGGCCTGCTCAAGTACGTTCATGGCGGCGAATACCACATGTACAACCCGGACGTGGTGATGACGCTGCAGCGCGCCTCGCGCACGGGCGATGCCGAAGACTGGCGCAAGTACATGGACGCGGTGCATTCGCGCCCGACCTCGGCGTTGCGCGATCTGCTGCAGCTCAAGCCGGCGGCAACGCCGGTGCCATTGGATGAAGTGGAACCGGCCGAGGCACTGTTCAAGCGCTTCGATACCGCCGCCATTTCCCTGGGCGCACTGTCGCCGGAAGCGCATGAAGCGCTGGCGATTGCGATGAACCGTCTCGGCGGCCGTTCCAACTCCGGCGAAGGCGGCGAAGATCCGGCGCGCTACGGCACCGAGAAGCGTTCCAAGATCAAGCAGGTGGCCTCCGGTCGCTTTGGCGTCACCGCCGAATACCTGGTCAATGCCGAAGTGCTGCAGATCAAGGTCGCGCAGGGCGCCAAGCCCGGCGAAGGTGGCCAGCTGCCCGGCCACAAGGTCAATGAGCTGATCGCGCGCCTGCGCTACGCCAAGCCTGGCATCGGCCTGATCTCGCCGCCGCCGCACCACGACATCTATTCGATCGAGGATCTGGCACAGCTCATCTACGACCTGAAGCAGGTCAATCCGGATGCGCTGGTGTCGGTGAAGTTGGTCTCGCATGCGGGCGTCGGCACCATTGCCGCGGGTGTGGTGAAAGCAGGCGCCGACCTGATCACCGTGTCCGGTCATGACGGCGGCACCGGCGCCTCGCCGATCAGCTCAATTCGTTATGCCGGCGTGCCGTGGGAACTGGGCGTGGCCGAATCGCACCAGGCGCTGGTCGGCAACGACCTGCGCAGCCGCACCATCCTGCAGACCGACGGCGGCCTGAAAACCGGCCTGGACGTGGTCAAGGCTGCACTGCTCGGCGCCGACAGCTTCGGCTTCGGCACCGGGCCGATGATCGTGCTCGGCTGCAAGTACCTGCGCATCTGCCACCTCAACAACTGCGCCACCGGTGTGGCCACCCAGGACGAGCGCCTGCGTGCGGGCTACTTCACCGGCATGCCGGAGCGCGTGGAGAACTTCTTCCGCCTGTTGGCCGAGGAAGTGCGCGAATGGCTGTCGTATCTGGGCGCGCACTCGCTGGATGAAATCGTCGGTCGCACCGATCTGCTGGAGCAGCTTGAAGTATCCCCGCGCGAAGGCGTCAAGGTTGATCTCTCGCGCCTGCTGGCCCCTGCACACTACGACGGTGCACATTGCGCCGCGCAGCGCCTGTACCAATCGCCGGACAGCCTGGCCACGCAGATGGACAACCTGCTGGCCAATGCCATCGCCAACAAGCAGGGCGGCGAACACCGCTTCCTGATCCACAACACCGACCGCTCGGTGGGCACGCGCCTGTCCGGCACCATCGCCCGCGCGCATGGCAACCACGGCATGAGCGAAACGCCGTTGAGCCTGCGTTTCCGCGGCACTGCAGGCCAGAGTTTCGGCGCGTTCAACGTCGGCGGTTTGAACCTGGAAGTGGAAGGCGAAGCCAACGACTATGTCGGCAAGGGCATGGCCGGCGGCCGCCTGGTGGTACGTCCACCGCGCGGCGCGCGCTTCGAAGCCCGCAACACCGCCATCATCGGCAACACCTGCCTGTACGGCGCTACCGGCGGCGAACTGTTTGCAGCAGGGCGTGCTGGCGAACGTTTCGGTGTGCGCAACTCCGGCGCACTGGCGGTGATTGAAGGCGCCGGCGACCATTGCTGCGAGTACATGACCGATGGCGTGGTCGCGGTGCTCGGCAAGGTCGGCCTGAACTTCGGTGCTGGCTTCACTGGTGGTTTGGCGTATGTACTCGATGTCGACCGCGATTTCGTCGACCGCTACAACCACGAGTTGATCGACATCCACCGCATCTCGACCGAAGGCTTCGAGAACCATCGCCAGCATCTGCACACCTTGATCAGCCGTCACCGCGAGTTGACCGGCAGCATCTGGGCGCAGCAGATCCTCGACGAGTTCCGCGATTACGTCGGCAAGTTCTGGCTGGTCAAACCCAAGGCCGCCAGCATCGAATCGCTGGCCGAATCTTTGCGCCGCGCCGCCTGACGGCTAGAGCCCTTCTCCCGCCAGCGGGAGAGGGGTTGGGGTGAGGGCAGCTTCAAAGCCACTCATCCGCCCCTTCGGGGCACCTTCTCCCGCCTGCGGGAGAAGGGCTCCTTCCCAGACATCACGAGTCCGCCATGAGCCGCAAGCAAGCCTTCCAGTTCCTCGATCTGCCCCGCACCATGCCGCAGCGCATTCCGGTGGAATTGCGCACGTCCGGCGATTGGGGCGAGCTCTACGGCAAGTTCGACAAGGGCGATGCGCAGTACCAGGCCGGCCGCTGCCTGGATTGCGGCAATCCGTACTGCAGCTGGAAGTGCCCGGTGCACAACGCCATCCCGCAGTGGCTGCAGCTGGTGCAGGAAGACCGCATCCACGAGGCGGCGACGCTCTGCCATTCGACCAACCCGCTGCCGGAAGTCTGCGGCCGCGTCTGCCCCCAGGATCGCCTGTGCGAAGGCAGTTGCACATTGGAAGAGTTCGGCGCGGTCACCATCGGCGCGGTCGAGAAGTACATCGTCGATACCGCGCTGGCCACCGGTTGGAAGCCCGACCTGCATGCAGTTGAAAGCATCGGCAAGCGTGTTGCTGTCGTTGGTGCAGGCCCAGCAGGCCTGGCCTGCGCCGACCGGCTGGCGCGTGCTGGTGTACAGGCCGTGGTGTTCGATCGTTACGAACAGATCGGTGGGCTTCTGCAGTTCGGCATCCCCAGCTTCAAGCTGGACAAGAGCGTTATCGATCGCCGCCGCGAGATCCTCGAAGGCATGGGCGTGCAGTTCCGCCTTGGCGTCGAAATCGGCCGTGACATCAGCATCGAACAGTTGCAGGCCGACTACGACGCCGTGTTCCTCGGCACCGGTGCCTACCGTTACACCGACGGCGGCCTGATCGGCCAGGACCTGAAGAACGTGTTGCCGGCACTGCCGTTCCTGGTGCAGAACAGCCGCATCATCAGTGGCGATGATCCGAAGGGTCGGCCGATCGCGGGTTGGGAAGACCAGATCGCCCTGCCCGACCTCAACGGCAAGCGCGTGGTGGTGCTCGGCGGTGGCGACACCGGCATGGACTGCGTGCGCAGCGCGGTGCGCCTGGGCGCAGCCAAGGTGACGTGCGCCTACCGCCGCGACGAGGCCAACATGCCGGGCTCGGCGCGCGAAGTGGCCAATGCACGCGAAGAAGGTGTGCGCTTCCTGTTCAATCGCCAGCCATTGGCCATTGAAGCCGGCGCCGACGACGAAGTGATCGGCGTGACGGTGATCGAGACCGAGCTCAGCCCGCCCGATGCCAATGGCCGCCGCAATGCGGTCGCCATTGAGGGCAGCGAATCGCTGCTGGAAGCTGACGTGGTGATCATCGCGTTCGGTTTCTCACCGACATTGCCGGAGTGGCTGGGCTCGCAGGGTGTGGAGGCCAGCAGCAATGGCCGCATCATTGCCGGTGGAGCCGCCCGCCTGCCGTTCCAGACCCATAACCCCAAGCTGTTTGCCGGTGGCGATGCGGTACGTGGCGCGGATCTTGTGGTGACGGCTGTCGCGGAGGGCCGCGATGCGGCGGCCAGCATCCTGCAGCTGATCACCCGGCAGGCAGACGTGGTGGCTGCGGCCTGATCCAAAGCGCGGGAGACTTGCCCCTCCCCAGCCCTCCCCATCGCTGTGCGAAAGGGGAGAGCAATAACGGTAGTGCCGAGCCATGCTCGGCAAGGGCCCTACCAACAATGCCCAACTCCCTGCCCCGATACAGCCAAACCCTGCCGGGCTGCATGGCGTGGAAAACACGCTGTGGGTGAGCAAGGATGTCGATCCAGAAGCCCGCGGTAACCAGTCAGCCTTGTGCCCGCAGCAACTGATGCAGGGTGCTTTTCAAACGACGGCCTTCTTCGCGCAGATAGTCACGCTCGTCGCGCCAGGCGGGGAAGCGTGACTCGACCTCGGCCCAGAACGCCGGAGAATGATTGGCCTGCAGCAAATGGCAAAGCTCATGCACCAGCACGTATTCAAAGGCGGCCGGCCGTGCCAGCACCAAGGCCAGGTCCAAGGCCATCGAACCGTCCGGCGCCAATGATCCCCATTGCGAGGACATCACCTTGGGCCGCAAGCGCGACGGCGCACGCGACAAGCCCGGCAGATAGCGCGGCAACCATTGGCCGACATCCGCACGTACCTGTACTTCATAGAATTCACGCAGCGCGCGACGCAGCGCCGGCTCGCCGGCACGTGCCGGCAATTCGATGCTGACCACGCCTGAATCGACCTCGATGCGGGTGAAGCGGCCGTCCTGCCATTGCACCGGCAATAGCGCGCCACGCAAGGGCAGCACGCCCGGCTCGCGCAATCGCAACGCCGGTGCGAGCAGACCATCGCCTCCCAAGTGCGCCAGCTGCTGCTGCAACCATTGCCGGTTCGCCTGCAGGAAACGTTCGCCCGAAACAAGGCTGGCGCGCAGCGGCATGGTCAGTCGTGCGCCGCGCTCATCGACGCTGAGTTTCAGCCGACGTGCGCGCGGATCACGCACGCGCAGCACCTCGATCTCGGCATCGTCCAGACGCAGGCGCACCGTGTCGCGCTGGATCACCGGCGCGGCAGGTGTCATCAGTCGGCGGATCAAACTAACCATGCGCCCAGCATAGTCCTTACCCGGTCATGAAACCGGGTAGGTCAGTGGCTGGTTCAGCTATCAGCCTTGCTCAGCTTGAATGCCTGCTCCAACAGCAGGAACAAGCGCCGGATCTCGCCGCTCTGCAGGGCGAAGCGGGCGTCCAGTTCGGCGCGGCGGCCTTCCTCATCGATGTGCTCGAGCTGATCCAGTGCGCCGTCGAGGAATTTCAGCTTGCGTACGATCAGGTCGTCGCCGAGCACGAAGGACAGGTTGTCCTCGAAGATCAGCGCCAGCTTGGTGACCTGCTTGCCGGCGTCCAGGTGCTTGTCGATTTCGTCGCAGCGCAGTTCCTGGTGCTGGCACTTGACCACCGCGCCGCCTTCGGCTGGGTCCTTCATCTCGCATTCTTCGCCCAGGCTCAAGCCTTCGGGCAGCGGCTCGCCGGCGATCCACGCGGTCAGGATGGCGCGCGGTGCGACTTCGGCGTTCAGCGGCATCGCCGGGAAGCTGCCGAGCATGCCGCGGATGTCGCTCATCACATTCTCACCGGTCTTGCGGCTGGAGCTGTCGACGGCGACATAGCCATGCTGCAGATCGAGGAAAGCGTCGGTGCGCGAGCTTTTGACGAAGGCGCGCGGCAGCAGCTCATGCAGCAGGTCGTCCTTCAAGCGCTTGCGCTCACGACCACCGGGCTTGCGACCTTCCTTCTCTTCGATCTCCTCCAGCTTGCGCTGCAGCAGGTCGTTGACCACCACACTCGGCAGGATCTTGTCTTCACCGCCGACGGTCAGCCACAGCGCATCGCCAATGCGGTGCGAGAACTGGTTCTTTTCTTCACGGCCGAACGGCGAGATGAAGCCGCGCGAGGTCATTTCCAGCGCGCCGACCGGCTTGAGCACTACCTGCGGCAGCAGCGTGTCGACATCGGAGAAATCAATGGAGGTTGGGAAACGGAACAGCGTGAGGTTCTTGAAAAACATGTAGTTCGGTGCCGGGAATAGAGAATCGGGATAGGGGATTGGCAAAAGCCATGCATCGCTGATGCTGGAACAGGCAACGCCTCAGGCGTCGGTGCTTTCTGCGCCCTGTTCGCCACCGGCCAGCCACGCCTGCGGGTCAGATGCCTGCGCCTGTTCGTTGCGGCCCAGCGCCATGAAATCGAACAGTTTGGGATCAGCCAGCTGCGAGGGACGGATATCGCCCAGCGCACGCGAGATCTGCTCGATGCGACCGGGTGTGTCCTTTTCCCACTGTTTCATCATCAGGCCAACCTGCTTGCGCTGCAGGTTTTCCTGGCTGCCGCACAGGTTGCACGGAATGATAGGAAACTGGCGGGTGTTTGCGTATTCGATGATGTCCGCTTCACGTACATACGCCAACGGGCGGATCACCACATGCTTGCCGTCGTCGCTGCGCAGCTTGGGCGGCATGCCGGAAATCTTGGAGTGGTGGAACAGGTTCATGAAGAACGTGGCCACCATGTCATCGCGGTGGTGGCCCAGCGCGATCTTGGTGAAACCATTGGCTTCGGCATAGGTGTACAGCGAGCCACGGCGCATGCGCGAGCACAGCGAACACATGGTCTTGCCTTCCGGAATCACCCGGCTCACTACCGAATAGGTGTCCTGTTCGATGATGTGGTACGGCACGCCGACCGAGGCCAGGTACTCGGGCAGCACATGCTCGGGGAAACCGGGCTGCTTCTGGTCCAGATTGACCGCGACCAGCTCGAACGGCACCGGCGCCTTCTTCTGCAGCTGCAGCAGGATGTCCAGCAGGGTGTAGCTGTCCTTGCCGCCGGACAGGCAGACCATCACCTTGTCGCCGGCCTCGATCATCCCGAAGTCGGCAATGGCCTGGCCTACCTGGTGACGCAGGCGTTTGCCGAGTTTCTGGTGTTCACGTTCGGCCGCGTGTGGATCACGGGCGCGCGGGGCGGGATCAGGGAGGGAAATGACAGCGCTCATCCTCTGCATTCTACCGGCTGGACTGGGCATCCACAGCCACGGAGGCGAATGTGCCGGTGATCGCGGCGAAGTACTACACCCCGATGTGGTGGCGACAAGGTCTGTTCAGCTACCTGCTGCGGTTGCCACGGATGCAGATGCTGTCCTCGCTATAGCAACATCGACGCAGGCAGCAGGCGTGGGCGGACCCTGGCGGAACCAGGATGACCTCCCACGTGAACTAGCCGCCGCGACCGGCTAAGCTGGGCGCATGTCCGAGCTGCCCACCGCCGATGAACTGCCCAAGCGCATCGCCGAACTGCGCGCGGAACACCGTGGGCTGGACGAGCAGATCGCACGGCTTGCGGCCAATCCCGATGATGACCTGGAAGCCAAGCGCCTCAAGAAGCGCAAGCTGCAGCTCAAGGACTGCATCATCAAGCTGGAAAGCATGTTGATCCCGGACGAACCGGCCTGACGGCACCTGCGGTGGCCGCAGAGGTCGGCTCACCCATTGCACAAGCCAGCCACCGCTGCCACCAGCCTTACCAGGTTCGCCTGGCCGCGCTCTTCAGTCTTGTCATAGATCGTCTTGAGCCGCCCCATCGCAGTACCGGATGTAATACCGCAGGCCCGTGCGGCGGTGGCGACATCAACATGCTGGTACATCGCCAGGGCAAGCCGTGACTCTGCCTCGGTAAGTTCGAACAATTCCTGCAAGGTCCTACCCACGGATGCCCCTGCAACCCCCAATTCACGGACGAACACCAGCAAAGCTCCCCGTTGGTGCTGCGACCACTCCATCAACCGGTGCGCGGTTAGCACCAGGCTGGTGCGGTTATCGGTATCGCGAAGTATGCGCTTCTCGATATCGCCGCCTCGAACGAGACTGTTCAGCCGCAATGCGCGTTGCAGCAACTCCTGTACGCCATCGGCATCTTCATTGCCGCCCAACAGTATTCCGCCACGCTGCTTCAGCACACCACGCCGCAAAAGGCTTTCCGCAGCAGCATTGCTGTTGCAGATGCGGAGCTCTTCGTCCAGCACGAACATCGCCACCGGCGCCTGCTCCAACGCCTGCTCCAAGGTATCGACCTGCTGCTGCAGCAGTTCCATCCGACGCAACATCGCGTATGCATTGATCCAGTGCGGTGTCAGCGTCTGCAGCAACCCGAGCTCCTGCTTGCCATAGGCGCGCCTCAGGTCACCGTGGCACATGGACAAGGTCACTGAACTGCTACCGTCGTACAGACCCACCGCCGCGACCTGCTGCACGATTCCCAGCTGGCGGTAATAGACGTCATAGAAGCCGCTCTGCAGCGCCTCGCGCCGCGGCAGCATGGCATCACTGTCCAGCACTCGCCCGGTAGCCAGTTGCGGGGTCACTCGCTTCATCCACGGGTCCTCGCGCAAATCGACTTCGGACAACAGCCTCAGCATCTGCCGGTTGTCTATTCCGTGGATGCGACTGATCTCGCCGCGCCCCCCGGCGACATCGTGGATGAGTACGCCTGTGATGTGACTGTCGGTGATTTCGGCGAGCCGCTGGTTGAAGACATCCAGTGCCGAAGGATCCAGTACCGCGCCGTAGAGCGGTTCGAGCAACTCACCAAGCCGGGAAGATTCAGCCACGTCCTTCCCCTTCACCCGGGCACGACAGGCAAATGCACACCCACTCGATACCCTGCCGGGCGTTTATCCCTGTCCGCATGAGCTTCCCCTGTCAAGCCCCGGCAGGGAGTGTTCCGCTTTTTGCCGCTGCGATCAACTGGCCGGGATTGGCAGGGCTGCCACCAGCCGCTTTGCCGGGAAACCTGCCGCACCAGCGTTGTCCCTGCAGTAAACGGCAGCGACATGAAGGCGCAATTTTCCTGCAAGACACGCCGGCAGGGGGCCGGTCCTCATGATGCAACGGCTGCTTGTTACATACACGGCATTAGCCGGGCTGCTGACCGGCTGTGCCGGTTTCCACACTCGGCCCGACGCGGCCCGGCTCGACATCGGCAACGTGTCACGCACCGGCCAGCTGGCCATTGCCTTCGATCAGGATGGCAACCCTTATCCGCCGTCCCAGTGGTCCCATGTCCTGCCGAACGGGGAGTTCGACTGGATGGCGATTCCCGAACGCGGACTCAGCCCGGCCTTCCAGCTTCGCGACCTGCCGGGACTGGGTAACTCGCGCTATGCAGACGATTCGGACGAGGCATTGATCGAGCTGTATGCCGCGTTGTTGGGAGAATCCCTGGGCGACTCGAAACAGTTGTTCATCTTCATCCATGGCTTCAACAACACAAGCCAGGAGGCCGCCGATAACATCGAAGCACTTGCGAACGCAGTCGACGTCCGCGACGCCGTACGGCTGGATGTTTTCTGGGACGGTTTGAATGACGGCGGCAGGAGAACCAATGCGATCCCGTTCCGCTGGCGCAAGTCGCTTGTGTACAGCAGCCGCGCTGGACAACTCGGCTTGCGTCGCATCCTCAACCGCTTGCCTCGCCCGGTCGAGGTAACCTTCGTCACCCATAGCCGCGGTGCTGGCGTCGCGCTGGCCACGCTCGCTGATCCCTACTACGAAGCAGACATCTGCGCACCCGGGGGCATGCCTGCGGCCGGTCGCTGCCGCTACGATCATGAAGCACCTGACCATTCGCGCTACCGCGCGATCAGGATGCTCATGCTGGCTCCGGCAATCGGCGACGAACATATCCGGCAGTCGACTTTTGAGCAGATAAGCACTCTGACGCCATTGGATATCGGTGTAGTGGCAAACGAGAGGGACGTGGCAACGTGCAAGACGTTCTTGTTCCCTGCCCATTGGTTCGGTGATTCACGCCTGGGCTGTCGAACCGGCTATATCCAGGCGACCGAAGCCGGCTTCGCGCGCGGTACTCAGGCGAATTTTACCTATCGCACTTTCGCGGCCCGCCGTCGATCGCATTCCGTCGACACATATCTGCAGCAGACGCAAACGCGTGAGCTGATCTGTGCGCATGGCCTTTCCACTGCCGCCTGTGCTTCGGCCCCAACAGCCAGCAGCGATGCGACGACACCGTGAGCAACATGCCTGCATTTCCCCTCCAACGCCGTCATCCCCCATTTGACCAAGGACCACGTACATGAAGAGCATGAAAGCTGTTTCAACAGGAATTCTGGTTGCCGCCATCGCCCTTGTCCACCAGTACGCCAGCGCGCAGGTCAAACAGACGGTTGATGGCGCACAGCAGTTCCTGCAGGGCTTGAATGCAGGTGGAGGGTCCGGTGCCTATCCAGTCTATGTGGTGAGCGGATTCGCAACCTTCGACGGCACACCGGCGATGCTGAAATTCTGGCAGAAGGCCATCGATGACATCGACGAGACCGGCACGCGCAACCCCTGCGTCACCCGTATAACCGATATCCATTTCTCTTCACCGACCATCTATGCAAAGGGCGTGCGTTGGAACATGGGCGACCGCTCCGTGCTGTCGCTTCCTGCAGGAGGATTTCCGGTTCCGCGCTACATACACTGGGGGAAAGTCAGCATAAACCGGCAGACGGTGGCACTGGGTGACGGCACGATGCCCAGCTATCACGTCTATGCACAGCAGACCACCGCATTCGGCAGCAGCGGGAACTGGGAATCCATCGGTTTCGCTCCTTACGATGTCGGCTTGGCCGACCGCATCGAGTATGCGATGAAATTCCTGCAGGCCAGCTGCGACACTTCCGCTGATACGGGGTTCTGAGCATGCATCGGTTACCTGTGCTGCTGTTGTTGCTGGCGCTGCCGACCACTCTGTCCGCACAAAGCGGCCCGCGCCAATTGAGCGCGGAGGAACTGACACGATTACGCAAAAGCGTCGACACGAGCCGCGACAGCAGCGCGCTGGCGGCGCAGCGTGCGATGGCGAGCCGGCAACAGGAGGAGCTGCGACGGCAGGAGGAGGAACGCCTCGCCCAGCAGCAGGCTTGGGAGCAGCAGGCCTATGATGACGAGCCCCCCATCCAAGCTCCTGCCCCCGGCATATTCGAGGCATTCGTCAGCGGATTCCAGGGGGAGGTGCAGAAACAGCGGGAACAGGATGCTCAACAACAGCGCTTCCTGGAAGACCTGCGCCGGCAGACGGATGCGATCACCCGCCAGCGCCAACAGGAACAGGAACGGCAACGTCTGGCCGAAGAACATGCGCGTCAGCAGCGGCTTGCACAGCAGCAACGCCAACAGGCGGCACCGCAGAACCCAGGCGGCGGTGCTGGTCAAACCACGCCCGGCTCAGCATCCGTGACATCAGCAGCCCCAGCTGCGGCACAGCAGCAGGCGGCACGCGCGCAGGAGGAGAAGCTGCGCGCCAATGTAGCGATGGAACGCCAACGGCAGCAGCAGATCCGTGATCAGCAGGAAGCCAGCCGGATCGAGCTGGAGCGCAAGCGTGCCG
>Ga0256901_1000772_pt1 | contig 17135 bp, 14 predicted proteins | sample MC6MC0689MT_FD_190200 | JGI IMG/M metagenome (GOLD analysis project Ga0256901, IMG submission 190200) | Metatranscriptome of enriched soil aggregate microbial communities from Iowa State University, Ames, United States - MC6-MC0689-MT... | ecosystem: Environmental > Terrestrial > Soil >... | reverse complement strand
GCTGGTTCTGCTGGTTCTGCTGGTTTGGCTGGTTCTGCTGGTTTGGCTGACTCTGGCCATCCTTGCCCGGCTGTTGCCTGGACGGATCCTTCTGGCCGCCGTCCTGCTGCCCCTGCGTCGACTTGCGCTTGCGCGCCGCGTCGACGGCGGCGCGATTTGCGACTGCATCGGCCATGCCCGGTTGACGTTTCAGCGCCTGGTCATAGGCCGCGATCGCCTCATCGTATTTTCCCTGCCGCGCCAGTGCATTACCGAGGTTGTACCAGCCCTGATCGCTGTCGATGCCCTGGAACTGTCTTTGCGCAGTGGCGAAATCCCCCTGCCGGTACGCTTCCACGCCTGCACTCAGGCGCTCGTGCTGTTGCTGGTCTGCACGCTTCCACAAGCTGCCCGACTCAGCTGCCTGTGCGGGTTGCAGCACCGGTAGCACCAGGCACAGCGCCAGCACCGCCATGCCGCCGCGCGGTCGACGGAATGCAAGCAGGCCGAGCAGCAACAGTGGCAGGACCAGCCAGTAGCCCTCGTCCTGCCAGCTTTTGCCGTTCTCCGAGCTGGCCTTGTCCTGTGCCTGCAGCTGTGGCTGCATCACACCCAATGCCTGCAGATCCGCACTGTCACGCGCCAGCCGCTGATAGCGCCCACCACCTGCGGTGGCTAGCGCACGCAGGGAGGTTTCATCCAGGTGTGCATGTTCGATGGCGCCACGCACATCGCGATACGCCGCGCCCTGCACGCTGCCGATGCCCAGCGCCGAGACGCGATAGCCAGCAGCCCGCAGCTGGGTTGCCGCCGCCAACCCTGCCGCATCGGCATGGTCGCTGACCAACAGTACATCTCCGCCACGCGCACCGGACTGCTTGAGCAACGCTCCAGCCCATGCCAGTGCCTTGTCCGCACGCTGGCCATCAACCGGCATCACCTCCGGCCCCAGCATGTCCAGGAACAATGCGACGTTGGCTGCATCGTCGGTCAATGGCGCGACGGTAAACGGCTCCCAGGCAAATGCGATCAACGCCACTTCCCCACCCTTGCGCTCCTTCAACAAGGTGGCCAGCTTGGCGCGGACCTGCAACAGCCGCGAAGGCGGCAGGTCGGCGGCACGGATGCTGGTGGAGAGATCGACCACGATCACCAAGGGGGTCTTCGACTGCCACAGCGGCTGCTGCACCTGCCGCCAGCTTGGGCCAGCCATCGCCAACGCGGCCAGGCCCAGGCCCACCAGCAGCGACAGTAATCCCGCCCAGCGGCGCCGGCCACCGCCACTGAGCAACTGCGGCAGCAGGTGTGCATCCACCGCTTCATGCCAGCGCAGGCGGCGGCGCCGCAGCCACAGGCTGCCGAGCAGTGTCGCCGGCACCAGCAGCAACGCCCAGAGCCAGTCCGGGCGCAGAAAATGCAGGTCATGCCAGAGATTCATCGCCGCCATCCGCGCCACCCCAACGCCAACACCCCAAGCAACAGCGCGAAGCCCAGCGGCCACGCATATCGCTCGATCCGCGGCCGTACCGCCGGCCCCGCGCCTGCCACGGGCTCCAGCCGATCCAGCTCGGCGTAGATCCCGACCAGCTCATCGGTATCGCGCGCGCGGAAAAAGCGCCCACCGGTGTCGTCGGCTATCTTCCGCAGCGTCTGCTCGTCCACCTGGTCGTCGGGGCCGGGCAATTGCACCCCGAACAGGGAACCGCCACCACTGCCGCCGAACGCCACCGTATACACGCGCACGCCTTCAAACTTGGCCAGCTCCGCAGCCTTCAATGGTTGCAAAGCGCCGGCGGTGTTGACGCCATCGGTCAACACGATGAGTACGCGCTGGCCTTCAGGTTGCTCACGCAGCCGCTTGACCGACAATGCAATCGCGTCGCCGAGCGCGGTCTCGCGCCCCGCCAGCCCGACCACGCTGTCGCGCAGCTGCTCGCGCACCGTCGCCCGATCAGCGGTAAGTGGCGTCAAGGCGTAGGCCTGCTGGCCGAACACGACCAATCCAATCCGATCGCCTTCGCGACGTTCCAGAAAATCGGCCAGTACCGCCTTGGCAGCGGTAAGCCGGTCCACCACGCGCGTACCCAACTGCATGTCAGGCTCTTCCATGCTGCCGGACAGGTCCACTGCCAGCATCATCTGCCGCGCCTCCCGCGGTGGTTCGATCGGTTCGCCCAATTGCTGCGGACGGCTGGCAGCGGCCACCAGGCACAACCATGCCAGCCACAGCAGCAAGGAGCGCAGCAACGCCGCGCCACGCCGGTTCACGCCGGGCAGCTGCAGCAGCGCGGCATCATAAGGAACGCGCAATGCGGGACTGGCGTCGCTGCGTAGCGGCCACGCATACATCAGCAACGGCAAAGGCAGTGCCGCCCACATCCAAGGCCATGCGAACTCGGGAAGCCAGGCTGGCAGCAGGTTGGTCAATGCCTGCATCAGCGCGCCCCGGCCATCAGTTCGATGAAACGCGTGCGTGCCGCGCTGCACGCACGCTCGACCAGCGCGGCATCCAGCTGCGGGCGATAGCCACCGTCCAGCAACAGGCGGCCGTCACCTTCACTGAACTCACATCCTTTGTCGCCATCCAGGAAGCGCAACCATTCATCGCCCTGCAGCGCCACGGCCCGCCGATCGACCTGACGCGCGGCACGCCGCAGCAACTCCGAGGCAGCGGCCAGACGTTCGGGACCTGCTGCGGCAGCCTGCAACTGCTGGTCAAACAAAGCCAGCCAACGCTGCCGGCGGACACGACGACGCCATGACCACCAGCACCAACCGACCAGCACCAGCATCAGGGCGGCAAACACCAGCCACCAACCTGGTGGTGGCGGCCAGAAGCCCGGAAACGGCGTGAGATGCACGTCCCGCAGCGGCAGTTGCGCGGCCATCAGCCCACCACCGGCCGGGCAGCGATGACCCAGCTGTCGCTGGCGGCATCGGTGGCAAGACAGCTGACCTGGATACGACGACCAGGCAACTGCCGGCAAAGCGTTTCGACCGGGCCGATCAGCGCATCGTGCCAAGCCTGGCGAGTAGCCTGCGCGCCAAGATCGAGCTGGATGCGGCCGCCAGCGGTCGCCAATGGCAACACGCAATGTGGCGGCGCCAGTTCCAACGGATCCACCAGCAACAACAGTTGCACCTCCACATGCATGGCCAGCGCGGTCCATGTTGCGGCGGGCACCTGCTGTGCGCTGACCGGGTCGGCCAGTACCACCGCACGCGCGCCCGGGTGCAGCAACCGTGCCGCCTGTTCCAGCGCCTGTTGCAGCCCGGCGTCATCGGCCGGTGACTGCGCATACCAACGGGTCAATGCGTCCAGGGTGCGCAGCACACCGCGCGGCCCACCAGCCGGCGGTACCAGCGCGTTCTGGCGTGCGCCGCGCAATGCCGCCACACGGTCGCCATCGCGCAATGCCGACCATGCGGCGACCGCACCGGCCCTGGCCGCCTGCACCGACTTGAAGCGAACCCGGGTGCCGAAATACAGCGCAGGTGCGGTATCGGCCACCACCAGGGTGACGCGCTCCCGCTCGGTCTGGAAGGTCTTGGTATGGGTCGAACCACTGCGCGCGGTGAGCTTCCAGTCGATGTGTCGGGCATCATCGCCGGCAACGTACTCACGCGACTCGGCGTACTCCATGCCTCGCCCGCGCAGCGTCGACGCGGCTTGGCCACGCATGGCATGGCTGCCGCGGCGGGCACCTGGTCCACGCGCGGCATGCCTGCGCAGGGCGATCAGCTCGGCCAACTGCGGGTGGATGCCATCAACGCTTGCGGCGGCATCCGCGGCAGCAGCGGACGGGACCGTCATCGGCGCCGCCCCGATGGCAGCGCACACGCTTCATGGATCATGGACATCGGCGTGGCCTCTCAGGGCAGCGGCACGCAGTCAAGCAAGGCGGCGACAAGACGTTCGCCATCCCAGCCCTCGGCAGCCGCTTCATAGCTGGGCAGCACGCGGTGGCGCAACACGTCGGGAGCCACGACGCGCACGTCGTCGGGCGTCACGTAATCGCGACCCGCCAGCCATGCGCGGGCGCGGGCGCAACGCTCCAGCGCGATCGAACCACGCGGACTCGCACCCCAGGCGATCCGCCGTGCCAGTGCGGCGTCATAGCTGCTGGCATCTCGCGAGGCCAGCACCAGTGCCACCAGGTAACGTTCCAGTTGCGGTGCAAGATGCAGTTCCAGCACCTCACGCCGCGCCGATTCGACCTGTTGCAGCGATATCTTCCGCATCACCTGCGTCTGCGCCTGGATGGCACGCAACGCACGCTCGCGCGCCAGCCGCAGGATCTCGGTCTCGGCGCTGGCATCGGGGTAGCCGATGCGCACGTGCATCAGGAACCGGTCCAACTGCGCCTCCGGCAACGGGAACGTGCCTTCCTGCTCGATCGGGTTCTGCGTGGCCATCACCAGGAACACGTCCGGCAATGGATAGGTATTGCGGCCGACCGTGACCTGGCGTTCACCCATGGCCTCCAGCAAGGCCGACTGCACCTTGGCAGGGGCACGGTTGATTTCGTCGGCCAGAAGGATCGGGTGGAAGATCGGCCCGGCCTGGAATTCGAAGCGACCTTCCTGCGAACGCCAGATATCGGTGCCGGTGAGGTCGGCAGGCAGCAGGTCCGGCGTGAACTGGATACGCGCGAAGCTGGCATCCACCCGCGACGCCAGTGCCCGGATCGCCGTGGTCTTGGCCAGGCCCGGCGCGCCTTCGACAAGCAGGTGGCCATCGGCCAACAAGGCGACCAGCAAGCGATCAACCAGTAGCGACTGGCCGACGATCTCCGCCGACAAGGCGTCACGCAGCGTGGTGAATTCCTGATGCAGGCTGCCGTCGCGGGCCGCTGCACTGCTTTCTGTGGGGAGCTGGGGGGGCAGGTTCATGGCTGCAGTTTGACCGATCCGGCGTGAAATGGTTCCACCTTCGGCGCGACAACAAAAAAGGGCCGCTGAACGCGGCCCTTTTCCGGTATTGCCTGCCGATTACTGCGCGGCCTTGGCCACACGCAGGATCTTCGGCGTCACGAACACCAGCAGCTCGGCCTTTTCCTTGCTGCGACCGCGCTTCTTGAACAGGTTGCCAAGGAACGGGATGTCGCCCAGGAACGGAACCTTGCTGACGCTGCTGCGATCGGTGAACTCGTACACGCCACCGACCACGACGGTCTGGCCGTCTTCAACCAGCACGGCAGTGTTGACCTCGCGCCGGTTGATGATCGGCACTACGCCGAAGTTCTCCACTTCCAGGTACTCGTCAACCTCGTCCTTCTTGACCGTCATGTTCAGGAACACGCGGTTGTCCTTGGTGATGGTCGGGGTCACCTTCAGCTCAAGCAGCACTTCCTTGAACTGGACGTTGGCAGTTGCTGCGCCGCCAGTACCAGCGGTGATGGTCACGTAGCCGATTTCCTTACCCTGCTTGATCACGCCCTCGCGCTGGTTGGCGGTGACGATACGGGGATTGGAGATCACTTCGCCACGCCCTTCTTCCTGCAACGCGGACAGCTCCAGGTCCAGGTTGAAGTTGGCGCCAAGCAAGGTGTACGCGATGCTCGGTGCAACGCCGTTTGCAGCACTGGTGTAAGTACCTGCAGGCAGGCTCACGTTCAGGCCGCGGGTAGCATCGCGGCCACCGCCGATCGCACCACTGCCGATCGTGCCGGTGTTGGCACCGTTGTTGTAGTCGCGGGTTCCGCCGATGCCGAACTTGGCACCAAGGTCGCGGGCGAAGGTATCCGAGGCAATGACGATGCGGCCTTCGATCAACACCTGGTCGACCGGGCGGTCGATCACGCCGATCAGCTCGCGCATCTGCGCGACCTTCTTCGGGATGTCGCTGATCATCAGCGTATTGGTGCGCTCGTCGGCAACCAGGCGGCCACGCGGCGACAGGAAACCATTTTCCTGCTGGTCGCTGTTTGCGCCATTACCACCGCCACCACTACCGGAGCCATTGCTGTTGCCGATGCCCTTGGCCTCGGTAACCGCCTTGAAGATGGCTTCGGCGCTGTGGTAGTTGATCTGGATGTACTCGGTCACCAGGTCAACGCGGTTCTCGATCGCGATGCGCGCGTCTTCCTTGTCCTGCTCGAACTTGGCCAGCTCCGGCTGCGGCGCGACCCAGATCACGCCACCATCGCGGCGCTTGTCCAGCCCCTTGGCCCGCAGCACGATATCCAGCGCCTGGTCCCACGGCACGTTGACCAGCCGCAAGGTGACGTTGCCCTGCACCGTATCGGAGGCAACCACATTGAGATTGGACTCCTCGGCGATCAGCTGCAGCACCGTGCGAACCGGCACGTCCTGGAAGTTGAAGGTCACCGGGCGGCCACTGTAGCCGCGCGCCGCGACCGTGGCAGCTGCCTGGGCAACCGTCTTGGAAGTGACCGCGCCGGTTGCCGGGGCTTCCTGGCGGGCAGTGATTTCCACCACGTACTCGTTGCCGGTCTGGTAGGCGAGCGATTCGATCGGACCGTTGGTGCTCAGCACCAGCTGCGAGCCGCCACCGGACGGTTTGGCGTCGATGCGCTGCACCGGGGTGGCGAAGTCGACCACGTTCAACGGACGCTGCAGTTCCGCCGGCAGTACCGCGTTGCCGACGTCGACCACGACGTTGTTGCCCTGGCTGCGCAGGTCCGGGCTTGCCCCCTGCCCATCAAACTGCAGGATCAGGCGGCCAGCGCCGTCATCGCCCCGTTTGAAGTCAATCTTGGTAACGGAAACCGCGGACACCGCCTGCTGGGTGCCAGTGACAGTGCCACCGGCAGCCGGCGGCTGCGCTGCGTATGAAGAGCCGCACACCGCTGCCAACGCCACTCCCAGGGCGCAGACGCGGACCAGTGCATGGCGCCGGATGGGACGCAGGCTCAGGGCTTTGGTAAAAGTCATCGTGCTATCCCCTAATCAATCAACGATCGTCCAGTGCAAGCGAGGCTGGGCGTTCCAGCCAGCCACCTGCACCGTCCGGCACCAGTTCAATAAGCTCAATCCCGTCTTCACGCACGCTGGTCACACGGCCGTCGCTCTGGCCGATGTACACCCCTGGGCGCACGCGATAGGTCACCTTGTCAGGGCCCATCACCAAGGCCACGGCGCCACCGCCGCTACCAATAGTGCCGACCATGTCCAAGGCGTCCAGCGGGAAGCCTTCCAGCGGCTCTTTGCGACGATTCGGGTCCGGACGCAACTGGCTATTGCCGTCATCGGACACCCACGCGTCACTGAACGGGTCACGCAGACCCTGGGCCGCATACTCGAAACTCTCGAACTGCTGCATCACCGGCAGAGGCTCGAGCGGTTCGGCCGGACGATTACGCACATCGGTGACGAACTTCTCGAGGTTGCTCACTTCGCCAGGCGCGCTGGTCACGCTGCGCATGCAGCCCGCCAACAGCACCAGGCTGACCATGCCCACGGCAAGGGAGGAAATCCTGCGCATGCTTACTTCCCTCCCTTTTTAGCGGCCTTGGCCGCCTCGGCAGCTGCCCTTTCCTGCTCTTCCAGCTCGCTGTCGTCGAGATAGCGGTAGGTCTTGACGGTACCTGCCAGCTCCAGCGCACCGCCGGCGGTGATCACGCCCTTGGGATCCTTCGGCTTCAGGTTGATGTCGTGCATGGTCAGGATGACAACGCGCGGCAACGAGGCGACGCCGCTGACGAAGGCACCAAACTGGTGGTAGCTACCAACCAGCCGCAGTGCGATCGGCTTCTCGGCGTAGAACTCCTTCATCGATTCCGGGCCGGGCTGGAACAATTCATTGTTCAAACCACTGGACAGTGCCGTCTGCGACACATCGATGATCAAGTCGGGCATCTCGGTCTTGCTGGGCAGCTGGCGCAACATCTGCTGCAACACCTGCTCCATCTGGGCCAACTGCTGCTTCAAGGGCTCCAGGTTGACCGCACGCGCCTGCTCCTTCTCGAAGCTCTGGCGCAGCTCGACTTCCTTCCTTTCAAGCGTCTGCAGTTCCTCGCGCTGCCCGCTGATCACCAGCAGGTAGGCAAGTGCCACGATGACCAGCACCAGGATCACGCAGAACACCATCTTGGCGTTGCGCGGCCAGTTGCCGATGTTGTTGAAATCCAGGTCCTTGGCGTTGAATTTCTTGCTCACGAACGAGCCTCCTTCTGCGCCGGTGCCGCATCGGCCTTGGCTTTGTCAGCGCTGTCGCTGGCTGGTGCCGTCGGTGCGCCTGCCGCAGCTGGTGCAGCCGCCCCCGCAGCCGGGTCAGCGGCGCCCGCCGCGGCATCGGCCGGGTTCGCGGTCTCGCCCGGTGCCGGCAGCTGGACCTTCAACGTGAACACATATGGCAGGGACTTGAAGTCAACCACCTTGCCACCAGCGTCCTGCGCCCTTGCCTCGATGATGGTCAACTCGGGACTGCTCATCCAGCCGGAGCTTTCCAGGTTGCGCATGTAGGTACTGACGCGTGCGTTCGACTGGGTGCGGCCTTCCAGCGTCAGCGTCTCGCCCTCCTGTTGCAGTGCAGTCAGCACCACGCCATCAGGAATGGTACGCACCAGTGAATCAAACAGGTGCACCATCTGCGAGCGCTTGCCCTGCAGCTCCTCGATCACCCTCTTGCGCGCAAGCAAACGGTCCTTCTGCTTGTCCAAGCGCTCGATCTCGGTGTTCTGCTGCTTGACCTTGGCGATCTCCGCATCAAGGAAGGCATTGCGTTCGTTCTGGCCGCTGATCTGCTGGGTGAAGAAGAACCACAGCAGGCCCGACAGCACCACCCCGCTGAGCGCGGCGAAGCCCAGCATCGCGTAGAACTCGCGCTGGCGTTGTTTGCGGCGCTCGGCGCGCCACGGCAATAAGTTGATCCGTGCCATCAGTCAAACCCCCTCATGGCCAGACCGGTCGCGATCATCAGCGCCGGGGCATCCTGTGCCAACGCATGTGCCTGTACCTTCGGGCCCAGCGTCATCTGTGCCAGCGGATTGGCGACCGAAGTGGCCACGCCCAGCTGTTCTTCCACCATCGTCGGCAAGCCGATCAATGCCGCGCAGCCACCGGCCAGCACGATATGGTCGACACGGTTGAACTCGCTGCCGGCGTAGAAGAACTGCAACAGGCGGCTGATCTGCTGCACCGTCGCTTCCTTGAACGGCTCCAGCACCTCGACCTCATAGCTTTCCGGCAGCCCGCCCTGGCGCTTGGCCAGGCCTGCTTCCTCGTAGCTGAGCCCGTAGCGGCGCATCACCTCGTCGGTCAGCTGCTTGCCACCGAACACCTGTTCTCGGCTGTACAGGCTGCGACCGCCGCGCAACACGTTGAGCGTGGTCATCGTCGCGCCGATATCAACCAGCGCGACCACACCGTCGCTGGCGACGGCCAGTTCACTGGCGACCAGGGCGAAGGCGTTCTCGATGGCGAAGGCCTCCACGTCCATGACCTTGGCGTTCAAACCGCCAAGTTCCAACGCGGATTGGCGCAGCTCGACGTTCTCCGAGCGGGATGCGGCAAGCAACACCTGCACCATTTCCGGATTGTTCGGCACCGTGCCGAGCACCTCGAAATCGAGGTTGACCTCGTCGATCGGGTACGGGATGTAGTTCACCGCCTCCAGCTCGACCTGTGCCTCCATCTCGCCGTCGTCCAGATCGGCCGGCATCGGGATCACCTTGGTGATCACCGCCGAACCGGCCACGGCCGCGGCCGCATTCTTGACACGGCTGCCCGAGCGCGCGACCGCGCGCCGGATGGCTTCACCGACGGCCTCGACCTCGACGATGTTCTTTTCCACCACCGCGTTCGGCGGCAGAGGTTCCACGGCGTAATGTTCCACGCGAAAACGGTTCCCGCTACGGGAAAGCTGAAGCAGCTTTACCGCAGTCGAGCTGATGTCGACACCAATGATAGGTGTCTGACCTTTTGGGATAAGCCCCACGGATTCTCCCCTGCCGACGGGCACTTGGACGCACTTGTTGCGTCCGCGCATTAATAACGGATTTCCAGCAATTGGCAACCTTCCATAGCCCGAGACGCGATGCGCATCACGACGTTGGATTGGTCTCCCCTTGCTCTCCCCAAGGTACGGCCCCAGCCGTTCCCCTGCGTAATCTATACTCTGCGGCTACGAAATCCGCAATCGGGACCTCTGGATGCCACGTTTTCGCCGCTGGCTGCGCTGGCTGCTGGCCCTCTCTGTCGCCCTCGCCCTGGTGGGTGCGATCGCCGTCGGCTCGCTCTATTACGTTGTCTCTTCAAAACTGCCGGACGTGCAGGCACTGCGCAATGTTGAATTGCAGGAGCCCATGTATGTCTATGATAGTGAAGGGAAATTGATGTCGGTATTCGGCGAGACCCGCCGTTACCCGGTGCAGATGAAGGATGTGCCGGATCGCCTCAAGCAGGCCTTCCTGGCCACCGAGGATGCCCGTTTCTACCAACACGACGGCGTCGATTACAAAGGCATTGGCCGCGCGATCTGGCTGATCGCGCGTACCGGTTCCAAGGACGGCGTGCCGGGTGGATCGACCATCACCCAGCAGGTTGCGCGGCAATTCTTCCTCAGCAGCGAGGTCAGCTACACCCGCAAGTTCGCCGAGATCCTGCTGGCCAGGAAGATCGAGAGCGAGCTGAGCAAGGATGAGATCTTTGAGCTTTATCTCAACAAGAGCTTCTTCGGCAACCGCGCTTACGGCATCGGTGCTGCCGCCGAGTACTACTACGGCAAGAAGCTGGCCGAGCTGGACCTGGACGAGATGGCCTCGCTGGCCGGCATCCCCAAGTTCCCCTCCAGCGGCAATCCGCTGAGCAACCCTGAGCGCGCCCGCCAGCGCCGCGACAACTATGTGCTGCAGCGCATGGCCGACCTGGGTTACGTGACCCAGGCCGAGGCCGATGCGGCCAAGGCCGTGCCCATGCATGCCAGCCCGCACGAGCCGCCGGTGGAGGTCTACGCGCCTTACGTCGCCGAGCTGGTGCGCCAGGAGATGATCGCCAAGTACGGCGCCGACGTCCTCAACAAGGGCTACCACGTCACCACCACGATCAACGCGCAGATGCAGGAAGCGGCCAACCTGGCCGTCCGCGACGGCCTGATGCTGTACGACCATCGCCACGGCTGGCATGGCGTGGAGCAGCATTTCGACGTGGCCGCCGATGCCGATGCGGCCACGCTGGCACGGAATCTGGCCGGCATCCCGGCACAGGCAGGGCTGTTGCCCGTGGTGGTGTCGGCCACCCATGCCGACGGCAGCATCACCGTGGTCCGCGCCGACCGCAGCGAACTGGTATTGCCGGTAGCTGCCAGCCGCTGGACCAACCGCAGCCCAGCCAAACTGGTGACCCGTGGCGACCTCATCCGCGTGCGCGCCGGCAGCAAGGACGACGAGTGGCTGATCGACCAGATCCCACGCGGCCAGGCCGCGCTGGTCTCGCTGGACGCTGAAAGTGGCGCGCTGCGCGCCTTGGTTGGCGGCTTCAGCTTCGCAGGCAACAAGTTCAACCGCGCCACCCAGGCGCGGCGCCAGCCGGGCTCCAGCTTCAAGCCGTTCATCTATGCGGCAGCGTTCGACAAGGGCTTCAACCCGGCCTCCATCGTGCTGGACGCGCCGGTGGTGTTCCGCGACCGTCGCGGCAAGACCTGGCAGCCGCAGAACGACGGCGGCGGCTTCCGTGGCCCGATGCGCCTGCGCGAAGCGCTCGTGCAGTCGCGCAACCTGGTCTCGGTGCGCCTGCTCGACAGCATGGGCGTGGACTATGCACGCAAATACATCAGCCAGTTTGGTTTTGAAGAAGCCGAACTGCCGCCGAACCTGTCGATGTCCTTGGGCACCGCATCGGTGACCCCGCTGTCGGTGGCACGCGGCTACGCCGTGTTCGCCAATGGCGGCTCGCGGGTTGATACCTGGATCGTGGATGAGATCAAGGACCGCGATGGCAGCGTGGTCTTCAAGGAAAACCCGGCCATGGCCTGCCGGGGCTGTGGTGGCAGCGCCGGCCCTGGCGCCGCCCCCGTCAACCAGGTAGTGGACGGCTTCAACTTCGGTTCCGCAGCGGCACCGGTTGCCACTGCACCTGAAGCCAAGCCGGAAACCGCTGAACCGGCAAAGCCAGCCAACCCCGACGCACGCACGGCCCCGCGCGCCATCGACGAACGCACCGCCTACCAGCTGGTGTCGATGATGCGCGACGTGGTCAAGCGCGGCACCGGCACCGCGGCCAAGGTGCTCGGCCGCGAAGATGTCGGCGGCAAGACCGGCTCGACCAATGATCACCGCGACGCATGGTTCTCCGGTTTCGGCGGCCCGTTCGTGACGACGGTGTGGGTTGGCCGCGATGACTTCCGCTCACTCGGCTACCGTGAATACGGTGGCAAGGCGGCCCTGCCGATCTGGATCGACTACATGCGGGTTGCACTCAAAGACGCCCCCGTCGCACAGAACGATCCGCCGTCCGGGATGGTTGAAGCCAACCTCAACGGCGCCACCGAGTGGGTGAAGACCGAGGACATGGACCGCATGCAGGAGTTCGACTTCCAGCAGCAGGACCAGAGCACCAACGACGCAGCCTTCGATATTTTCTGATTGCTGCACCGGCGGCGGGACGCAACGCCCGCCGCCTGCCTACAATCGGGCCTGCATCCACCGGAGCCGCCCGATGCCACCCTTCCAGCCCTCCTCCCGGCGCAATGCCCGCGAACCGCAACTGATCGCGCAGGAGGCCGCGCGATTGATCGCGGACAGCGGTGTGCACGACTTCGAGCAGGCCCGCCGCAAGGCCGCAGCCCGGCTCGGCATCCACGAACAGGCCCTGTGGCCGAAGCTGGCCGACGTCGAACAGGCCTTGCGCGAACACCAGCTGCTGTTCGCTTCCACGCGGCAACCAGGCGCACTGCGCGAGCGTCGCGAATCCGCGCTGCAGGCGATGCAGTTCCTGCAGGCGTTCCAGCCACGCCTGGTCGGGCCTGTGCTCAGTGGCGTCGCTGGCGACAGCAGCCCGGTGACGCTGCAATTGCACTGCGACGACAGCGAGGCGGTGCAGCGATTCCTCCATGAGCAACGCATCCCCGCCGAGGAGCGGGCGTGGCTGCTGAAGCTGGCTGGACAGCCGAGCAGGCAGCACTATCCGGGCTGGGAATTCGCTGCCGATGGCATCGCCGTTGAACTGGTCGTGTTGCCCGAGGCTGCACTGCGACAAGCCCCGGTCTCACCGGATGATGGCAAGCCGGTCGCACGCGCAAGCCTGGCACAGCTCAGGCAACTACTGGCGGCGGATGCGGGGTGAGCCGGACAGCAATGATGCCAGCGCGAACGTAAGCCCAGCTCCGTGCGCGCTACAACTCACGCCATCACCCACCTGTATGGTGAAAAAACAGCCACCGCTCGCGCGGCTATACGGCGCAATGCCTGCAAGCACTTATCCACAACTTGTTGTGGCTCCACCACACAAGCCATGTGGATAGCGAAAGAACAACAAAGCGCGCCGCGACGGCTTCTTTGGATTGATCAACAGTCCGCATGTCGCCGGACGAGCGCGTAGCAACGGGCGGCGAAGCGTACCCAGGGCTTTGGATTGATGCTCGGCAAGGCTTTTGCCGAGCATGGCTCGGCACTACCTGGCGAAGCCATTGTCGAGCCTGGTTCGGCACTGTCTGGCGAAGCCATTGTCGAGCTTGGTTCGGCACTGCCTGGCGAAGCCCCTGCCGAGCATGGCTCGGCACTACCTGGCGAAGCCTTTGTCGAGCTTGGTTCGGCACTGCCTGGCGAAGCCCCTGCCGAGCATGGCTCGGCACTACCTCGCGAAGCCCCTGCCGATCAGTGCTCGACACTACCGTGCTTGTGTGGCCCGGTCCGATCTCGCCACGCCACGTCACTATCACGGCCAAACAAAAACCCCGCCGAAGCGGGGTTTTGTCGTGATGGAGACGGCGCATCACTGCGCCGTTGCCATTACTTGTAGTCGCGCACGTCGTGGCCGGTATAGACCTGACGCGGACGGCCGATCTTCATTTCCGGATCAACCTGCTGCTCCAGCCAATGCGATACCCAACCAGCGGTACGGCCCAGCGCGAACATGACGGTGAACATCTCGGTCGGGATGTTCAGTGCCTTGTAGATGATGCCGCTGTAGAAATCGACGTTCGGGTACAGCTTGCGGGCAACGAAGTACTCGTCCTGCAGCGCAGCCTGTTCCAGCTTGATTGCAACGTCCAGCAACGGATCCTGCACGCCAAGCTGACCCAGCACCTGCTTGGTCATCTCACCGATGACCTTGGCGCGCGGATCGAAGTTCTTGTAGACGCGGTGGCCGAAGCCCATCAGGCGGAAGCCCGAGGTCTTGTCCTTGGCCTTGACCACGGCGGATTCGACGTTGTCAGCCGAACCGATCTCTTCCAGCATCTTCAGCACGGCCTCGTTGGCGCCGCCGTGTGCCGGGCCCCACAGCGCGGTGACGCCAGCGGCGACCGATGCGTACGGGTTGGCGCCGGTGGAACCGACCAGACGCACGGTCGAGGTCGAGGCGTTCTGCTCGTGGTCGGCATGCAGGATGAACAGCAGATCCAGTGCCTTGACCACGTCCTTGTTCAGATCGTACTTGCCATCAGCCGACTCGAAGGTCTGCTTCAGGAACCGGCTGACGTAGTCCAGCGAGGTGTCCGGCTTGTTGGCCGGCAGGCCAGCGCCGTGACGGTAGATCAGTGCCGACAGGGTCGGTACCTTGGCGATCAGACGCACTGCTGCCTGGCGGCGCTGTTCGGCGTCGTCCAGATCCAGCGAAGCGTGGTACTTGGCCGACAGCTGCGCGATCGAGGCAGTCAGGATCGCCATCGGATGTGCGTCCTTGGCGAAGCTGCCGATCAAGGTGTTGATCGAATCATCAACGCCGGCTTCAGCCGTCAGTTCGGCTTCGAAAGCCTTCAGCTGGTCGGCGCTCGGACGATCGCCATTGATCAGCAGGTAGGCCACTTCGACGAAGCTGGACTTGGCAGCCAGCTGCTCGATCGGATAGCCGCGATACAGCAGCACGCCGTTGTCACCATCGATGTAGGTGATGGCCGACTTGCAGCTGGCGGTGGCGGTGTAGCCCGAGTCGTAGGTGAAGAGACCGGTTTCCTTGGTCAGCTTCGAGATATCGACACAGTTATTGCCCAGGACGGGTTTGACGACAGGCAGAACGACCGACTTGTCGCCGGCGTTGAGCGTGACCTGATCAAGATCGGACACAGTGTGCGCTCCTCAAGTGGAAGGCGCCTGTCCTGACGAATGGGGTGCGGGCAGGCGCGTGAAGGAATTCCGCAGTTTTCCACTGCGGTTCCGACGATTATCGCACAGCAGCATTTGCAGATAGCGAAGACAAAAGTCTTATAGCCCGGGCTTTGCCTGCGACACAGCGTCGCGCTGGCAAAACGGCCAGATTCCGCAAGGGTTCAGCCGCACGACGGAAAGCACAAAACAACGGCCGCGCAGGGCGCGGCCGTTGTCGGGACAGCAACAACCAGTCCGATCAGCGCGCGTAGCGCTTCTGGAACTTGTCGATGCGGCCGCTGGTATCGATGACCTTGTGCTTGCCCGTGTAGAACGGGTGCGAAGCCGAGGAAATTTCAACCTTGACGAGCGGATACTCTTCGCCGTCTTCCCACTTGACCGTTTCCTTGGAGGACATGGTCGAACGGGTGAGGAACTTGAAATCGGAAGTCACGTCGTGGAAAACGACGTTGTTGTAAGCAGGATGGATATCGGCCTTCATGGGCTCGCACCGTGTGGGCTGGTGGTCAAGACCGCCATTATAGGGCCAGCTTGCGGTTCAAGCAAGCAGGCCCCAAACGGCCCGGGATTACAGGCCCAGCGCCCGCTTTACCTGGGCCTCGAACCGGGACTGGTCGTAGCCGAGCAGCAGCGTCGCATTGTCGGGCATGCCCGTCTGGCGGTTCCAGTCGACGATGGTGGCTCCGCGGCTGCGGGTACCGGTCGTCTCGATGTCCAGCGGACGCTGTTCCACGCGATTCGCGCCTTCGGGCTGCAATGCCCAGGCCATGGCCAGCGCGTCGGCCGCATACCAGTACTCGCCACGGCTGTCTTCCGACCACAGCCGGGTCTGCCGCGAAATCAGCTCGTAGAACCTTGCCTTGTCGGTATCGGCCGCGAGCCACTGCTCAACGTCACGGTGCAGCAGGCCGTGGGCGATGGTCGCTTCCCAGTCGGCCACGTCCGTCTGCGGGAACTGGGTGAACACGATGTGCGCCGCTTCAGGGTCGAAGGCAATGTTGAACTCGGCCACCGGGGTGATGTTGCCATGGCCGGTGAATGCGCCGCCCATCGCCAGGAAACGCTTGATGCGCTGGGGCAGGGTCGGGTCAAGCTTGAGCGCCAATGCGATGTTGGTCAGCGGGCCCAGCGCCACCAGCACCAGTTCACCAGCGTACTGGTGCGACAAGCGCAGGATGGCCAGCGCAGCGTGCTCCGCCTCCACGGCGCGTGCAGGCAACGGCAGGTCGACATCACCGAAGCCATCACGGCCGTGCACGTGGGCGGCGTCCTCAGCCGGGTAAACCAGCGGGTCGGGCGTGCCGGCAAACACCGGCACGTCTTCACGCCCTGCCACTTCGCACAGCTTCAACGCGTTGCGCACGGTGTACTCAAGCCCGACGTTACCGGCTGCCACCGTCAATCCCACCACGTCATGTCGTTCATCGGCGAAGGCCATCAGCAGCGCCAATGCGTCGTCCACACCCGGGTCGGTATCAATCAGCAACGGTATCTTCTGGGTCATTGTCTGCTTCACTTCTGGTTGGCCATGGGGTCTGTCACCTCATCCATGACAGTGGAAGCATCCAATCAGGCCGATGCGTAGCGCACGGCGCCACCGATCCAGCGGTTGACGATGCGGTCAGCCAGCTCCGGCGCCTCGCCGAGCAGGCGCTCGGCCAGCTCGTGCACGGTCGGCAACAGCCCCGCATCGCGGGCCAGGTCGGCCACGCGGAAGGCGGCCAGGCCAGTCTGGCGGGTACCCAGCAGTTCGCCGGGACCGCGCAGCTCCAGGTCCTTTTCGGCAATCACGAAGCCATCGGAGGTGAGCCGCATGGTCTCCAGCCGCTCGCGCGCCATCGCCGACAGCGGTGCCTGGTACATCAGCACACAGCTCGATGCGGTGGCACCGCGCCCCACCCGTCCGCGCAGCTGGTGCAACTGGGCCAG
>Ga0256901_1000770_pt1 | contig 17163 bp, 8 predicted proteins | sample MC6MC0689MT_FD_190200 | JGI IMG/M metagenome (GOLD analysis project Ga0256901, IMG submission 190200) | Metatranscriptome of enriched soil aggregate microbial communities from Iowa State University, Ames, United States - MC6-MC0689-MT... | ecosystem: Environmental > Terrestrial > Soil >... | reverse complement strand
TGCTACAGTAACCCCTGAAACAGGCCCCTTGTCATCAGATACTTTACCCGTAATAGTTTGTTGTGCATAGAGGGCTGAAGCACTAAATATAGTGCATAATGCTAGGCCCGTTGCTTTTTTGTAAAATAGACTCATTTTTTAGGTAATTAAGTAAAGAGTTTAATTCGTTAAAATGCGATTGATATAATGTTCGACAACTAATGCAGCTGTCCCTTTTTGTTGTGCAGTTTTGTGTAGTCCGGAAATTTCTATTTCAGTCATTTTAGCTATTCTCGGAATACTAAATTCATTGATAGCATTCTGGATTTGCGGACCTAATATATTTCCGATCTCGGCTCCTCGACCACTGATAATAACTTTATTCGGATTGAGGATGTGAAGCAGGGTAGAGATGCCTTTTCCGATCATAAAACCGATCTTTCCGATATTGTAAATAACCAATTGATCGCCTTTTTTTGCAGCCTCAATGAGTGCGTTATTTTTGTTGCTCATGGTTTTGATGAGCGTACTGTAGATAGAGTATTCTCCTTGTTGGATGGCTATCTCCGTTTGCTCTATGGCAGATTTTAAAGATGCTTCTACTTCGAGGCAGCCCCTTTTTCCACAAGAACATAGACTGTTGGTGTTCGAAAGCGGGATATGACTAAACTCACCAGCGAAACCCGTAGCACCAGTAAAAATTTCACCATTAATGATAATCCCTAAACCTACTCCCCAATTCAGATTAATGACTAAGGTATAGGTACTGTCGACTCCACCACCAAATTCCTTTTCGGCCCAAGCGACACAACGAGAATCATTATCGATTATCGTTGGAATATTTAATTCTTTTTCAATTAAATCCTTGAGATGATGGATCGGTTCATGATCAGCAAATGAATCATTGACACCGAGGGTCGTATTGACAAAACCAGGCATGCTAATTCCTATTCCTATAATTTTAGTCTTGTCTACATTGTGACTATTGATAAGCATCTTGAGCGCTTCAATAATCTTAGGGCCAGCAGCGGACTCGTTGAGGTCTAGTAGAATGTCGACTTGTTCATATAGGATCTCCTGTCTCAGATTGCTGATATGGATGGATGTATAGAATTGATCAATGGATATGCTTACAATGAGTTGATCGACGTCATCATTTAATGCATATAATGCAGCTCTTCTGCCGCCAGTGGATGCGGCTAAACCCTTGTCTGCAATAATGTGCTGATCTAACAAATCATTAATTGCCTTTGTAACTATAGGGGTGCTTTTTGCCAGACTTTTGCAAAGTTCTGCAATAGATAACTCCTTCAGATAATACAGATGTACAAGGATTTTCTCCTTCAATTCCATTACGTTATGTGGGGATGCGTTAGTGTTTTCCCATTTAGTGAGCGCTAAAGATATGTTATTTTTGTGTTAAGTGAAAATGACTTTTTGAATATTTTTAAAAAGTATTCTATTTTATGTGCCTAATTTTATTTTGTATAAAAGAAAAAACGCCCCAAATTTTGGGGCGTTTTAGAATGAATAGGTATCTATGGTATTATTTTACATCCCACCAAACTTTTACTTTTTGCCATTCTGTACTATTAACCTCTTTCTTTGTGGCCTCTAATGTATTATCTCTATTATATTGATATTCCTTATCAGCATAATTCAATCTTTTTATTACACCAAATTCTTTTTCATACAAATCGTTGCTGACAGAAGACTTTGGTGTAGCATCCGTTTGTCGTGTTAAAGCCCAGGCTTCATATGGTTGTCTAAAATTATCTAACCAACGCTGTGTATAGATTAATTTTAGTGCATTTGTGGTGCTCAATGTGGGTGAAAATGCAACTTTCGGATTATTCAAGATGTTATTTAATTGTGTGCTGGTAGGTAAAGAGGTAGGTTTGTTCTCTTTCCAGACCACGCTTTTCATCGCCATCGTCGTCCAAAAATTTATTGATGATTTGACGCCATTTTCATATTCTGTTTTGGCTGTAGATAAACTTGCTGCACCCCCAATCCCTTTCGCCGCTGCTTCTGCTTTTAGAAAATAGACTTCTGCTGCAGTAATAATCAATTCTGGGATATTTTTGTCGCGACCAAAATAATAATTGAAATTCGAGATCAGGTTTCCTGCTCCTTTATTAGACCAATCATCATCTCTTCTGCGGTTATAGGGTTCACCACCATCGGACATCGCGACGTTTTGAGGTTTCGGTGCCCATTCATTTTTAGCATTTGTTTCAAAAAAGATTTTAGCTCTTGGATCGAAGATGCCAGAACCATCTTTGTTGTTATTGTTGCTCAGCATTTCCCATGCGGTACTCCCCATGCGTAAATATATTCCGGCGTGGAATGACCATTCACGCCATTCGCCAGTAAAATTTTGGACAGCAGGAGTCAACCCGATATTTTCAATATTTTCTAGAAGCGGTAAGGCTAATGCCTCTTGCACATGAGTGGCTGCAGCAGTCCCATTTGCATCATTCATGCGTAAAGCATAACGTAGTCGCAGTGAATTACCAAATTTTTTCCATAGAGCAATATCACTATTTAGCATGGATTCGGATGTTCCTATGTTAATCTGGTCGGCAGAGCTGCTTAAGTTTGCTACTGCTGTTTTTAAATCATTCAATAGGCTTTCGTAAATACTTTTTTGATTATCGAATGCAGGTCTGTAATTGGTAGGACCTTGGTCAGCCATGCCGGCCTCAGAATAAGGGATATCGCCAAAGACATCAGTCATTTTAAAGGTCTTATAGGCCTTTAAAATCGTGAGCATGGCCTGTACGTTTTGATACTTAGCTTTGTCCGGCGATTCATTGATCATTTTTTCAGTCAACCGAATGGAAATAAGTGCCCTATAGTAGTTTTCCCATAATTCGTTTGAAGCATTTTGCATGGAATATCCCGAGTTTCCTACGGTTGTCCCTAGTTGTGCGATGGGATAGATCCATGTATTGGCGGTCGCTTGTTCCTGGGCACCAAGTTCGATACTCGCCACAACGCCATTAAAGAGACTTTTTATGTCTGCAGTTTGTGCGTCTTTCCAAGGCGCGTTCATTTCATCAAAATCTTTGGTACATGATGTTACTATAGCTGTTCCCAAAAATAGTGAACTATACAAGAGTGTTTTTAGATATTTTCTTTTCATGATTTCCAATTATTAAAACGATGCACTAATGCTAAAACCCAGAGAACGAACACCCGGAAGGGCCCCGAATTCAATACCCTGTGCGTTACCTATTCCGTTAACAGCTTCTGGATTTAAATTATCCGGTAAACTTGTGTACAAATAAAATAAATCACGACCTATTAATGAGGCGGACATTCCTTGGAAAAATTTTGTCTTTTGAACTACAGACTTTGGAATCTGATAGGTTAACCGAATTTCGCGGAGTTTTGCCCAGGAATTTTCCAAAACAGCCAAACTTCTAGGCATGGGGATATTAGACCAGGCTGCATAGGAGCCTGCGTATTTCCACATATAGTGAACGACATCTTTATTGTCTGTTCCATCGGCAAAGACGCCATCTAAAATTACACCATGATTTGCTTTTGATCCATCTGGGTAGGTATAAGCTAAGCCACCACCATCTCTTTCTAAAAGCGTTTCAGGAGCAAGACCATTTCCCATCGCTGTGGAATAACTTCCACTCCAAATATCTCCACCCCATTTGAAGTCCACTAAGGCATAAAATGAAAAATCTTTGTAACGCAGATTGGTTCCTAGTCCCCCTGTTAATTTAGGATTTGCGTTTCCGATTGGTACTTGATTCGTTGTAACTTTGTAACGCGTACCTGTGGGATTACCTTGTCCATCCAATACCCTTTCTACAATCCGCTTGCCTGTTTTCTCATCATATTGAAAGTCTGTTCCATAAATTGTCCCGAAGTTGTCGCCAACTTTAACTTTCATCGTTACCCCTTCGTTGCCAAACATTTCATCTAAGTAATATTCGTCAATGCCTGGAGCCAGTTTAATAAGTTTGTTTCTGTTTTGCGCTCCGTTGAGCGTCAGATCCCACGAAAAATCCTGTGTTTTTATTGGTGTTGCTCTTAACGTAAATTCAATCCCTTGATTTTGCAGTTCACCGGAGTTTGTCCGTACACCTGTAACGCCAGAAGATGGGGCCACATTTAAGTCGATGATTTGATCTGTGGAATTGACTTTGTAATATGTAAAGGTTAATCCGAGCCGATTTTTCAAAAAGCTTAGATCTGTTCCTAGTTCATAAGAAGTAGAGCGCTGGGGTTTTAGTAAATCTACAGGTAATAAATTATTCGAAATCTTACGGAGGGCTTGACCATTGAATGTTCCGGTACTGTAAATATAAGATGTCTGATAAGGCTTAGTTCCGATGGCGCTTTTCGCAAATGCAGCCCTTAATTTTCCATAATCTAACCAATTGGGTTTGCTTGCCCATTTTTCGGTGAAGACATAGCTTAAAGATGCTGCTGGATAATTATAACTCCTTGTTTTGCTAGGCAAAGTTGAAGCCCAGTCATTTCTGAATGTTCCTTCAAAGAATAGGAAGTTGTCATAGGAGATATTGGCTATTCCAAACAAAGAATTTATCTGCTGCTCCATCCGTTCTTCGGTAGGTATAAAACCAGATACTGTGCCATTTCTATTGATATTGGCTAAATAAAATAAAAATGGATCATTGAACGGACCATCATTAAATCCTTGGATACCGCGATAATTGGATTTCCAAGAACTAGCTCCTGCCGAAATACTACCGCTAAACTTGGACCCATTGAGATTCTCTTTATGTGCTGTTGCTAAAAAGTCGAGATTCCGATCAGTCGTTTTATAAAGCTCGTGTCCATATTTCCCTTGTAAGCCTTCTTTGTCCGTTGGGTAGGATTTCTTGTCGAATTCGTCAGAAGAGAAATTTCCTGAGACTCTACCCATTAAAGTTAACCAGTCTGTTAATTCAGCATTTAACTTAACGGTTCCTAATAGTTGATCACGGTTTAGTTCGTTATTGTTCATGAAGATGTTCCAATAAATATCCTTTCCATATCCACCATAAGGATATCCCATATTGTAAACCGAACCATCTAATAAGTTTTTGCTGCCATCTGGATTTCGATAGATGTCCTTTTCTAAATTTTTATAATCCCGGGACATACCATAAGTTGAAAATTTACCCCAAGAATTATTACTATTTCCTACATCAGGCGAATTAAGACGGTAGAAATTAATATAGCTTGCAGATACATCTGCAGTAACTTTCTTTGATATTTTTACGTTCGTCCCTAAATTGAAAGTGTTATTGTTAAAATTACTATTGGGAATGATGGATGTATTGTTTTGGCGAGTATAAGATAAGCGTACACTTCCGAGATCATTAGCTCCACTAAAAGCAACATTATGGGTTTGTGTATTACCAGTACGGTAGAATGACTTAATATTATCGGGTTGTGGAGAATAATTCCTTTTTGTTCCATCCCACCATAGGATTTCTTGACCCTTCATTTCGGCTCCCCATGAAGCACCTGTTCCGTACCAGCTAAAGTAGTCCCAGGTATTTTTCCCCCCGGGGACAGTACCGTGACTAAGCCATTTCTGGTCAGTAATATTTGTTCCGGACCAAGGGTCTGCACCTGGGTATCTTAATTGACCTTTAGCGTCTACAGGCAAGGTTGGAATGGCCGAATATAGCGCGATTGCTCCACCGTACCCATATTTATTTTGCATTTCTTGATAACGGAAGGGATCGTTGGAACGAAATGAGTAGTTATAGTCAATTCCAAGTCCCTCTTTTAGCTTACCTTTTTTTGTTGTTATTAAAACAACACCGTTGCCGCCTCGCGCACCATACAGTGCGGCCGCGGTAGGACCCTTTAACACACTGACGTCTTCAATGTCATCCGCGTTGATAAAATTTAATATCGATCCCCAGTCCTGATAGGATCCATTCGCTTTAGTGATATCATTACCTTTGCTAGTAATTTGATTGTTATCTATGGGCATGCCATCAACGACATAGAGCGGTTGATTCGCTCCGGTTAATGAGGCTGCACCACGTATAACCACGCGTTGCGATCCCCCTTCAACACCATTCGACATGCTGATATTCATTCCCGAAACTTTTCCCATTAGTCCGGTGGCAACAGTTGGTGCATTTGTTTGGGTAAGTTCACGACCACCAACTTTTTGTACCGAATAGCCCAGTGATTTGGCTTCACGTTTGATTCCTAATGCTGTAACGACAACTTCATCCAGGCTTGAATCATCGTTAGAGAGGGTTACAGCGATAGTCTTTGTTGCATTGACTTGAATTTCCTGAGGTTTATATCCGACTATAGATATACGTAACGTTTCTCCTTGGCTTGCTTGGATTGTAAAACTTCCGTTTTCATTGGTTTGGGTAGCTCGATTTGTTCCTTTTACTGAGATTGATACCCCAGCAATTGGTCCGTTTGCGTCCCTTACTGTACCTGTAATGGACTGCTGTGCATATAGCGATGTGACACTAAATATTGTGCACAACGCTAAACCTGCAGCTCGTTTTTGAAATAGACTCATAATGTAGGTGTTTGTATGAAAATAGTTTAGTTAATAATATTATCAATCAAGTGATCAGCAACCAATGCTGCAGTTCCCATTTGCTGCGCATCTTTGTGAAGTGACGAAATTTCTATTTTCGTCATTTTTGCTATCTTAGGAATACTGAATTCATTAATAGCGACTTGAATTTGGGGTGCTATGATATCGCCTACTTCTGCTCCACGGCCACTAATGATTATTTTGTTTGGATTAAGAATATGGAGTAATGTGGAAATGCCTTTCCCTAACATATAGCCAATCTTTCCAAGGTTATTAATTGCAATTTGGTCACCCAATTTTGCTGCTTCGATCAGTGCATCTGCTTTGTTGGAATTTACTTTAACAAAGGTTGAATAAATCGAATATTCGCCGTTCTCAATATCGGATTCCGTGTTTTGTATTGCAGCGTTCAAAGATGCTTCAACCTCTAGGCAGCCTCTTTTCCCACAAGAACATAGCGTATTTTTGTCAGATAGCGGGATATGGCTAAATTCGCCTGCAAAACCTGTTGCACCTTTAAAGATCTCACCATTTATGATGATTCCTAAACCAACACCCCAGTTTAAATTGATAACGAGTGTATGCGCGATGTCCACACCGTGGCCGAATTCTTTTTCTGCCCAAGCGATACAGCGGGAGTCATTGTCGATGACAGTCGTTATGTTTAGTTTTTCTTCAATTTGTTTGTAGAGATGGTGAAGAGAGGAATTTTTAGGATAAGAGTCGTTGATTTTTTCTTCGGGATTAACGAATCCTGGCATACTGATGCCTACGCCGATGATTTTCTTTTCTTCTATCTTACTTTCCTTGACAATATCTTCTAGCTTTTGGAGGATAATTTCGCCAGCATTCTGTTCTTTGAGATTAATGGGTACATCTTTTTGTTGGGCGATGATGTTATGGGCTAGATCAGATATAGTGAAAGAACTATAATATTGGTCAATTGCGATACTGATGATAAGGTAGGGAAGTGTATTATTTAGACCATATTTGGAAGCGCGGCGTCCCCCGGTTGATTCGCCTAAACCGTTATCAAGAATAAGTCCTTGTTTAACCAGCTCATTAATGTTTTTTGTAACGATTGGAGTGCTTTTCGAAAGATTTTTTGAGATATCCGCAATTGATTGCGTCTCATTATAATATAATAATCTTAATATGTCGGCTTTCATCGGTATAATTGGCTTGTGAAAGAATCGGTTATAATTGTAATATAAAGATAAAGTATTTTGTGTATAAGTTCAAAATACTTTTTAAATATTTTTAAAAAGTAAAAAGCCTAGACTTGATTCTAGGCCTTCTGTGCGGGTAAATATTGAGCTAAGTGTTATTCGAAATTGGAATTGCTCCAATAAGGATTTACATTTCTTAGATTTTGCGGTACCCAAAAGATTGGATTTGTGAAATTATCATCCGATTTGACTTTCGCATAATTGTCTGGGTTGTTTTGTTGTTCTGCTGTAGGGTATCTTAATCTCTCAGGGAACGGTTTCATTACTTTTCCATTAAAAGTCATTGGTTCCAGTTTTGGATGTCTTGTTCTTCTGACTTCTGTCCATAATTCGTATGGGCACATGATGTTTAAATGGATATATTTTTGTTGCATAATAATTTCCAGTTTATCATCGGCAGTGGTTTTAGCATTATATTTAGCTGCGATGAAGTCAGAATATTTTGTGACATCACTCGCGGCTGGTTTGGCTGGGTGTAATATCAGTTGACTTTTTTGGAAGTCACTTTCATCACTTCTATTATACCAAAAATTAGTAGAGTTAGAAATTGCATTTTTGATATGTGCATCAGCTGTACGACCGGTATTTCCTAAGTTTTTTAAAGTAATTTCGGCCAAGATCAAGTCTACTTCTGCTTGTGACATCATATAGACTGGGAACTTCTTGTTCATGGTAATGTTGGCAAAATTATAAAGAGATTTTGAATTTTGTTTGAAATGATCACTTATATTCCCGTTGGGCCCACCTGTGTAATATTTCTCTCCGCCATCATAAATTGGTTTTTGGGCATCTGCATTCATACTGACTCCACGATAGTCTCCGATGGATTCGGCAAAATTACTATGCTTAGTTGGAAATGCAATTACAGGTAGTCTAGGGTCATCTACACCTTTTTCATACGCAGAAGTGCCATAGTTCATCCTTTTTATTATAATATTAGGGATGAATGTGCCTGCCCAACCTTCAAATAATCCTCTAACCCATTCTCCACCGTTTCTTGGATCTAGGTCATAAGGCATTTGCCAAACCATATCTGTTGTAGGTAGATTGTTCTTTGCCAACGTTTCATTAATGTGCGTCTTCGCCGTATTTTCGTCTACTCCGGATATCCTTAATGCATATTTTAGGCGCAAAGCATTGATGTACTGAAGCCATTTATTGATGTCGCCTCGAAATGCAATATCTTGATTTTTAAATGTTGAAATAGCAGCAGGGCTCATTTTGTCGTATGCAGCAGGAAGTTCATCTGAGATCTTTTTTAAATCTCCCAATACACTTAGATAGATTTCTTTTGGATCATCATATTTTGGAAAAAATAAACGATCCTTGCCGCGAAAGGCTTCCGAATAGGGGATGGAGTTATAAAAATCTACAGTGAGTAGAGCTGCATAATCTTTAACAACCGTCACTAAATGATAGTATATGATATTATCGTCAAGCTCCTGCCCGGATACATTAGCTAGGTTGTCTTTGATCACAGCCCAAGCATTCGCGCGTTCATAAAACGCCTTCATTCTGTTCTGCCATAATTGGTTTTCACTTCCGAACCCGTTAACACCTGATAAGTCATCATAAAGACTAAACCAAGCATAGCGATCCGTTATATAGCGTTGTGAGACTTGTGTATAGCCCGCGACACCCATGGCGCCTGTTCCTGCTATATCCCACCACCATTCGCCGTAGTCTTGAACATAAAATTTCCATTGGTACAGTGTAGAAGTAAATAATCCGCTAAAAAGATTTCCTGTTTTGTCATATATTTCAGGATTGGTAAATTCCTTATCTAATGTCTTTTTACATCCTGTAAATAGGATAAAAACCGATGCTATTACTATTGATATTTTTTTCATGATTGAATGTCTAATTGGTTAAAAACTAACGTTAACACCGAAAGTGAATGTTCTGACGGATGGATAAAACGAATTTTCAATGTAGGATTGTGCACCAAGAGCGGCTTCAGCATCAATATTTGGTATACTTTTGTAAAGATATCCAAGGTTTCTAGCAGCAGCCGTCAAGGTCAACTTTTGGAGTTTTAAATTATTAGCCCATTGCTGCGGAATGGTATATGAAACCGAGATCTCTCGAAATTTGATATAGTCGTTTTTGAACAAACGATCTGGCGGCCAAGATGTGCCCAAGTCATTAATATAAGTTCCATAATAGGTTGGCGCGCTTACAATTTGGTTGTTTTTGACGTATGCCCCATTTGATTCCATTACCCCGTCCAAAATTATACCATCGTGATAAATTATCCCATCTTTGGAATCCGATGGAGCAGCTGCATTATGTTGCGTTTGGATAAATTTGTTGTTTTTATCGATGTAATAAGCAACACCTCCATTTTCTTCGTCACGCCCTGGTAAGCTTTGCTTGATCACCCCTGTACCCATTAAATAGTTATTGGTATAAGAAAAGACAGATCCGCCGAATTTGTAATCCAATCCGAGGTGGAAATTGAACCCTTTGAAGAAGAAATCATTCATAAAACCGCCGAAAATATCAGGATTGACATTTTTTCCAATGTAGGAGACATCGTCAGATAATTGATATAATCCATTTGGGCCAATAATCTTGTTTCCGCTTTCATCTCTTTTATAGTCATAGGCTTTAATTTCGCCAATTCTTTTTCCTTCTTCAGCAAATACTTGGAAGCCACTATTTCCAGTGATGTATTTTTGAGTGATTCCTGGGTATAATGCGATGACTTTTGAAAATTGATTAGCAGCGGTAAATGTTAGATCCCATCTAAATTTTTCGTTCGCAATTGGTGCCGCCTTGATGAATATCTCGTGTCCCCAATTCCTTAAATTTCCGGTATTAATTTTGGCAGACGAGTAGCCTGTTGAGGAAGATAAGGGCTGAGAAATAATCTGATCGTAGGTATTGTTGTTATAAAACGAATAATCAATTTCTAATCTACTGTTTTGGAACCACCTTGTATTAAATCCGATCTCTATTTCTCTTTTTCTAAACGGTTTTATCATTTCTAGGAAGAGACTGGATGGAGGAGTGACAGTAACTGGGCCATAAGAGTATGGTAACTGTCCTACACTAAAAATGTTATTTGCAAAATATCGATCTCCGGTAGCGGTCGAGGGACCTCCACCGACATTTGCCCAGGCTACGCGAAGTTTACCATACTGTAGCTTGGGTATTTTAAAGTCGTTTGAAAAGTTCCATGTATAGGAAAGTCCAGGATAAAAATAGGAGTTATTAGGTGATTGTAAGGTAGAATTCCAGTCGTTTCGGGCTTGCAATTCCAGATAGTGACTTTCTTTATAAGATATTGTAGCCGATCCAAGCATGCTATATAAAACATCAGACCCTCTTCCATTTCCCATAACCTGACCTCGAGCTCCTGCGGTAGGCCAATTTGCAATATTGGCATTGTTTAATGAATACCAGTCTGGATACAATAAGCCCATATTCCCTGTAGAAGTAAACATATTGTTGTCGGTAATCTTTTGATATGCACCACCTATAAATCCAAAAACGTTCCAATCTTTGTTGAAACTATTTTCGTATTTCATGAGTCCTTGATAGTTTTGTACGGTTGTATTGCGTTTGGTCCATTTATATCCGCCTCCAATTCTATCTGGAACCATTCTGGTTATTTTATTTTCAGTAACAACATCTGTATTGGTGTAATCAATAGACGCTTGTCCAATAAATGAAACATGCGGACTAAATTGTAATGTCGTTTTGATTGAGCTGACTAAGTGGAATTTGGTGTCTTTATCTAGATTATCATTCTGTTCCCAAAGGATATTAGAGGTGGCATTAGGCCAAAAGCCCGGTGAACCGCCTGCTAAACCATAGGGTTCAAGATCTTTTCTGTATCCTTGTGCGTCATGATAAAATCCTTTAATCCAATTGTAATCATAGTCGCGATTTAAGCCTGTAGCCACCCATTGTTGAATATTGGGCCTTCTATTTTTTGTGTTGACGCTATACAAATTGTTCACAAATTCGAAACTGGCAAATTTCGATGGCATAAAATTTCCATTGAAACTAAATGTATTTTGCTTTTGTTTAAACCCAGGTAATATATCGTTGTATGTATTGGTGGTATAGGACGCACGAGCGCTACCAATCTCGCCTCCCCCTGAAACGGCTATATTAGTCCTGTTATTAACTCCTGTTTTAAAAAAATTAATAAAGTTGTCCGGATAGGCATGATACGTACTCATGGTGCTATCATAAAGCATAATGTCTGAGTTGTCAAATTTAGGCCCGAAACTAAATCTACTCAGTGGTAACTTTCTAATTTTTTTACCATTAATATCTGCATACTGGATGTCATTGGTAGATGCTCCAGATCCATAGTCATTTTGGAAGTCAATATAAGTAAATGGTTTGTCAATACTTATCTGCTGGTTCACTTGAATTCCTAGCCCACGTGTTTTCCGTCCACTTTTTGTTGTTACTAAAACAACACCATTTAAAGCTTGGCTACCATAAAGCACGGTGGCTTTCGCCCCTTTTAGAATCTCGATTGACTCAATATCTTCAGAATTTAAGTCATTTATTCCCGATCCCATATCAAAAGAATTCAATGGATCATATCCCCTTGATTCCATGGAGGTACTTTCATCGTAAAGTGGTACACCATCTACAACAAATAGTGGACGTGTATTAGTTCCGGATTCCAATCCTGCGGCTCCGCGAATACGAATATTGACGCCGCCTGTTGGACCACCTGAACCTATATTGATGCCCACACCAGCGGCTTTTCCGTACATTGCTAGAAAAGGGTTCTGGGTTGCCCCCGCTTTTAGCAGGTCGTCGGAGGTAACGGTTGCTGTTGCATAACCCAACGATTTTTTATCTCTTTTGATGCCTAAAGCTGTTACAACAACTTCATCTAATGAAGATTCGTCACTTTCCAATAAGATTTTAATTGTGCTCGTCGAACCGACGACGATTTCCTGTGGTTTGTAACCAACCATGGAAATTCGGATCGTTTGCCCTTTTTCGGCGTTGATTTTGAATGATCCGTGCTCATTGGTAAGCGTTTTTGCAATTGAGCCTTTAACGGCTACAGTAGCTCCAGGAAGGGGCCCTGTTTTGTCTGACACACTGCCAGAAACCGTTTGTTGCGCGTAAAGTGCTGTTGCGCTAAACAGTGTGCATAGGGCTAAGCCTGCACTTTTTTTGTAAAAGACACTCATTTTCTACTATTTAAGGTTAATTAAATTGTTTAGTACTATGTCAATCCTTGGGATCAGCTATAGTTTTTGGTTAAATGTTAATCTAAGGTACTCTAGTTAATAATCCGTTTGATCTGGCTTATTGTTCCAGATCGTTATGTTTAAAAAACAATATATGGTTAGTATAAATCTTGTTACATAAAATTAGGTATTTATTATTAAGTTCCAAATACTTTTTAAAAAAAAATAAAAAGAACTCCTGTTTGTGCCATTATTATTTTTTTTATGCATAAATATGAATTGGGTAATACCTATATTTACTAGCTAATCACTTAATTTATGATGAAACAACGTTATTATTCCTTGGATGTGTTTCGTGGGGCTACTGTGGCACTGATGATTATGGTAAACAATCCTGGGACATGGGCGCACATGTTTGCACCGCTTAAACATGCAGCCTGGCATGGATGCTCCCCAACAGACCTCGTTTTTCCGTTTTTTCTATTCGCTGTAGGGAATGCGATGTCCTTTGTGATTCCCCGCATGCAAGAAGCAGGTCCGGCAGTTTTTTGGAAGAAAGTGCTTAAACGTACGGTCTTAATTTTTGCAATTGGTCTTTTTATTAACTGGTGGCCTTTTATTAAATGGGAGGGAGCAGAACTGGTTTTTAAACAATGGGTAGATCCCAATGATCCAAGTCGAGGTATTCGTATCCTTGGGGTATTGCAACGTATCGCCATTGCTTATTGTTTTGCATCTATATTAGCTTATTATTTTAAAGAAAAGGCAATTATCTGGATTTCTGCAGGTATACTATTGCTGTACTGGGCTGTTTGTGCATTAGCAGGGGGTGCTGATCCATATAGCTTAGAAGGATGGTTTGGGACAAAGTACGATATCGCTATTTTAGGGGTGCCGCATATTTATAAAGGTGAAGGTGTGCCATTCGATCCAGAGGGCTTGATGAGTACTTTGCCGGCAGTAGTTCAGGTTGTGTTTGGCTATCTGGTAGGGGTGTTTATTAAAAAACAAGGGCAGGTGGACTGGCTCTGGTCTAAGGTGCCTGCTTCAAATGAACCACATTTTAAATTGTTGTCGGGGATGTTTGTGACTGGTTTTATCCTTGTTGTTTTGGCATGGATCTGGGCACTCGGTTTTCCGATCAATAAAAAAATCTGGACAAGTTCTTATGTGCTCTATACGACAGGACTTGCTACAATGACCATTGGCGGTATGATCTGGTTTATAGAGGTACAAGGTGTCAAAAATAAATTGACCCAATTTTTTGATGTGTTTGGCAAAAACCCTTTATTTATATTTGTACTGAGCGGAATTTTACCTCGTTTTCTGGGGCTATTCCGCATCCCGGATGGACTAGCTGAAGATGGGACTCAAAAATATATTGACGCTTTTGGCTGGTTTTATAAATATGTCTGTGCCCAAGTTCCCGGAATCCCGGAAGTCGGTTCTTTTGTCTATTCACTGTGTTTTTTAACGCTAATGTGGGTAATCTGCTACTGGCTGGACAAGAAAAAGATATATGTAAAAGTATAGTGAGAGCGAAGAGGTTAGGATGGTGTATTTGCTGATCCAAAAAAAAATACTACCTTTGCACGCAATTAATAAATTTTTTAACGCTTTAATATTATTCAAGAAATGTATTTAAGTAAAGAGTACAAAGCTGGAATCTTCGCAGAATTTGCTGGATCAGCTACTAACACTGGATCTACAGAAGGTCAAGTTGCTTTATTCACTAAGAGAATCGCTCACTTAACTGAGCATTTGAAAAAGAACAGAAAAGATTTCGGTACACAACGTGCCCTACAAATGTTGGTAGGTAAACGTCGTTCATTATTAGCTTATCTTTACAAAACTGATATTAACCGTTACCGTGCGATCATCAAAGGTCTAGGTCTACGTGATATCATCAAATAAGCTTTTGTACAAAGGTTTTTAGGAAAGCCATCCAAATTTTGGATGGCTTTCTTTGTTTTAATTAAACCATTGTTTGTTTTTAACTATGGAGCAGTCTAGAAAGCTTGTACAGGCTCTTTTTGAATCGCGGAGGTTTTTACTTTGGGAAAAGGTCATTTGGTAGCTCATATTGATTGATCCAGCAACAGCCGTTTGACGGGGATTCGGGCACTGTTCGGAGATTCTTCGTGAGCGCATTGAGATTGCTTCGGGACTGAGTCGGGACAACTTTGGGACTCGTTCGGCTGTTCTTCGACTGTTGTTTGCCTTATTGTTGGTGAACAACCGACGCGCTACCGAGTAGCTGTCGAACAAGAGGTGAAGCAATCCCGAAGCAGTGTCGACTCAGTCCCGAAGCGGGTGCCTAGTGGATTCGAACACTGTTGGCATTTGAGGGGACTTAAGCGGACTTAAGGGGACTTGAAGGGACTTCGATATGCTTATTGTTCTGGGTGTAAGGATAATCGCTTGTCGCACCTTGGTCGTTTTGATGATTTAGCATTATGTTAATTGCATTAATCTTAATATTTTAATTTACCTTTGTGCTGAAATCTAACGTATTTAAAATATCGGCACGCTGCCAACAAGATGAAAAGCGTGTCAAAAACAAGATTAAATGAATTACAACGAAATTAAAACAACCATCGATATGGGTAATGGCACCCAGATCGAATTGTCTACAGGAAAATTGGCGAAACAAGCTGATGGTGCTGTAGTACTAAAACAAGGTGATACGATGTTGCTTGCAACTGTCGTTTCTGCCAAAGAAGCTAAATCTGGTGTTGATTTTTTACCACTTTCAGTAGATTATCAAGAGAAATATGCGGCTACTGGCCGTATCCCAGGTGGTTTCTTACGTCGTGAGGCTAGATTGTCAGACTATGAAGTATTGATTTCTCGTTTGGTAGATCGCGCATTACGTCCATTATTCCCTGAAAATTATCACGCAGATACACAAGTTGCCATCAGCTTAATCTCTGCTGACAAAGATATTATGCCTGACGCTTTAGCAGGTCTGGCAGCATCTGCTGCAATTGCAGTTTCTGATATTCCTTTTAACGGTCCTATTTCAGAAGTTCGTGTAGCGAAAATCGACGGTCAATTGGTCATCAATCCGAAATTATCTGAACTTGAAAATGCAACTTTAGAATTTATCGTTGCTGGTTCTGCTCAGGATATCGGTATGGTGGAAGGTGAAGCCAAAGAAATTTCAGAAGCTGAAATGGTTGAAGCAATTGCTTTTGCTCATGAGGCTATCAAAAAACAAGTTGCTGCACAGGTAGAATTGTCTAATTTGGTCGGTAAAACGGTGAAACGTGCCTATAATCACGAGCCTGAAAACCTTGAATTGAGAGATTCTATTTTTGCTGCTACGTATGATAAAGTATACGCAATTGCAAAATCAGCTTCGGCGAAACACGACCGTTCGGAGAATTTTGCGAAAATTGCAGAAGAATACAGAGCAACAATGCCTGAAGAGTTGGATGACGATACCGCATTCTTGTTCAAAAAATATTTCCACGATGTTCAGTATGATGCTGTCCGTAATCTAGTTTTAGATGAAGGCATGCGTTTAGATGGTCGTAACGTGCGTACTGTGCGCCCAATCTGGTCTGAAGTGGATTACTTGCCAGCGGCACACGGTTCTGCTGTATTCACACGTGGTGAAACACAATCATTGACTTCGGTTACTTTAGGTGCTAAAGACGATGAGCAAATGATTGATGGTGCTTTTATCAACGGTTATAACAAATTTATCCTTCACTACAATTTCCCCGCATTTTCTACAGGTGAAGTAAGACCAAACAGAGGTCCTGGTCGTCGTGAAGTTGGTCATGGTAACTTGGCGATGCGTTCATTGAAACAAGTATTACCTGCCGATAACGAAAACCCATATACAATCCGTGTGGTTTCTGATATTTTGGAATCCAATGGTTCTTCTTCCATGGCGACTGTATGTGCTGGTACATTGGCTCTTTTGGATGCTGGTGTGAAGTTGAAAGCTCCTGTATCTGGTATCGCAATGGGATTGATCTCTGATGAGAAAACTGGTAAATATGCAATTTTATCGGATATCTTAGGGGATGAAGATCACTTAGGTGATATGGACTTTAAAGTAACGGGTACTGAGAAAGGTATCGTTGCTTGTCAAATGGACTTAAAAATCAATGGTTTGAAATGGGAAGTGTTGACACAGGCTTTGGATCAAGCGAAAGAAGCTCGTTTACACATCTTAGGTGAAATGAAGAAAACCATTTCTGCTCCACGTGAAGAC
>Ga0256901_1000768_pt1 | contig 17170 bp, 14 predicted proteins | sample MC6MC0689MT_FD_190200 | JGI IMG/M metagenome (GOLD analysis project Ga0256901, IMG submission 190200) | Metatranscriptome of enriched soil aggregate microbial communities from Iowa State University, Ames, United States - MC6-MC0689-MT... | ecosystem: Environmental > Terrestrial > Soil >... | reverse complement strand
GAATGCGCCAACTACTTCAAATCCTGCGGATATGACCCCGAGTAAAGTGGACGCGCTCTAGCAGCCCGGCATGGTGCTGCAGCGGGATGTCACAATAGGAGAAAGACACATATCAAATCCAGTCAGTCACAAAAGACGCCAGCTTTTGGAAGACGCAGCCTTTGCGGTTGCGACATTACTATGGCCCAAGCGCAGTGCGTCTGGTTTTACCTGGTACAGGTATACCTTGGACAAAATGATCTGGCAGCACCGCTACAGGCTTAAGCAAGGCGAGGCAGTGGATGCCGATCGGCTCCAGACGTTCGGGGGGAGGTGTCGTCCGGGCCCATTCAAACGGAGCCCGGACAACTGGGTAGCATCCTGTCGTGGATGACGCCGGTTTAAAGATCGCAGGCGGGTTCGCAAGGCTGTGCGAACGAACGGATCAATATGTAATCGTCGCGGTTACGGTGTCGGTATAGGCGCCCGGCGCAGGTGTATTCTGTGGCTGGACGCGGCCATAAACCACGAAGGCCTGAGCGGCACCCGTTCCTGTTCCGGCCACTGTGTCGGTGCCGGCGGTTTCGCCCCACACCGCGTCCCGGGCGGCATTGCTGTAGAGGGAGTAGCCAACTGTTGCGCCACCTGTGCCGGTCATCAGCCGGTCGGTAACGGTCGCGCCTGATCCTGCTCCGGCATTCAGTGCAATATTAAACGGTGTTGTGTTGGTGCACTGAACTGTGACGGTGCTTGTCGCATCGGTGTTTGTATTGAGGACGCCGTGTGTTCCAAAGTCCATATTTGTTGCGGAGTTGATCTGACACGCACCGGCAATGGTAATTTGTACTGTAAATTGTGATGACGGGGTCTGAGCACCGGCGATGGTGGGTATCAGCAGCCCGGCCGCAGCGATGCCCGCGATTGCAATGAACTTTATCAATGACTTCCCTCCTGGTTTTCTGGGGCGGATGATAAGCATCGCCTGAAGTAATTGCACATTCCTCTAATATAAAGAAGATTCAATTCATGTTAATGAGTTTAAGTCAGATCTCCTGTTTAATCAATAAAGTAAAGTGGAGGAAAACAGGCAGTAAAATCTTCAATCGAGAGCAGTTGCATTTATGTTTCTAATTTTATTGATTTGGCATTCGATCAACGGTCCGCAGGCTGAGATTCTGTCAGTAATATATAAAGATAGTCGTTTTTGTATTGTGGAACTGGCGTAAGTTTGTGAAAGCCGGCAGCGGCGCCGCGCTTCATCAGCGCGCGCTGATCTGAACAGGTGTCACGGGTTGACCAGGTATATTCGGGGGGCTTCGCCGGTCCTCTGCAGTCTGCTCCTCGCTCAGGACCAGTTCGCTGAACTGGCGTCGGGGTCGGGCAAATCGTGCATCCGCTATGATAGCTGTGATCCCTTATCTTTCGTCTGGTCTCAGCACAGGGCAGCTATGAATCCCTGAACTGTCGATCAGCGGAGACATCATTCGACTGCCGCGGCCTGGTGGAAAAGAATCGGAGACTGGGTGTGACAGAATGGTGGAAAGTGACACTGTATGAGCTGGAGATCAGCTATTCTCTTAAGCTCTTTCACGGCATCGGATAGGAGTTTTTTGGGGGCCCATCAGCGTCTTCAGTGACTGACCGCCATCCGACGAGCAACCAGAATTATTATCACTGCCATTCTTTGTGCCGACAGATTTGAATTATCTGACAGGTTTGACAGGTGGGAGATGAATGTTTACGTCGAAACGCTCAAAAGAATAAACGCGGCGACAAATGCCGCGTCTGGTTATTATCGGTGTGACCTAAATGATCTTACGGTGCGGCAGCAGCTGTTCGGTGTTGAGAGTGATATTTTTTCCGATCCGGTTTCTTACCGTCTGCTGCTTTCTGCATATCATGCCGCAAGTTCTGACAGATTGTTTAGCTCTGAATCACAGCAGCAAATCGAGGGCGGCTATAAGTATATGTGGATGGTGCTGCCTGAGGACAGGCAGTTGCTCAGTTTTTCGTATTTCATATTCAATAAAGCGATGCAGAACAGAGGATGGGAACTTATGCCATTCCGGCATAAAGCAAGTTCACTTCAATCAATGAGCCCCTGCGATAAGAGCGCTTATTTCAAAGATTTTTTGGAGGCACGACGAAACATGGCCCGAAGGATTTCTGATCCGTAGTCCGATCCGGTACGGGCATTGCGATTTTGAGTATATCATACCTTAAACCTGTCTGTTTTTATCCAGCATCAGCCTGTCTGATCATTCGCGGAAACGACGACGATGCCTGAGGAAACCCTGTAGCCGGCTGGCCGGTCACCCCTCAGCGCAGATCGGGCCATCTTTAATCGGCCCGGGCCAGCAACCCCCGCCGCGTCAGGCCGTGATGTTTTTTAACAGCCTGCGCATCCGGCTCGTGTCCTCAGGGCCGCGCTCACGCAACCTTGTGCTAAAACAGTTTGGGGGCGCACGCTGCACCTGAGTATATTTCGACTTTGCTGTCCAGACGAAACCGCTGAGAAATCATTTCAGCCTCCCGCACAATACCCATGCAACAGCGCCGGCAACAAAGCTAACCTGGCTGCCGCAGGCTGTGTGAGAGGCGTGACACAGCATTCAGATAAAGAGTTGTCAGCGATCTTTATCTGTGATCAGATCAGAAACTGCTGATGAAAGTCTATATCTGTAAGCTTTATAGCAGCTGAAAGGGTGCCGCATGGACTTGCCTGATCCCCTTGTCGATCCCGATACTACATTCATCTCAACCGGACACCTGCCGCCAGCCGATCGCGTTACAAAACTGGTCACTGAGGCACATGAACGCTTTCAGGGCGTTACTCTTGGAACCAATTCACAGGTCTATCCCGCTTTGGCAACGGTGCCCGAACGCCTGTTTGGCATCAGTGTTGTCAGCGTCGATGGCCACGTGTTTTCTGTCGGTGACGCCGATCACGAGTTCACGATCATGAGCGTCTCCAAACCGTTTATTTTTGCCCTGATTTGCAATCTGATTGGCGCCACCGGGGCACGTGAACGCCTCGGTGTCAATGCAACGGGCTACCCGTTTAACTCGCTGGCCGGCATCGAACGCGACCGGGACGGGCGGACAAACCCGATGGTCAATGCCGGAGCAATCGCCACCACCAGCCTCGTTCCCGGAGCCAGCGAACAGGAAAAATGGCGCTTCATTCACGACGGGCTCTCGCGCTTTGCAGGACGGCAATTGTCCCTGAATGCGGAGGTCTATGCCTCGGCGCTTGAAACGAACTTCCGCAATCGCAGCATCGCCTGGATGCTGGAAAGTATGGGGCGCATCTACAGTGATCCCGCCGAGGCGGTTGAACTCTATACGCGTCAATGCTCGCTGAATGTCAGCGCACGGGATCTCGCCGTCATGGGTGCCACACTTGCGCACGGCGGCGTTAATCCACTGACTGGTGAACAAGTGGTCAAACCAGAGGTCTGCCACTACGCGCTCGCCGTCATGCTCACCGCGGGCCTCTATGAGACGTCAGGCGACTGGCTCTACGAAATCGGGCTTCCCGGCAAGAGTGGTATTGGCGGTGGCATTGTTACCGTTTCCCCCGGCAAGGGCGGACTTGGAACCTTTTCACCACAGCTTGATGAGGCCGGCAACAGCGTCAGGGGACAACTGTCGGCACAGTTTCTGTCACAGCGGCTTGGTCTTGATCTGCTGATGTCCTCGCCGTCAGCCTGAACGTCTTCCGCACGGCCTCCAAAGGCGGATACATTCCGAGAGGGGAATATCGTCAATGAAAACTTCAGCCGTCACCACACATCCTGATGAACGCAATTCCTGGCTCCCGATGATTGCCATTGCGTTCGGTCAGGCCATTATGTCCTTTAACGTGGCCTCCCTGCCCGTCGCACTGGGCGGTATGGTCGAGAGCTTCAGCGTCGCACCAACCGTGGTCGCAACCGGCATTGTCGCCTATTCCATGATTGTTGCAGGCTTCGTTATGCTCGGCGCCAAGCTGGTTCAGCGCTTTGGCGCCTTACAGGTCTTCCGGATCGCAGTTATTGTGTTCGGCGGCGCGCAGGTGCTGATGACACTGAGCCCCAATGCCACCGCAATGATCACTGCACAGGCGCTCTGCGGCGCCGCCGGCGCCGTGATTGTTCCCGCACTCGTCGCGCTGATTGCAGAAAACTATCACGGCAATCAGCAGGCAACCGCCCTCGGTGCCCTTGGATCAGCGCGCGCCGGAGCTGGTGTACTTGCCTTTCTCATCGGCGGCGTGCTCGGAACCTATATCGGCTGGCGGCCGGTTTTTGGAATCCTTATCGCCGTCTCCGCCCTGGTTCTTGTTCTGAGTTTCCGCCTGAAGCCAGATCAGGGGCGGCCGGAAGTGAAAATCGATGGGGTCGGCGTCCTGCTTGCAGCCGGCGCAATCATCTCGATCAGTTTCGGGTTCAACAACCTCAACGGATGGGGGCTGATGCTGGCACGATCAGCCGCGCCCTTCACCGTCCTCGGCCTTTCCCCCGCACCCGTGCTGATTCTTCTGGGCATTGTTCTGGGCCAGTCGTTCTTTCTATGGACCCGCCACCGCGAATCCAGCAGCAAGACCCCATTGCTCCCGCTGCAGGTTCTGGATTCACCCCAGGAGCGCGCGGCAGTGTTCGCAATGTTTGCCGTCGTAGCCCTGGAGGCCGCACTGAATTTCTCAGTGCCACTTTATATCCAGATCGTCCAGGGTCGCTCTCCACTTGCCACCGCGGTTGCAATGCTGCCCTTTAATCTGACCGTCTTCTTTGCTGCAATGCTGATCGTGCGCGCTTACGGCCGGTTCTCACCGCGCCAGATCGGACGCGCCGGGTTCAGCCTTTGCGCCATCGCACTCATCTGGCTCGCCTTCGTCGTCCACAATGACTGGAGTTCAATCCCGGTTCTGTTTGGCCTGATCCTGTTTGGCATTGGTCAGGGCTCGCTGGTCACGCTGCTGTTTAATGTGCTGGTCACCGCTTCACCAAAAGAACTCGCTGGCGACGTCGGATCACTGCGCGGCACAACAAACAACCTGGCGGCGGCCGTCGGCACCGCTGTGGCCGGCGCACTGCTTGTTGGCCTGCTCAGCAGCGCAGTGACACGACAACTGGCGCAGAACCCGACGCTGCCAATCGAAATTCAGTCACAGGTAAACCTCGACAGCATCACATTTGTAAGCAACGATCAGCTGGCAACCATTATTGCCGCGACATCCGCAACACCGGAACAAAAAGCCGAAGCGCTGCGGATTAATACCGATGCACGCCTGCAGGCGCTGAGGATCGGTTTTCTCATTATGGCTGGGCTTGCACTCATTGCCATTCTCCCGGCGGGTCGCTTGCCCAGTTACCGGCCGGGTGAAATTCCAGAACCCTGAAAAAGAAACGAAAAGAGCGGCATACGCCGCTCTTTTCATCCATGATCTTTGCCCTAGAACGCGACGCGCAAACCGGCCGTGCCACCCGCGGAATAGCTGCGCCCGAAATCCCCAAAACTCGTCTTCACCAGAAGCTCTCCGTAAACCCGGTATTTGTCGTCAGCCCAGCTGTAGCTGCCACCAGCACCGATCCCACCCCAGCTGGGCTGGCTTTTGGTTGCAAAGTCAACGCCAGCGCTGCTGATACGCGAGCCATCGAGCAGTTCCTGATAGAGATTAGCAATCACATAGGAGCGGCTTTGGCGCTCCTTTCCGGCTGCGTCGCGCCAGTCCATCGCATAATCTGCTGAAACCCCAAGCCGGGCCAGCAGACTGCTGGCGCGCTCAGAGGCTGCAACACTGCCAAAAACGTCGGTGAAACGGTCAAATGCGACCGACGAATAGACCAGCTGCCCCTGGGGCGTCACAGTCCAGTTCTCCGACATCCGCAGCTGCTGACCGGCTTCAGCACTGAAACCAAATCCAAAAGCATCATTGCGCTCTGTCAGTCCCTTGCGGACGAGTGCAGATGACAGATCGCTCCGATACCATATCGCCTGCGCCTGGCCATCGAGATAAAAACCATCCCCGCCGTAATAGGTCAGCGATCCGCCAGCCCCATACCCGTCAGTGTTAATTTCACCGTCACCATAGCGCGATGATACATCCGTCGACACATTGCTGTACTGTACGGTAATGCCGCCCGTCAGGCTGCCACTGTCGTTCTCCAGAAACTGGCCGTCAATGCCTGCCTGCATCGTCCGGATATCGGTGTCTGAACGGCCAACTGTCCGGGATGATCTGGGGCTGATCCGGCTGTGGGCACCCTCAACCCGTCCCCATATGCCGTAGGTAGCTGCGCCGTTATCCTGCGCTGCCTGCGTGCCTGCCCTCAGACGGTTGCCGGACCGCTGCGCAAGTGTTGGGAGACCACTGGCCGCCAGCAGACTTTGTGCATAAGCCTCATAAACCGGCACACCGGCCTGATAGTGCGGTTCATGCGGCAGTTCAGAATCACTACCCGCCGGCAAATCCGGGTCAGGCAATGCCGGTAAATCGGGATCGGGTTCTCCCGGCAGCTCCGGATCGGTTTCTGTGGTCGGCTTTTCGACGAAACGCGAGCGCAGATACCAGTTTCCATCGCTGTTGTCTTTCACGCCATTTTTGTACAGCCCATAGACATAAGCGCCGATAACGACGACATCCTGGTCGTCGATCCGGTAATCACTCACAAGTGAAAAGCTGCCCTCGGAATGACCGCGAACATCAATCAGGCGGATACCTTCAGCCGTCACGTCTCCGGTTCCCCCAGCATTGAGGACTTTGACACGGGTGCTGCCCGATGTGTCGCCCATCACAATCAGGCGGTCAGACACGGAATCATCCCCCTCAAGAGCGCTGTGAAACACCAGCATTCCGTCCGAACCAGCATAATCCCCGGTAATCGTCAGCGTTGTTCCCGGGCTTGTATCCCCACCGAACCGGACCATGCCAGCATTGCTGAGCCCGGCGATCGTCTGATCATGTCCTGCCAGATCCAGCAAGCCCGATCCGCTTGTGTGAAACACCCCATGCGGACTGAATACGTCGTTGCCGCCGGCTGCCAGAACTCCGTCCTCAATAAAACTATCGCCCCCATAACGCGCAGCCGTGCCAAGGATCAGCGTGCCCGTGCCGGTTTTGACCAAACCACCGCTGCCCGCCATAAGCCCGGATAGCGTAGCGGTAAAATCAGTATCAAACGTCGTCTGGCCATCCAGCGTCAGCGCATTGGACAGGTCAATTTCGTCTGCCACAAAGCGGAGCGTGGCATTGTCGGTTAGACTGATCGTACCGCTGCCAGCAGCTTTCGATCCGGCGATCGCCAGCGTCGATCCCATCACGTCAGTTCCGCCCTGATAGGTGTTTTCTCCCGAAAACAGACTGGTACCCTCTTTGAGGATGAGCTTGCCCGCGCCGCTGATCGTACCGGAATAATCAGTACCACTTTCCAGCAGCGTCAGGTTACGGTTGCCCAGAACAATTGTTCCCTGTCCGGTGAGCGCTCTGACACTGCTGCCGCCTTTGCCTTCGATCAGGTCATACCGGCCGTCTGCCGTGCGGGACAGATCAAGCGTTCCATCTACGCGCACACCGCTCGAGTTTCGCAGACTGGCCGTTCCAATCAGCGAAAAAGTTCCGCTCTGAACCCAGGTATATCCGGTGTACTGCAGCAAAGATGTGCGGTAGGTGGAATTATCCGTGGCGCCGTCCGCCACGACGGTTCCCTCACCGCTCGTGATCAGATTACCGGTCCCATACACCCCGTAGGCGCCAGTAAGCTCCATCAGATTGCTCTGATTGACAGGATCAAGAGTCAGCGTATGACCATCGGTATAAAATCCGTTGTTCGACCGGTTATTTGTCGCCGGAAAACGAAACCCACCACCCGCTTCACTGGTTGCAGTGATGCGGATATCCCCACCCAGCAAAACTTCCCGGAAAAACAGGATTGTTTTTGCCGAATCCGACTGAACGCCGACGCCGTCAATTCCGAAAATCGTTACCGCCTGGGAAGTGGCAACCTGACTGAAGCTGGTTAGCGGCGCCGTGTCCGGAATAAACACCTGGCCAATTTCCCGCCCGCCAGCGTCTACACTCGCCGCCGTCGAAGACATGATCGCGCGATCGTCTCTGCCTGGAACTTTCTTTTCCGCCCATGAGCTGGCATTCTGCCATGGCTGGAGAATATTCTTTCCGATGTAATGGAAATCCTCTGCCAAAGCCCGGGGCGCCATCAGCATCAGCGCTGATAATCCCGACAGAATAGCCCTCACAGCGACCGTTGCGCGCAGTCTGCTTTGCAGACTGCCTCTCCTGCGATCCCATTGCGCACGGTACTGACGCTGAAGGACTATATCTGCACTGCTGTTAACCGGTTTCATGAACCCTCCCCATGGCTGGCCCGAAACACCTGTCAAAACCCGGGCCGGCATGCGGGAAGTGTTCCTTTAACCAGTTGTCAATAACAACAAGCTTCCGGTTGTAATAGTTCCGAAATTTTAACGATTAACAAGTATATTTAAACTATTGGTTTCATTAGTATTTTCGCAGGTTCGGATATTATGATAAACAGGCCTTCCAGGGCGCGGTTCCTGCAGCCACAGGCAGCGGTATCAGCCTGGTGAAACCCACTTCTGTGACCTCTCTTCGGTGAACTGCACCTGAGGCCATCTGCCGGCCCATCAGCCTTCCACACCACAGATGCGCGGCAGTAGCCCCGGCGGATACGCGCGCGCAACCCAGTCAATCCCCGTGCTTCGCTCTGAACCGGCTTTTGCCCACCCGCCTGATCAAAGAACAGCAACGACTCATATGTCGCACCATCAGGCACGGGCAACTATCTGGACTATCTCCGACAGCAAAACCGGGAGACTCTGCCGTTCGAAGGGAGAACATTATGGGATGTGGACGAACTTTCTATACCCATGCCATGCTGGCTGTTGTGTTTGTCGGGGGGGGCAGTGCGATCACCCATGCCCAGGCGCCGGACGAACCGCGGTATGATACGTTATCGGAATGCAGGGAAAAAACCGGCAGTGTATCGGCCGCCGAACTCACGCAGTGCCTTGAAAAACTCCAGCGCCGTGCCCGTGATGACCTTGCAAAAACGCTCACCGGTATGCGTCTCAGAATTCAGGATCAGAGCCCCGGAATGCGCGCGACGCTGTTTACTGCGCTTAATCAGTCAGAGTTCGTTTTCATGCGTTTCCGTGAAATTGAATGCAGACGCATCTGGACCCTGGCAATGGCAGACAGCAACGCCTTCATAATCGAAAAAGCCTGCCGTATCGACTTCCTTCGCTGGCGGAATGCACAACTTCAAAAATAAAACCGATATCGGGGCGTCACGCTCTGTCTCGCCACCAGACCTCTGCAGTCCGCATAGTTGTGACAGTCAGCCTGCGATCCCCCTAAAGAGTAGGTGATGCCGGCACAGTGGTTCGCTGATCGGTTACAGACCGATCTGTCGCCACGCCGGTGCTGTTTGTTCTGAGAAAGTGATTGTCTGCCTAAGCAGACCCGTCACAGCTCACGGCTCGCCGGAGGCTGCATCATACGGACAGGCCGCCGCAGGCATGGCCGGTAACACCAGGCCCGTCATTCCATATGTCGTCAGACCTGCAAGCCGCAGCTGATCAGGCACCGGCAAGACTGAGATCAGCCACGCTATCACTCCACGCTGCCTTAGCACAGGCAGAGCTTTGCTGTGCTGCGTTCATCGATGGAACCAGAAACCGATGGAATTGCTCGTCCCCGAGAAACTATACCGCAGTATGTGTGCCATGTCGCTTCTTGCGGCCAGAAAATCCCTGAAATAGCTGGCCCTGTCCCCGGAACTCATTGACGCAAGGGCCGGTGCTCTCTGCTGGCATGGCATCTGCTCCCAGCCTCGCTCCTGCATCGCACGACTGAATGTGAAATAGCTGAACCTCAGCAATTCTCGGTCCTCCGGCAGCACAACCCACATATATTTATAGCCGCGGCGCACCTGGCGCTGTAAATCCGAGCGGAACAACCGGTGCGCACTGGCCGCATTGTAAGCTGACAGCAGCAGGCGGTAAGATTGCGTTTCATTCAGAACTTCCCGCCCAATGCCGAACAGACGACGCCGCACACTGACGTGATTTAAGTCACACTGAAAACAGCCACATGCGGAGCTTATAGCGGCATTTACTCTCTCCAGGGCTTCGACATAATTATTCATCATAGAACCTGTCAGAATTTATCTGGGAGTTCAGCACTCGCATCCATGACTCAGACTCCATCGGGATGACACTGCTGTTAACGCTCGCGCCCCGCCCGCTCCTTTACCGGTGAAACCAGAATGTAATCGCACTGGTGGGCCCGGAATAACGTTCAAGAAGCAACAAAGCCATGTCGTGTCTTGCTTGCAGAAAATCTCTGAAGTAGATATCCCTGTCATCAGGGCTCAGTGCGGCAAGGGACGCTGATCTCAGCTGCCCTGGCATCTGCTCCCAGCCTCTGCTGCGCAGTGCACTGCTGAATATGTAATGCGTGAAATTCAGCTGGTGTCTGTCCTCGGGCAGAGAAACCCACAGAAACTTATAGCCATTCGGGATCTGCTGCTGAGAATCTGACTGGAAAAACCGGCCGGCGCTGGCCGCTTTGTAAGCAGAAAGTAACAGACGGTATGAAACCGGTTCAGTCGGAATACCCTCTCCGATACAGAACAGGCGCCGCCGCAGCGATGCGTCACTTAAATCACAGGCGCCGCCGCTGGACGCTGTGATTGCGGCTGCATTAATTCTCTCTAAAGTTTCGGCATAATTATTCATTATGAAACCTGTGTCACAGATTGGAAAATTTTAACATTCGTTCCGATAATCCGGTGACCCGGGCACGACTGTTATGAGGTGCCGTGCGCTCAGACATCATCGGTGAAACCAGAACATAATCGCCTGGGTTGTTCCCGGAAGGGGTGGGGGCGCACCCGGATTACCACAGGTTAATAAGAGAGGGCGTTCACCCTCTCTTATCAGGCGGCTGACCAGCGGGATCAGAACGAGCGCTGGAAGCGGATCATGCCCTGCCAGGCGTCCTGACCCTTGAGGACCGACTTCTTGTCATTCCATTTCGTGTAGGAAACTTCAGGTGTCACCGTCAGGCCAGGAACGAGTTCATAGACGACGTTCGCAGAGGCTGCGAGGGTCTGAGCCGCTTCATAAGCAACCTGAACGTTAATGGTAGCCTGTTCGGTTGCCTTGTACTTTGCGCCACCCCATGCGGCCCATGCGCCACCCCAGGTGCCGTAGAAGCTGTTACGCTGGCGGACGCCCCGGACATTGTTGTTGTCATCAGTATAGGAGTAGTAATAGTCATCGCCTTTGGTCTTGTAGGCACCCTGTGCCCAGACCGAAAGTGCGTCGCTGAGAGCGATGTCGACACGTGCCTTGGTAGCCCACTCCTTGTTCACGGAATCATAGGCGCCAACGGCAGCAATGGAGCCCCATCCCTGGCTATATTTCAGGCCAGCGACGACGTGCGGGGTATAATCATTGATTTTGCCGCTGATGCTGTACTGGGAGCCGTCGCGCACGTCGACATAGGTGCCGGCGTCAAGTTCGTCATTGCTGCCCTGTTCAAGAGCGATCACACCCGAGAGAGCGTCGGCACTGCCAAAGGTGTAGCTGATGGCATTGGTACGGTAGCCACCGGCAAGGATCACGTCATCATTGATAACATCGCCGAGGTAACCGGTGAAGCGGACGAAGCTGGATTCATCCAGACCAAGACGCAGGCCGCCGAGCTCGATGAAGCCGTAACGAAGTGCTCCGGCTGCACCATCTGCACCATCCGCCCAGTCGTAACGGGTTTCTGCATAAGTCTTAAGTGTGCCAAGTTCAGTTTCCGACGCGGTTGAGAAGCGCAGCGTAAACCGGACTTTCTGAGCATAGGTGTCGCGTTTGGCGGAGCCAAACAGGGCCTTTCCGTTTTCATCGCGAACGCCTGCTGCGCCGGAGAGGTCGCGGGCTTTGACGTCCTTGCCGCCGCCAGCGTCGTAGCGAACGTAACCGTGAATACGCAGGCAGGTTTCGGTGCCAGGGATATAGAAGTAACCGGCTCCATATGCATCGCAGACCCGGACATACTCGTTGGCTTCAGCTTCTGGTGCGACGACCGCGTCGGCGGCGTGGGCACCGGATGCTGCCAGGAGGGCAACGGATGACGTTAAAATAAGCTCTTTAATATTCATTTTAGACTCCAAATTGGAAACTGGCCGAAAACATGGCGCATCGGTGATTTGATCTTTTTCCATGCCAGTCGCAACCGGATTCTGGGAGCCTGTTATCAATGTTGAAAGGAGTGTGACTAATAGTACACAGGTTAACTTTGGGGTATTTTGGGAGTTGCCAGCTATTAAAAGGGAGTACCATAAAAGAGGATAGAATATTACCAAAATATAACTCCCAAGTTCTATGTCGTACTTTAATGATCGCGAGCATCGCGCCAGCTGGTTTAGCAGCGAATCCAGGACTGGTGACGGAGAAAAATTTGTTGCGCATGCGTGCGGCACGGATGGTGTCAGGTCACGGGGTGGCCCGCATAGCCGGGGACTGCGGTGGTGTGAAGCCGATCTTGCCTGTCATAGTGGACTGATGTTAAAGAAGGGCCGGACGTGGTTCGGAGTCTGCAGAAAGTCCGGCACTTAATCTTTTGAGCGCCGAATGCCAGATCCGGATCAATGGGGCAAAAGGCGGAATATTTTTGAACAGAGTGCAATCCGATCGAAATTGCAGAACCGGTCTGGGCGTCCTGGTGATCGGGGTGCTGCTTGCTGGCTGCTCGACAGCACAGCGTATCGTGCCAGACATCGGTAAAGTGCAGCCGGCCGCCTGTACTGGCTGGAAAAACCTGCCGCTTAAGGAACATACTGCGGCGCGTTTGCAGGGTGCAGATCCTGAATTGGTGGCCCAGCTTGATGCTCATAACCTGCGTGGCAGGGGTCTGGGTTGCTGGCCTTAAGAGAGAAAGTACCGGCAGCATATATGAGCGCTCTTTTACAATTGTCTTATGAGGATGCGCTGGCGCGTGAAAGGGATCTGCTCGCAGGTGGTGTGCAGAACACGGGTATGCAATGGATGCTCTGGCAAACGTCCTCCTGTATTGTTGTTCCGCGCAGCCACACCATTAACACACGCTTTCAACAGGCTGCCGCAGTCTCGGCCGCCCGTGGCTGGCCGGTTCATATCCGGGATACCGGTGGTGGTGCGGTCGTTCAGGGAAACGGCGTTCTCAATCTTTCAATGGTTTTTGTGGCAGAGCCGATGGTTCCCGATCGCATCGGCGCCAGCTACCGGATCCTTTGTACACCGTTGATGGCTATGCTTTCGAGCCGTGGCGTCCAGAGTGGATACCGGGCCATTCCTGGCACTATGTGCGATGGGGCCTATAACGTGGTCGTAGGAGACCGGAAACTGGCTGGCACAGCGCAGCGCTGGAAAAGTCTCGGTCGCAGCCGGCCGGGCGAATATGCTGTGCTTGCGCATTTTGCACTGTTCAGCAATCTCGATCACGTCATGGCAGCACAGGCTATCAACGCGCTTTACGCTGATATCGGCATGGACGTCCGGATTGAGGCCAGGACGCACATCAACTGGGCTGAAATTGATCCGTCCACCGTAAGCAACCGCGACGCCCTGATTGCCGGTGAGCTCGATGCCCGATGCAGGGACACGGGGACACCCTTTTGGTCCGGTGCCTGAAAACCAGACCGGCGACACGGCAGAGAGCACGCATGCCGTTATATTCGCGGTGGATACGGGACAAAAGGCTGTGAAGAGGGCGTGCATGCTGCCCAGGAGCGCTGTCGCTGAGGAGGGGCGCGCGTGATCCCGTCGTATAACGTTCCGCCAGCTGGATATGCGTCGCGACGACGACATGCCTTGCGCACAGGCAAGAGCGCAGAGGTTGATGCGCTTGCTTTTATTGAAACAGGTCCGGGCGATGCAGCAGTTCGATCCTGGTCCTGCGGATATGTCCGTAGAGAATCTGACCGGCGTGGGTTGCATCTTTCCTTTTAAGGGCGTCGACCAGCAGCCAGTGTTCGTGGTGTACGGCGGAGTGATCGTTCAGTTTCACCGAATGGGCGTAGGCCCTGCGATATTGCTGGGTTGAATTCCAGAATTGCCGGATCATCTGCAGCAGGTTAAGCATCTTTGCGCCCTGATAACTGAGCAGATGGAACTCACGATCCAGATGAAGAAATTCATCGATGTCGGCAGCGTGCCGGATTTCGGTCACGAGTTCCTCAAGTCTGAGCAATGTTGCTTCAGAAAGGTTGAGACAACTTTCTTTCAGAGCGAGTGGTTCGAGTTGCTCACGGATTTTGTAGATTTCGATACACTCCGCCTGGTCCAGTTTCGACACCCAGGCGCCGCTGTTGGGTACAAAAGTGATCAGTCCTTCACTTTCCAGCTGCCGCAGGGCTTCGCGGATGGGAATGCGGCTTGCATTATAGGTCGTTGCAAGCGACTCCTGGCGCAGGCGGCTGCCTGGTTTAAGGTCACCCTTTAAAATAGCCTCACGCATGGCATCGGTGATGCGGTTGCTGGCAACAGCAGATGAGGATGTGTTCTCAGTGAGCATCGATAAGCTCCGCGCAATAACCAGAATCTGTCATTCAAGTATATAAGTTTATTGCGCGGGTTCAACGGGTGACCAGAGATGCCTCACAGTGTCCTTTTCGTATGCCTTACCATGTGGAAACGACACAAGTTCGAGCTGCATTCCCCATGGCGTCAGAAAGTAAACCCATGTCTGTCCGGCGCTGGGCCCGGTCTTGCGGACAACGGGCTCTCCAAGGATGCGGACCTTCCTGTCGCGCAGGTAGTCTGTCGCTGTCAGCATGTCGTCGACATAAAATGCCAGGTGATGGCCGCCGATATCGCTGTTACGCGGTTGCCTGATGTTCTGATCCGGTGCGCTGTATTCAAACAGTTCAAAATTGGAGCCGTGACCGCAGCGCAGGAATGCAAGCTCTTTCATGACGGAGCGTGGATGGACATTGAGCTGGGTCTGCATCCAGTTTCCGTCAGATTGAAACGGTCCGAGCCTGTAAAAGAGTTCGCACCCCATAATATCAACAAAAAAATCGATCGCCGTGTTCAGATCGGGTACGGTGAAGCCCACATGTTCCATGCCACGCATTCCCGGGAACCTGTTTGGTGTCGCTGACATCGGCTGCTGATCCTTTGATCGGAACGCGTAATGTATTCAATTGACTGATATTCGATCAAAATCACCTGGAAGTAAAGCCAATATCATGTAACAATGTATCCATTACAAGATTTTTCACGTTATAGCCAGCGCCACAAATGACCACAAAAAGGGGAAGCCATGACGAATACAAGCTACGATCCGAAAGACGGATTTGCGTTCATGCACGGCGTGTATGTACCGTTAAAGCAGGCGTGCATACCGATTACCGATCGGGGTTTTGTCCGGTCGGATGCGACATATGATGTGACACATGTCTGGAACGGCCATTTTTTCAGGCTCGACGATTATATCGAGCGTTTCCATCAGTCGATGGCGGGACTGCGTATGAGCCTTCCGTATAGCAGAGCGGCGATCGCCGATATTCTGCATGAACTGGTGCGCCGGTCCGGGCTGAAGAACGCATACGTCCAGATGACCTGTACCCGTGGGGTACCGCGGCCCGGATCACGCGATCCCCGCGAATGTGAAAACCGTTTCTACGCCTTTGCGCAGCCTTTTGTCTGGATTGCCAATGATGAGCAGCGTGCGAACGGTCTGAGCATGGTCGTGTCTTCGGTGCGCAGAATCCCACCGGAATCGGTTGATCCGCGTATTAAAAACTTTCACTGGCTTGATCTGACCATGGGCATATTCGAGGCCTATGATCAGGATGCAATTGTGTCGGTGCTCACCGACGGCCAGGGAAACCTCACTGAAGGAGCTGGCTTTAACATTTTTCTTGTCAGAGATGGCCGGCTTGCCACGCCTGACAGCGGTATTTTTGAAGGGATGACGCGGCGCACCGTTATCGAGCTTGCGCCTGAATCAGGTTTTGATGTGGAGGTACGGCCGGTGAAGGTCGGGGAGCTGGCGCAGGCCGACGAAGTTTTCATCACATCGACAGCCGGAGGCATCATGCCGGTGACCAGAGTGGACGGCCGGATCTATGGAAACGGAAAGCCCGGCCCGGTGACAGGACGGATCCACCAGCTTTACTGGGGCAGCCATGATGCGTTGTGGCGGGCCGATAAGGTTGAATATGACGTCGTGGCGTAACGGCTGAAAACAACTTTGCACTGCAAATGCGTGACGGGTGGTTACGGCCGCCTTTCTGCGCGGATCCGCAAAGATCGGCTGCATTTGAAAAGGGGGGCAGGTTCTTAAACCAGCAGTGTCAGGGGGTTCTCGAGCGCGAACCGGAATTTTTTCAGGAGTTCGCCGGCCAGTGCACCATCAATCACACGATGGTCAATCGACAGCACACAGCTAACGCAACTGGCAGCAACAATTGCATCGTCTTTGCAAACCGGACGGCGTTCGACTGCACCCACAGCCAGGATCAGACTTTGCGGCGGGTTGATGATGGCTGAAAATTCACTGACGCCAGACATTCCAGGGCCGGAAAGCGACGCGCTGCCTCCCGCAAATTCTGCGGGGGACAGTTTGCCGTCACGCGCTCGTGCGGCCAGTGACCGCACCTCAGAGGAAATGGTGCTCAGGGTTTTTTTGTCTGCGTTGCGGACAACCGGAGTGATCAGGCCACCCCCGGTGGCAACAGCGACGGAAATATCCACCTGGTCTGAGGCAATCATTGCTGTCTCAGACCATATGATATTTGTCTTTGGGGTTTGTGCCAGTGCACAGGCCAGAGCCCTGATCATGAAATCATTGATGGAAATCCTGCCGGTCATGAGGGACGCATTGATCCGCTCCCGGAGTTCCAGCATTTCATCAACGATGCACTGCGCGCGCAGATAAAAATGCGGGACCGACGGTTTTGACAAAGAAAGCCTGCGTGCTATGGCTTTGCGCATGGGGCTGTGCGGAATGCGCTGGCCCTCATCAGTGAGAGCGATCGTTGCGTTTGCGTTCGGATGTGACGGAGCTGGTGCAGATGCCGAAACTGGTCTGGCATTGAGATGCCGTTCGATATCAATACGCACAATCCGCCCGTGCGGTCCGCTGCCCTGCAGTCGCTCAAGACTGAGTTGATGGGTATGCGCCAGT
>Ga0256901_1000764_pt1 | contig 17228 bp, 14 predicted proteins | sample MC6MC0689MT_FD_190200 | JGI IMG/M metagenome (GOLD analysis project Ga0256901, IMG submission 190200) | Metatranscriptome of enriched soil aggregate microbial communities from Iowa State University, Ames, United States - MC6-MC0689-MT... | ecosystem: Environmental > Terrestrial > Soil >... | reverse complement strand
CCAGCGTCTGCTGGAGCACCTGCGGCGCTACGTCGTAAATTCCGGCTGAACGACACCGATGCGTGCCCGGCGGGGCGCCGGGTATTGCGGTCATCCGCGGGATAACCCGATGCTGAGCGGCTGGAGGAACAGCTGCAATGAGCTCCGGCTTCTGGTTCGGTTTCGGGGTCAGCCCTGCGGGAAAAAACCGGCTTCCCAGGGCGGACATTCGGTCCAGGCCTTTCGGACTTCGGCAATAAACAACCGGACCTTGGGGGTCAGGTTACGGCGCGTTGGATAAACCGCGCATACAGGATCGCCTTGCTGAGCGAATGTCTGCAGCATTGGAATAAGCCTGCCACATTTGATATCCTGATCCACGAGGAATGCGCCCAGCTGGACGATGCCGAGTCCGGCCAGGGCAGCATCACGTATTGCTTCAGTATTGTTCAGGCGCAGACTTCCCTGCGCGACCAGGTCGCGGTTTTCACCGTTGATCCGGAAACGCCAGGGTACGAGCGCATTGCAGTAGGAAAAAGCGATCTTTTCGTGATGCTGAAGTTCGTCAGGAGTTTCCGGGCGTCCCCGCCGTTCCAGATAGGCAGGTGCCGCGCATGTCACCAAACCATGGGGTGCCAGAACCTGACGAATTAAACGGCTGTCCGATGGCCCTCCCAGCCGGATTGCGACATCAATTCCTTCTGCGACAAGGTCGCGGTAGTCATCCGAAAAGGTGACGTCAGCTTCCAGATCAGGCCATTTGGCCAGAAACCGCTGAAGCACAGGAAGAATATGCAGTCTGCCGATAGCGACCGGAACATCAAGCCGAAGTCTCCCCGTGGGAGCCTGATTTCTCTGAGCCAGCGCGACTTCGGCATCGTCCGCTTCACACAAAATGCGCATGGCATGATCATAAAACAGGTTACCTTCATCTGTCAGCCGGACGCTGCGGGTTGTGCGATGAACCAGCCGCGTTGAGAGACTTTCTTCCAGACGCGTGATGCATTTACCAACCGAAGAACGTGAGATTCCAAGCCGCTCGGCTGCGAGTGTAAAACTGGCTGCGTCTGCGACCCGCACAAACACCCGCACGTCTCCGAGGTGGTCCAGCATACCGATCTTATTAGACACGATTCGTCCCATATGTTCGCAAAAATGAGAAGTTTATATCTATTTCCGATCCAGTAAAGATGTCTGTCGATAACCGGCAAGGGTATCGCGGCGTTTGCTGCTGAATACTGCATCACCCGTGTTCAGTCTTTGCCTGATAAAAGGAAAATTCTATGATCTTCGCCGAGAAGCATGCCGGGCCTTTGGATGGCCCGACGGGCCGTTATCAAAACTGGCACCCGGTTTATGCGGTGGGACTGGCAACCTTTGCGGTTGTTACGACCGAGATGCTCCCTGTTGGGCTTTTGACTCCGATTGCGACTGCTCTGCAAATCTTGCCAGGCACTGCCGGACTGATGATTTCGGTCCCGGCGGTACTGGCGGCCTTTTTTGCACCGGTGGTTGTTCTTGCGGCGGGTAGTCTTGACCGGAAGCTTATTCTGGCAGGGCTTCTGGGCTTGCTGACCCTTGCAAATCTGGCATCGGCGATGGCCGTTTCGTTTGTCTGGCTCCTTGGTGCACGGATTATCGTTGGGTTCTGTATGGGCGGGATCTGGGCAATTGCCGGCGGCCTTGGTCACAGACTTGTACCGGATCATGCGGTTGGCACTGCGACAGCGGTTATATTTGGCGGTGTGGCGGCAGCGTCAGTTCTCGGCGTCCCGACCGGTGCTGTCATCGGAGAGTTTGCAGACTGGCGTCTGGCATTCGGCGCGATGGCGGGCTTCAGTCTGCTCGTACTTATTTTTGTGTTGCGGACACTGCCAGCACTGCCTGCTGGCCTGCCGGTCAGGGCCGGCGCTTTTCTATCTGTGCTCTCCCGACGGTCGATCCGGCTTGGCCTTGTGGTGGCTTTCCTTTTTGTCTCAGGCCATTTCGCGGCGTTCACCTTCGTGCGTCCGGCGTTGCAGTCCATAGCTGGTGTGGGTGCCGAATGGATTGGCATCATGCTGTTTGCCTATGGTATTGCCGGCATTGCGGGTAATTTTCTTACCGGAGCAATCATCTTACGCGGGATCAGTTTATCGCTCATCACCATTGGCTTTGTGCTGACTGTCAGCATTGCAGGTCTCGCAGCATTCGCAACAGACCCGGAGGGTGGGATCACGTTCCTGATCCTGTGGGGGCTGGCTTATGGTGGCGTTTCGGTCGCTTTACAGACCGTCATGATCCGTGCGGCACCCGCTGCTGTTGAAACTGCGACCTCTCTGTATGTTTCAGTGTTCAATGGAGCCATTGCTTTTGGCTCATTCGCCGGGGGAGTGCTTATCAATCGCTATGATCTGCAGAAGACGCTGGCAGTTGCAGCGGCTTTGACGGCAGCAGGGCTGCTGTCTGTTCTTATACGTGAGTTCTTCGTGCCTCGTCACAGTGATGAATAAGCTGCCCGCCCCCCCCCAAAAAATGAAGTGCATTTGGAAAGAGCCCGTATGACTGGAGAAATATTTGAACTTGGTGACATCCGGTTACAATCCGGACGCTGCATACGTCACGCGCAACTGTCCTATAAGACCTATGGTCGTCTCAATGCGGACAGAGACAATGTAATTATCTACCCGACTTCGTTTGCGGCAACACATGCCGATGCCGCCTGGCTGATCGGGTCAGGCCGCGCTCTGGATCCTGAAAAATATTTTATTGTGGTACCTGATGCATTTGGCAACGGACTGTCGAGTTCACCGAGCAACAGCGGAACACCTCACAACGGCGGCCGCTTCCCAGAAGTGACGATCCACGACAATGTGATACAGCAGCATCGTTTGCTCACCGAGCGGTTTGGCATCAGAAAAATCCGGCTTGCTGCTGGCTGGTCGCTCGGTGGCGCTCAGGCGTTTGAATGGGCCTCTGCGTATCCGGACATGGTTGAGCGTTTGTTCACGTTTCAGAGTGCTGCGCGAACCTCACGACATTTCTATCTGTTCTTTGACAGCGTTCGGGCAGCCATTGAACTCGATCCGGCTTTCAGCGACGGATTTTATACTGCGCAGCCACATCGTGGCCTGCGGGTTGCGGCACGTATCTACGCAGCCTGGGGGTTTTCGCAGGCCTTTTTTCGGGAACGACTGGATGAGAGTGCACTTGGTTATGGATCGCTTGAAGATTTCCTCATCGATTTCTGGGAAGGCTGGTTCCTCAGGCGTGATGCCAACAATCTGATTGCGCAGCTTTGGACCGGCCAGCATGCTGATATCAGCGCAAACAGTCGCTATGACGGTCATCTCGGGAACGCGTTGCGGGCGATTAAGGCTGACACGATCATTATGCCTTCCTCAAGTGATCTCTATTTTCCGCCCGACGATGCCGCGCAGGAGGCCGGACAAATACCACGCGCCGAACTCCGCATACTCAACACTCCCTGGGGCCATGTAGCCGGTGAGGGACTGAACGATGATGACACCAGGCTCATTGAGCAGGCAATTGCGCAACTGCTCGCGCGTTAGGAGGAGCCGACACGAGCTTTAGCACTGCAACCGCAGGGAATGCTCAGACTGAAACCGGCTGCGGTAACCGGCACTTAAGTACTGATGCTTTGTGGCAGTCCCCGATATGGGTTCCGGAGTGCGACGACGCCAGTCCTGCACAATGATGATCGCCTGACGCACTCGGCCGGAGCCCCGGACTCATCCGGTGCATGTCTCTGTTTCCTGCTCCTGTGATCGTGGCCGCGTGGCCACGACCACAAATTGCGGATCGCCAAGATAACAGAATTCTTCTGACCAGTAGCTTAAGAGAGCGCAATCCGTGAAGCCTGCATCTCTGAGGTCAGAGAGAACCTCCCAGCCAAAATAGCGAAAGCACAGAGAACCAGCATCCATATCAACCGGGTTTCCGTGGTATTCCGGCTCTTCCAGATGTTCGATCGAACCATCGTCTGACAGAACGGCGCGGATGAGATGGTCCTGGCTCCGGAAGCTGAATGGGACTGTGAACAGCAAACTTCCGCCTGGTTTCAGAATCCGATAAAACTCATGAAAGGCCCTGACCGGATCGGGAACGTGCTCGAGCACATCAAAAGACAGAATAAAATCAAAAGAACAATCAGCAAACGAAAGAGCCTGCACATCTTCGTGCTGAATACCGTTGTTCAGCTCACCGGATTTAAAATCTCCCGGGAAATATTCACTCCCCTGGAGAAGGGGATATCTTTTCGAAAGCCAGTCATAGTTCTGAGTCACTCTCTCAGTAATATAAACACGACTGGACTGATCGACAGGGAACTCTTGCCGAAACAGATGCAGTGCTCCCCGAACTCTGTTCACAATCGTGCATTTTTTGCAGTTGAGATGTTCACGCCAGTTCGGAATATACCGCCCATCATCCTGGAAGCGGCTGGAATACATGGAGCTGACCTGAAAAGTGGCTGGCTCACCACAGCAAACACAAAAACCGCTCAGTAAAAAAGCGTCAGTCTCTTTTGGGACCAGATCAGACTCTCTGCGAACCCGGTTCTCAATAACGTTTGCGATATTGGCGCGCGCTGTATCAAATTCCTCTTTTGACCGGGAACGCAGAAATGGCAGAAATGGCAGACCGTCAGAGTCTGAATTTAAGCGACCCGACATTTCCGATTCAGGGGTATGTTCATTGCGTCCACTCTGCCCGTTCCAGTCAAAACTGTATGGAATGCGCGAATAATAGTGGTGACCGTTTCGTGAAATATTTTCCCGGTATATTGTTACCAGCTCTGACAGATACCGTGTATTGCTCAGACGAAACTGGTTGCTGTGACGTGAAAAGACAGTTTCGTCTTCAATTTTATTACCGCTAAAGTGAAAAAACCGCAGCGACTGGGCATTCACGGTCCATTGATCTGCAACTTTTCCAATCCGTCTTTGCGAAAGGTTCCAATAGGCAATATTATAGCCAGGATGTCGCAGGATAACCGTATCTGAAATCAACGCCGGGAAGAGATCGGCCCATTTCTGATCGACGAAGAGACCGGCATCCAGATCAATAACGCAATATTTTTCTAACCGCCGGCCCCACCATGAGACAACCCGCCTGACCTCAGGCGTATCGCGGAATGCGCAGAAACCAAGATTATAAATTCCGTAACGAAGAAACTGCCTGTCCTCCATTTCGGCAAATTCTGCGGGCTCGAGAATATGGGGCGTTAACACGCAATTTGCACCGGACGCGAACGCGTTTTCAAGCTCATCCATCCTGCTGAATATAAAAATATCAGGATCGAAATAGGAAATAACGTCGCCGGGGTGCTGTTCAAACAGATATGAGAAAACAAATGGTTTAATGGAGGTATTCAGTTCCGTAATATTATACTTCTCTCTCATCTCATCCAGATTTGGAATACCAAGCTGATCAAGTGTTATAACTTCAAATCCAAATCCGTTGATTTCTGGCTCATGCGGCCTGTCGCACAAAGCAACATAGAATTTCACCGAGCCATGATTTTCCTGTAGTGAGCTGAACAGCGTTAAAGCGTAACTGAGAAAATTCCGCGAACAGATTGTAAATACGATCATAGTGACACCACCTTGTTCGCAACAGCACCCGATGAGAATTCTCCGGTTGTCGGCGCACCAATTTCTGCCAGAAGCTGAAGCAAGAGATTATGGCACCGATCAAAAGAATAATTCTTGGAAATATGTTCTATGCCCGCGTCCGACGTTCGGATCCATTGTTGCTCGTCACAATACAGTTTTATGATCTGCTGCGAAAATTCTTCGGCTGTGCTTCCAACGGCTATGGTTTCGCCTTCACTCAGTCCCATTCCTTCAGCGGCTAACGCGGTTGCGACGCAGGGAACACCGTGAGCAAGGCTGGACGCCACTTTTCCTTTCACGCCGGCACCGAACCGGAGCGGTGCCACTGTTACGCGCAATTGCTCGAGTTGCTCGGTCAAATCGGCAACAAAGCCGACGCAGACCAGGCCAGGATCAGTTCTCTGCCTTATGTTTTCCGGAAGGTCGGCACCAATGATATAAAAATTGACCTCGGGAAGTGAAGCTCGCACCAGCGGCCAGATGCAATCGAGGAAATAATGAACAGCATCAACATTTGGAGCATGCTGAAAACCGCCGACAAAGCCAATTCCGCTCCGGGCAGCATAAGGATTGACGCGACCAGGACAGTCGCGCGCAAGAGGAATCATGGTTACAAGGGCACCAGGGCGCTCCCGTGCAAGCGTTTTCTGTTCTTCTTCGGAAACGACAATGGAGGCATCCGCCAGCGCGATCACGGCATATTCGCGTTCACGCGTCGCAAGCGATTTGTTAATCCCTACCCGGTCTCCCGCGAGGCGGGCCTGGCGCTCCTCGCGAATATGGTGGAGATCAACCGTATTAAAAATGATCCGCGCGTGGTCCAGTGTTCTCTTCAGCAATTCAATATAGGTACCACCGACGTCAACCCGCGACAGAAAACAAAGATCAACCATGTGGCTTATTGAGCGGAGAAAAGATTCCAGAGTTTGTCTTTCAGGGGCTGTTATGCAGCAAACCCCCATTTTCTCCAGGGCGGACTTATAGTGGCTGTCTTCCGGGGCTGGATGACCTGCAACAAAAATGACCTGATAACCAATATTGCTGAACGACTTTACGAAGTTCATCGCATCGATTGATCCTGAATCTTTATCAGGGCGAGGAAAAACACTATCGATGATCAATACGACCGGCTTCGACCAGTCTGCACCGTCGAGATTAATTTCAGCGACCTTTTCAGAACCCTCTGATGCTCCGTACGATCCTGAGGGCGCGGCATTTTCAGCCTTTGTCTGTGCTGCCGGAGCGGGTGTTGGGAGATTGTTTTTATTGCCTGCCAGGCGTTTCGCCAACCGCCCGAACTGCAGGGTTCCTGCCCACCAGACAGCGGTCGCAAATCGTCGCAAAAACCGTCTTACCGATTGAGGAGCATGCGCGAGAGCTCGGCGCAGCGGCGAGGTTATCTTCCATGACGTACTGTTGTAAACAGTAAGAAGCTGATCATCTTTCTCATTCAACTGATGCCTGAGTGTCTCCAGCTCCAGGGCGTGATTGTCCGCAGATAAACTTTCGGCTTCGCCTCTTTCCGCCAGACGACTATGTCGGTTTTCAGATCGAACAGTTTCCGGCGCAGATCGCCTGTCTCGCTCTTACAGGATTGAGACAAGACTGCCAGTTGTCGCGCGCTTTCACTCAGCCTGACATTATATTCCGTCTGCAGACGCTCGATTTCCCTGAGCTGGTTTTCAATCGTCTGCTCGTCCTTAGAAATCCTGCAAATCAGATCGTCTATAATCCTGTCGCCGGACGCATGGTCCCGACTAAGCACAGTCGTCAGTTCATCAAACTGGTCCCGAGCCTCCTTGCTCAGATGGTCTCTCATTTCATAACCGGCAATTTTTAAGAGAGCGGAAGGCCGGATTAACAACGGGGAGACTGCCAGGGCGCCCCATAAAGAGGGCAGCTTTATTGCATTTGCAATTTCGGCGTTATAGTGCTTCTTCGCTGCGCGGAGATCTTTGCAGAATACAGTGGGGATATTCAGGGAAGCGGAAAGGTCATGCCATTTGAAGGGAAGATCTACCTGATCTGAATCCCAGTATGCGAATTCCTTATTGTAGGCTGCTGCAATTATTGCGCCATGCATCGCTCCAGCCAGCACGAAATCGCATGTATGTATTGCGTCGATAAAGCGACGCAGCTCCATCGTATCATTCGGGAGATTTGGACGCAGGACAATGTCGCATCCGCTTTTATTCCTGATCTCTTCATCCGTCCTGTTATCGTGGAAATGCGGTATACAAACGGAGCGCCCTTTAAACCGGGACCGTGTTACGGGCGCATACAAGGCAGGAATGACAAAGGCTGGATCACCGATCGGAACCGCCGCGCCCAGCCTTAATTCGGAAGCACTCAGCGGTCCACGTACGCTTAATATTGACGCAAGGTTTTTAAATTGCGCGGAAACATGCAGCGCCTCTCTGACCCCTGCACCCCAGAACACCACCTGTTCCGGCTCGTTAGTATTGCCGGTTTCTGGCATAAACATATCATCAATAACGCTACCGATGATATGAATACGGTTTGCCGGGACCCCTATGGGATAGAACAGTTCCTCTAATAAAAACTCCGATAAAAAATCGCCGAAGTTCTGAACATCTTCTGATTTAAGCCAGTACGAAATTTCAACTGTCAAAACATTATCCGTCTGTTCAGTAAATCTTACCAGGAAAATTAGCATCACTTGAAACAGTATTCAATAAACAACGCGGCAACTTTTTGACGCGAGCACGCGATGTTTATGACGATTGCATGTCCTCCCCCGGCCACTATACCGGTTAACGTGGACCGATGCATATATCCTGGCGGCTTTTCTTCGCAGATCCTGGCCCCGAAAACCGTTCTCACTTTTCAGGTTATGCTTTGTCCTGCTGCCTCCCGGGAGCTCCGAAGGTGATAATGAGACAAGCCGGATGACCTGAAATACTGGCTCAATCGTAAATTAAAAGTCGGCACTGTCCTGTGCTTCACCCATTCTTCCCAGCAAAGCGTTGGGCGACAGAAGGCCGGAGCCAGCCAGGCTGTCCGACCTGAGCGAAAGCCTGCAAAGGCCATTTGAGCTGCCGGGAACAGATCAGTGAAACTCACCGATTGACATTTGCAAAGCAGCTTGACTCCGGCAGAAAAATTCCTGCCAGAGTGTTCAAGCCCGGCCTCGCCTACCCCCTGAACAGCGCCTTCAGCGTTGATGGCTGGCTGCGAAGGTATTGCGGGGCTGCTTTGACTGTTCCCCCCAGCGCAGCTGCCGCATGCCATGGCCAGCGCGGATCATAAAGGATCGTGCGTGCCAGTCCGATAAGATCGGCGTCTCCGGTCGCAACAATTGCTTCCGCCTGCGCGGGCTCGGTAATCAGTCCTACGGCAACAACCGGCATGCTCACCGCACTTTTCAGCGCCCGTGCAAATGGTACCTGATAGCCTGGTGAAACCGGAATTTTCTGCTGCGCGTACAATCCACCCGTTGAAACGTTGATCGCGTCACAACCCCGTTGTTCAAGGGCTTTCGCGAAAGCTATTGTCTCTTCGAGGTTCCAGCCGCCGTCATACCAGTCGGTTGCGGACACGCGTATGGAGACTGTTTTATCTGCAGGAAAAGCTGCCCGTACCGCATCGAAGACCTCCAGTGGGAAACGCATTCGGTTCTCGAGGCTGCCACCATATTCATCGGTGCGATGATTGGAGAGCGGTGAGAGAAAGGAATGGAGGAGATAGCCGTGTGCAGCGTGAATCTGCACTGCGTCAATACCGATACGGTCAGCGCGGATGGCGGCCTCTGCAAACGCGTCCCGAAGAGCGTGAATACGGCTTTTGTTCAGTTCAGTCGGGAGCATATCGTCAGCGTTGAATGGCACCGCGGATGGAGCTTCTGTCTGCCATCCGTTGTCCAGACCCGGCGCGATCTGCCCGCCGCCGTGCCATGGCAGGTCAGACGATGCCTTTCGTCCTGCGTGCGCGAGCTGGATGGCGATGGGCATGTCCGACCACTTACGAATGCCGTCAAGCGTGCGCTGCATGGCGGCCTCTGTTGCATCATCGTAAAGTCCGACGTCCGCGTAGCTGATGCGGCCCTCGGGAACGACCGCCGTTGCCTCAATCGTCAGCAGACCAGCGCCGGACAGTGCCAGTTGCCCCAGGTGAATGAGGTGCCAGTCAGTCATACAGCCCTGAACGGCCGAATACGTACACATTGGAGCAATCGTTATGCGGTTCTCCAGAGTAAGGTTGCGAATTGTGAATGGCGTGAATAGCTGCGGTTGGGGCATCAGGCTCACTTATGGGGTAAAAGGTTTCACGGGTCTTAGGGGCGACTGACTTCAGGATCCCGGCATTATCGGAACATTTGAGGAAAACCGGCTGTTTCAGGTTCTGTCACAGGTACACCTGCAACCATACCTATGATAAAAATGAGCCATGCGTCAACAAATCCCTCTTGCTTGCATCGAAGCGGCACTCCTCATAAAGATAGCGGATGCCAGAGCTTCTCCCCCAACCCGCTCGTGATGAGATAGATCTCAGCGTCGTGTTTTCGGCCTTGTCTGATCCGCTGCGCAGACAAGTGATTGAAATTCTCGCGACCCTGCCTGAATGTGCGGAGCGCAGTTGCGCGTCGTTCGGCTTCCCGGTCGCCAAGGCATCGCTGACCCATCATTTCCGGATTCTTCGTGAGGCGGGGCTCATCAGCCAGACTGATTATGGGAATCGCCGGACTTCCGCGCTGCGCCGGGAGGACATTGATGTGCGTTTTCCGGGTCTTCTCACCATGCTGGCTGATGAACACAAGCGCAGAGCTGAAAACGGAAATGCCTCCGTATAGACGGGCAGTCGCGGCGTTTCGTGCCTGCGGCACTGCATCTTAATCGGGTGAACTCATACCTCTGTGCACCGTTGAGGATCTGCAGCTGTAAGGGATCGACAGAGGCAAAAAGCGGCTCCCGGCATTTGCTTTTCAGATGTCTTTTTCAACGGCGGAATTCAGCGCAGTTCTTTCGGTGGTCTGGCTGCCTTAAACTGCAGACAACAGTCGGGCAGGCACACATGACGCTCCATCGCAGCATCTATAATATGGTTAGTCAAATATTCTTCGTTAGTTTTTGGGAGTAGCGGGAAGAGCACCATGGGCATAATACTGAGTGAACAGTGATGGCAATCCGGACCGGCTCGTACTGAAATAAACTCTGCGCGGACCGACTGTATAACGGATGAACAAAACCGGACAGTTGTTATGAACAGCTCCAGAAAAGCGCCGAAGCTAAAAGACAATGATGTGTACGGCCGCCGGCTGTGCTTTGGTCCCGGTGTAAAATATTTGGCCATGTTTGTTCTGCTTGCCAACGCCAGCGCAGTGGTGACAGGCCGTTTCATTCAGACGCAGCAGCTGCATCCGTTCACGCTGTTATTCTGGGCGACGACCATAACGACTTTGGTCTTCTGGCTCGAACGGATCCTGGTCGATGGGATGCAGTCGATGGCTGTCCGCCACCATGATATCCCGGCTCTGATAGCACTCAATCTCATGAGTGCTATCAGCTGGACCGGCTACTTTATAGCGCTCGCGGACCTTGAACCGGCCGTTGCGACTGCAATAATGTGTGGACTGGGCCCAATATGCACAATTCTGCTCGACCGCATTATCAGGCAATGCCGGTTTACACGCGATGCCTGTGTGACGGGCACCGGTATTCTGTGTGGAACGACTTTACTGATTTTCTCTTCCGTCGCGGGGTTTTCCGGCGTGGCTGCACCACTTAACCGTGCGGTGTTGCCTGGCGTTATCGCTGCGGTCATCGGCGGCGTTGCACAGGCATTGACAGTTATCGCTATTAAGCAGCTGGGTGATTATGGGTGGAAACCGCGCAAAATTCTGGCCCACCGATTTTACCTGCTTGCGATCAGCACGGCAATAGCCGCGCGGTTCGGCCCGGGTCTGTCAGTTCACATCCAGGATCAGATTGTGCCGCTTTCCATAACAACGCTGTTCGGAATTGTGCTTCCTCTGTGGTCCTTACAGAAAGGCGTCCTCTTATCAGATCCGTTCACAGTCTCCGCGCTGATCGCGACGGGGCCTGTTCTGACCTATGTTCTTCAGGGTTTCGACAACCGGATAAGCTGGTCAAAAACGTCAGCTGTCGGCTGCATTCTCGTTGCATTGTTTACACTTTACGCCTCGATGAACAAGGCCGGAAGGATAAAGTAGTTTTTTGACTGAGTGCAATGTTATCAGCCTGATTTAATGAGAATACAGCCCGCCGCTTTTCTCGATCCGCCGGATTACGGCCATATCACTTTCGACAGATTCTTCACTGGGCCCCAGCAGATAGATAAGACCAGGAGAAGTGAACAGATCAACCGTTTCAGATACAGGGACTCCGGCTTCCAGTTGACCACCAATACATTCCACATAGGTTGGCAGTTTCAGTATTGTGGCCAGACCAGCACCCCTGACGATCCGTCCGGCACAGGGTGCCTGGAGTGCCAGAATACTGACAGCCTTCTGCAGCTTGTAGCGGGGCATACGCGCCAGCACCATATCTGGCTTGAGATAACAGTCACAACAAAGAGAAATGTGATGATGTCCCAGTGCTGAGAGAAGCGTCTTCTGTCCAATCTTTCCGGTCATGCGCGCCGCACATTCAATCAGCTTTGGTCCGTCGGACGTCAGCATAAGCTCGGTATGGCCGGGACCGAACCGTATACCCAGCACATCAAGCACCCGCATCGTATAATCAGCCAGGATATCCTGAACACTTCCATTTGCGGCCAGGAGCTTTTGCTTGTCATATATCTGATGATCATTACAAAAGGTGGCATCAAATTGCCAGATCTCACTGATGTAGTGTGACCCATCAATGCTGACAGTGTTTACCAGATACTGCTGACCCTTTAAAAATTCCTGCCCAAGCACGGCATCATTGGTTGCTCCAAGTTTATTGAGTTTTCCCATAATCCTTGAAAAGGCAACGCGAACTTCGTCCTGTGTGTGACAAATCATGACGTTGTCAGAGCCGGCGCTCCTGGTGGGCTTTATTACAACCGGTAAACGACCGCTTTGCATTGCCCAGTCAGTCAGAACGCGAACGTGCCGGGTCACAATCTGTTCTGCCACCGGAACGCCGGCGCCTTGCAGGCATGCTCCCATAACGCCTTTGTCGAAACGACAGCGACTTGTCTGAGGATCATTGCCGGCGAGACCATAGAAGGCGCTGATGGCATCGGCGAGTTCAACTGCTGTGTCGATACCTGCAATAACTGCGCACACGTCATAGGAACACAGCCTTCCCAGCAGTGATTTCAGGCCATTTTCCGCGATCACAATCTCACTGTACAACTCGGGTTGAATTGCTGATGTAAACACGGATGGTATCTTTTTTGAACTGAGCACCGCAACGCAGCGCCAGCCGGCTGCGAGGAAATAAGGAGCGATAAACGCAGCACTTCCAACCGGATCAACAATAACGACAGTGGCAAGGGGAGTGGTCATTTCAGGTGGACCTGCGGTACGACGGTTTTGTCACCAGGTGACAGACGCACAGCAAGCTCCTCTTTAAGATAGTCCTCATATGACCGTCTGATGCCGCCCCGTGCAGCGATCTGACAGGCAAGATATTCGCTCCAGGAAAGGGCATTGAGTTGCAGAGACTGCCTGAGCTTGTCTGAGCTTGCCGGCAATGAAGCGACGAACCAGTTATGGTTGAGGGGATGGTGCATGTCGGGAAACATAATCTGCAATCCGGCCTCCTCAGCGGCAGACCGGATGGTGGATGTTCTGAAGTGCTGAATTTCAGGATAAGTCCAGCGGCCACAAACGCTATCGGTGTCGCCCTCCAGATATGCACCAATGAAGAGACCGCCCTTCTTAAGAACACCCGCTGCTTTCTTCAGGCATGAGGAAAGCTGGCTGTGGCCGGTGTGCATAAAAATCCCTGATGCCAGAATATAATCGAACTTTCGTCTGAAGTGGCTTGCATCAAAGTCATCGCGGTAACTGAAGGACGGGCATTTCAGCCTGATCAGATCCTGGCCGACCTCCGCAGCGATTCCGCACTCAAGGCACCATTTTTCAGGTTCCAGACCATAATAATTCCCTTTATTCAGATAGAGCAGAGAGAACCGGCCTCCTCTCAGGGAACCGCACCCAATGTCCAGCAGCGAATGCGTTTCGCGCATTCCCAGCAAAACAAGAGTTACAAACTGCGCAGCGCCCAGCCTGTCAAAATAGTCAGGTGGGCCGACCCATGCCCGGTGATGGTGCTCGCCCATTATGGCCGCATTACCCGTCATAGCACACCTTTAGTATACGACCCTGGCATTCGCGGATACGCGAAGTGCGCGGGTCTTTCGCAGATCCCGAACGATGAATGCCCGCTTGAGCCAGCGATCTGTTCCATCAAAATGGCCCGGAACTTCCCGTCTGCCATGGACGGCGCGGTAATTGTCGATAAAGAACAGGTCACCCGGCTGCAACACGACATCATTCAGCGCCGCATTGATGCTCAGCTTCAGCTTTTCAAACGCTCTTTGTGCGAGGAAATCGGCACCAAAATCGCCTATGTAATAGGGATGTACTCTGAGATAGGGCGATGTGGGATTTCCAAACAGAACCTCCACCAGCTTCGGATTATAGAACATGTCCTGCACGCGGGCATGGCTTTTCCTGATCAGTTCAGCGACGAGCCCCGTCTCTTTGGGTGTGAGCTGTGTATCTGCGCGGTTTCCCTCATCCGGAAAAAACGGATAGGCCGGACGAGACAGCTCTTCGCATGTTTCGTCGTCCAGGATCAGATCACTGACACTGGCATAGGTCGTGGCGGTCTCATCAGGATTGCGCAGGCACATCAGAGCAACATAGTCCATTCGCTCCGGATGAAAGGCGTCTTCTGTATGCCATTCTAATTTATCGGTGCTGGTTCCAAGTTGTCCACCTTCATTTCCCCTGATAGGAAACACTTCATGGATAAGGTTACCGCCCTGCTCTGTGGCCCAGGCGACAGTCTCACCAATGACATGGGCGCACAGCGTGAGATAGAAATTCTGGTGCTCTGTGTGTTTTAAGCTCTCCCGATCATTCCAGTGCCCTGGTGTCGGCCCCAGTTTTTTGTCATCAACCGGATAACCGGTAATGTGACATACGGCATCTTTTTCCTGAAGCTTGAAATCCAGCAAACTTCTTCGCAGTGGAGACGGCAGGTTCTGAGCCAGCCAGGAAGCATCTGCTAAGAAATGCGGATTTTCAACTGTAGCATATTGATCTACAAGTCTGCTTATATACGTGTAAATTTCTTTTGCGAATTCAGATATATTTAAATACATCACATATCCACCCAGAATGGAAAATGATACTGGTTTTGAAACTTTATCAATAATAAAAACTAATAGCGGACGTAAGTATGCTTCTGCAATTCACTTTCATTTCATACGCCATATCAGTATAGTTTGGCATCCCTATTTCAAATTAAATTGCTGGTTGTTAGGAACGTCTGCGAGCGACCGTGTACGGATTGCGCGCTCCATCCCGCGGTGGCGATGTGTTTGAGACTTCGACCAGCGCCCGCACAAAACCGGGATCAGCCTGTCCTGGGCTATCAGGTCAGGCGCCCCCCCGGGCCCATGGAGAAAATTTAAAGTGCAGTTTGCGTGTCACCATTGCCTTGGTCGCGCTAATCTGCCTTCTGGTCAAACCAGAAGATTTGTTCAGCGGAGCAACAGATTTGGACCAGCTATTAGCCATAAAGACCTTCGTACGTGTTGCTGAATCCGCATCATTCGCCAGGGCTGCGGATACACTGAACCTGCCCCGCTCATCTGTAAGCAAGCTTGTGCAGGATCTCGAGGCGCATCTGGGGACAAAGCTGGTCGAACGCACCACCCGTTCGGTGACGTTGACCACAGAGGGCGTTGCGTATCATGAGCGCGCGCTTCGCTTGCTTGCGGAACTCGATGATATGGACGGAACTGTTGCTGGTCTGCGCAACACCCCTAAAGGAAAGCTGCGCGTTGACATTGGTTCAGTACTTGCGAACCAGATTCTCATCCCGTCTCTCTCAGCGTTTCAACTTGATTATCCGGACATTGATCTCATGCTTGGTGTCAGTGATCGCTCCGCCGACCTCGTTAGCGAAGGGATAGATTGCGTCATTCGTGGAGGCGCGCTTGAGGATTCGTCAATGAAGGCGCGCAAGCTTTGCGAACTGGATTATGTTCTCTGCGCGGCACCCGGCTATCTCAGAGAACGTGAGCTCCCCGGGCATCCGGACGATCTCCGGCTGCACCGGATTATCAGCTATTTTTCGGCATCGTCAGGGAAGAAGTTTCCGTTACGCTTTCAGCAAGGCGATGAGCGGAGCGAATACGTGTCGTCGGCCAGCGGTGTTGCGGTCAACGAAAGTACCGCACATCTGAACGCCCTGCTCGCCGGGCTGGGCGTGGGTCAGAGTTTCGGCTTCCTGGCGAGACCGCATATCGAAAGTGGTGCACTGTACGAATTATTGCCCAACTGGAGGCCGGAGAACCATTCCATTCACCTCGTCTATCCCGCCGACAGATTTCCTAATCCCAGACTGCGCGCCTTCGCGGACTGGGCTGCGAAACTTTTTGCGGGTGTCGACGCCCGACGAACGGTGTGACGGACATTATCCATCCGGATGGATAATGTCTTCAGAAAGAGCTGCTTCCTGCAGCTCAGATGAGTGACTAAATTCCTGACATCGGACGGCGGAGACATTTCAGGCCAACGCCATTCCCGAACAGTCTTTGTTTCAACAGGCCGCGGATAACCGGACTGAGCAGTTCCGCGCGGCGCTCGATATCAGGAGAATAAAATGACTGACAGGCTGGCAAACAGGATCGCTGTCATTACCGGAGCCACCAGCGGGATTGGCCTTGCTACCGCCAGACTCTTTGCAGCTGAGGGTGCTCGCGTCTATATCACCGGACGCCGCAAGGACGCACTTGATGAAGCCGTCGCAGACATCGGTTACGGCACCGTTGGCATTCAGGCCGATTCAGTGAAAAGTGAGGATATCGACAAGATTTTCGCACAGGTGAAGTCCGAGCAGGGACGTCTCGATATTCTCGTCGTCAACGCGGGTGGCGGAACCATGCTCCCACTTGGCGAGATTACCGAACAACAGATTGACGACACATTCATCCGCAATGTGAAGTCAGTCATTCTGACTGTGCAAAAGGCGCTTCCGCTGCTGGGCCAGGGCTCTTCTGTCGTGCTGACAGGTTCCACTGCCGGTACCGAAGGAACAGCTGCCTTCTCCGTTTATTCCGCCTCCAAGGCGGCGGTACGCAACCTTGCCCGCTCGTGGGTCCTCGATCTGAAAGGCAAAGGCATTCGCGTCAACGTCGTCTCGCCTGGCGCGACACGCACACCGGGACTTGTTGAACTTGCCGGTGACAACGAACAACAACAGCAGAGCCTTCTCGCTGGTCTCGCCTCCCGGATCCCGCTTGGCCGCGTTGGCGAGCCTGAAGAAATCGCCAGAGCCACACTCTTCCTGGCTTCTGACGATTCAAGCTTCGTGAACGGAGCAGAACTGTTTGCAGACGGGGGGCAGGCTCAGGTTTAAGCCCGTCGCAGCGACCAGCGTCGCTTTCCGTTCCCGAGGATCGAATTAAAGCGCATCCCGAAAAGTG
>Ga0256901_1000763_pt1 | contig 17229 bp, 14 predicted proteins | sample MC6MC0689MT_FD_190200 | JGI IMG/M metagenome (GOLD analysis project Ga0256901, IMG submission 190200) | Metatranscriptome of enriched soil aggregate microbial communities from Iowa State University, Ames, United States - MC6-MC0689-MT... | ecosystem: Environmental > Terrestrial > Soil >... | reverse complement strand
CGGGAGTCCGAATACTTTTCCCTTCGGGTTCATCATCGTCATCGCTTCCTCGGTCACGTTGCCGACGAGGTTAGGGTAGTCTGCAAGCAAAGGCTGCAAGTCGAGAAACACGCCTTTTTGCATCCACTTGCTGTAGGTTGAAGCATCCCAGATTTGGAAGAGGTCCGGGAAATTGTTCGATGCGGCGAGTACGTTCAGCTTCTCGTTGTAGCTGTCTCCCGGCACCCATTGGAACTTCAAGTCGATATTGAATTTGTCGTTCAAATATTTCACCATCGGGTGATCGTCGGTCCATCCGCCTCCGGCCGCCGTACTGACCATCATCGTCAGCGTCAGCTTCTTCGATGTGTCGTCCGACTGCGAGGCTCCGCTCGACGATGAGGATGCTGCGGGAGACGCGCCTCCTCCTTTATCGCCGCAGCCTGCAAGAACCAGGGCAAACGCGGTGAACGCGCAAAGCAGCAAACTGAATTTTTTCATTTCGACTCCTCCTTGGGACTATTCTTTGTTTGTTCCCCAAGTATAAATAAGACGGTCTGCGACCGCCTTATCCGGATTCTTGATTTCTTACTCAATTTCACGAAGTTGAGACGATTGGCCGCTTGAACGGAATGCGAACCGTAACGACGGTTCCCTGTCCGACAAATGAATCAAGCCGCACGCCGTAATCCCGGCCATAGCGGAGAACGAGCCGCGCGTGCACATTAGGCAGTCCGAGCGAGCCTTCCCCGCTTGACGCTTTGTCCGGCTCTTCCGTCGCCTGCTTCAGCATGGCCCGCAGTTCATCCAGCTGCTCCTGCGGCATTCCCTTGCCGTTATCGGCAATTTCGACAAGCAGATCCTCTCCCTCGTCATAGGCGCTTACGATGACCGCGCCGTCTCCGCCGCGCGGCTCGATGCCGTACTTCACCGCGTTTTCGACGATCGGCTGAAGCGTCAGCTTCATACACGGGCTGGACAGAAACTTGTCCGGAATAGAAAGCATGCTGGTAAAGCTGGATGGAAAACGCAGGCGCACGATCTCCAAATACTTCGAGACGATGTCCAGCTCGTCGCGGAGCGTCACCTCTTCGTTCTCGAAACGCGCCGTATAGCGGTAGACGTCCGCCAAGCTGCGGGCGATTTTCTCGATTTTCGGCATATTTTCCAGGTACGCCATACTCTTAATAATGCCAAGCGTATTGTAGAGCAAGTGAGGGTTAATCTGGTTCTGCAGCGAACGAATGACCGCTTCCTTCTGACGGATCGACAGTTGCATCTCCTTGAGCTGTAGCTCGTATACTTCCCCCACCAGCTTCTGCAATCGATCCATCATCTGATTAAACCCGCGATACAAATAATGGATTTCGTCCGGCCTGTCGTTGACTTCTGCGCGAACGTCCAGATCTCCTGTAGCTGCTTTGGCCATGACATTCTTAAGCACGACGATCCGCTTGGTGAAGCGGTTCGCCAGCAAAGGAACGATAATCAGAATAAGCAAGGAAACGATGACGAACGTCCAAATGATCGACATCCGCACGGCCTGCAGGCCGGACTCCATCTCTGCGGACGGAACGATCGAGAAAATATTCCAGTTCATCCGGTTCGAGCGGTTGACGGAGACGTACCATTCCTCGCCTTCCCAGCTTACCTTACTAGCCGTGTCGGACAGCGCATATTGAAGCTTGTCCAGCGGAGTCTCCGACATCGACCTGCCGATCCACTCCCTGTTCGGATGGTAGACGACGATGCCGTCCGACGATGCCACGAAGTGATAGCCCGTGCGCCCCAGACCGGTCTCGCCGAACTTGTTGATCACCTTCTCCGGCATAATGTCCAGCACGAAATGTCCGGCCACCTCCACCGTCTCGACATCGAAGATCGGAAGGATGACCGAGAATACCGGGAACGGCGCCTGATTCGGATACTTCGTATAGTGGGTCGGGTACAGTTCTATTCTTTCCCCGAACGGAAGAGAAAACCAGGGTTCGTTCGAGTAGAAGTTGGATTGCGAATAATAATAGCTAAAAATCGAAATCAGCTTGTCGTGCTTGGACATCAGAAACATGCCGGCGATCTCGGGGCGATTGGTGGCCACGTATTTGCGCAGCTCCTTCTCGATCGCTTCCGTCTCTTCCGGCTTGGCGGCCGCACTCTCCCGCAGGAAATGCTGAAGCTGCTCCCCGGCGGCGAGCGGCCCGGTCGAATCGGCAAGCTGTTGCACGTACGAGTCTATGTCGAAGTTAAAACGCGCAGCCGCATCGCTGGACAGCTGCCGCACATCCCGCCCGATGACGCGGCCGACCTGACGGTCGGCGATCGCCAGCGCCACGATCAACGCCAACATAATTACGAGCAAAAATCCAATGGTCATTCTCGTCCGATAGGAGGTCAAAAAGTCTATGTTCATTTCAAACCCATGCCTTTGCGGTAGTCGTTCGGAGTATTGCCAGTCAGCGATTTAAACATCCGGTTAAAATGGGGAAGCGACACGAAGCCGACCATCTCGGCCGCTTCGTAGATTTTGATGTCCTCTTCGAGCAGCAGCGTTTTCGCCTTGTCGATGCGCACGTTGTTCAAATAGGCGATGAACGAGACGCCCGCATATTGCTTAAACAGCTGACCGAAATAAGAAGGGCTTAAATTGGCCCGCTGCGCCATTTGGCCAAGCGTGAGCGGCTGCATGTAATGACGGTCGATATAGTCGCAAGCGCGGACCATCGCCTGTCTGGTTTCCTGCCCGGATTGCGATACGCTGACAAACGACCAGCTTTCCAGCAGCTTGCGGAACGTTTCCGCCGTCTCTGCCCGCTCGTTCCAGCCGCCGCCGGTACCTGCCGCTTGGAACGAAGGATCCATCCCTTGAATCAATTCGATCCACTTGCGTTCAAATATGGAGAAAATGGAGCCGCGGCTTCGCGTATGCGCGGTAGGCGTGTTCCAAATATGACGGAGGAGGTCGTCAAGCTCGCTCTGTCTGCTTCGGGAATCCAGAGTCGGAACGGCGTCCAGAAACGTATTGATCCGCTTCAGACATCCGTTCAACTCGCCCAGCATCGTCATGCGGGTGAGAGACCGCTTCAGCGCATCCTGCAGTTCCTCCTGCAGCACAGGCTTCATCAGATACTCGGAGACGCCGTAACGAACCGCTTGCTGCGCGTAAGTAAACTCGTCGTAACCGCTAATGATGATCGGCACGATCGGCATTCCGGTCTCGTCGATTTCCTTGATCAGCTGCAGCCCGTCCATCCTCGGCATCCGAATGTCCGTCAGCAGGATGGACGGCCACAGCTCGTTCAACATATGCCAAGCGTCTTCTCCGTCCACCGCTTCTCCGACGACGGCAAATTCCCCGCCGATGCGCGAAACCATCTCGACGAGTTCGCTGCGCAGCCAATGCTCGTCTTCCGCGATGACGATCGTATACATATTGTTCATCTCCCGGTAGCTTTTGATGTCTGTTGGATGTTCTGAATAGTTTACCCGATTCCGTTACGATCGGCCAGTCTATGCAGAATATCACCGTAACTCGTCCGGGAAAATGTAGATGGCTTCTTGGAATGGGCTGACGGCTCAGTTTCTTGATTACAAGGCTATCGGAGCAACAATAATAAATCTGCTATAATTCCATATTACGAATGACAAAACCCAAAGGGATTGTCAACAAAAGTTCAATAATAATCGCTGCAGCAGCTTACTTCCATGAGGAAAGCCCAATTAGTTCACTGCCAAATGACTTTATCTCTCTCCCTTGTCCATCTAATGCCTTGATCTCGTCAATATTATTCCACTGATCTTTCAAATCTACGAGAAAGAAATAGGTTCCGTCTTTATCTTTATATTCCTTATTTACATTCACCGTTTGGCCATTCTTGAGTTTAACCGTAACTTGATAAAGTCCTTCCAATTCAATATGTCCACCCAGCACTCCATAAAAACCGGGATTACTAAGGGCATCTATAACACCGTAAGGCGATAACAAAAGCAACCCTTCGCCATCACCAGACAAACGAACATCCCGATAAAACTTTTCTGATCCATTTGCAGACCTTTGCAGTGTAAGAATTCCTTCATTGTGGGACACGTTGTCTTTTTTATCATACAGATAAACAGAGTACTCAAGTCCGTTGTTTAATTCGAGCGTTATTCGAACATCTTCTTTCCCGACACCTTTAGCTAACTGATCTTTATTAGATAAATTTAAAAAGTACATACCCGCCAGGAGAAATATTACAATCGCTGTAGCTACTACAACAATCCTCTTTTTCATTTTGTGTTTTTCCACCTTTCAAGAAAATACTATCGCCAAAGGCGTGGACTAACCACGCCTTTGGCGATAGCGACTAACTTAAGAGTAGCGGATCGATTGGATAAGTATAGAAGGGCGGCTTCACAGTAAGTTTAGTTTGATCTTTATCATTTTTAATCGACCAATTGCCAACACTGTCTGCATAAACGCCACCTATTAAACTCGCAGCAATATCATCGATATTGGAATAATTATAGGCATATACAGCATAATTCCTGGCTTTTTGCGGCACTATTACGGGATTGGAATACGAATCCAGTCCGTGGAAGATATGGAGCTCGGATACGGCGACATTATTTGTAGAAGCCATAAGCGTCCATACATCAGAGGTAGGATGATATTTATAAACATATTTCATCTTAGAACTGATGTCTACATTAACTTCGTATTTAGTATTATTAGTATAAGATGGAACCCCACTTAACAACTCATATGGCGTCCAACTTAAGAAAGGATATAACCCTGCCAAACCTGCTATACCTTTGTCTGCGTAGATTTTGAACAGTTTATTTTTAAAAGTCTGGAACGGGGTCGTGTAATCATATAAATCAGGGCATCTATAACTACGATAGAGAGGCCCCCCATTTCCAGTAGCCTTTGGGATCATGTAGATAATCCACAGCTTTACTGTTGAACCATTTACAGATACTGTCCTCTCTCCGCCGGTCAGCACATCAACTGTGTTTGTTGAAGTGAAGGAAGGAGGAGTTGCCGCTAAGGGACTAACACCAAATTGGTTATTTTGCTGTGACGCCTTTTGGAGTTTTTGAGATTCAATGTGCGTAAGCTTCCTTACACCTTTCGTTTGTAATTTAGCCAATAAGTTTGCTTCGATTTCTTTATTATGAGTGTTTCCAATAGTGTTAGTTTCTCTATTACGTAAGTCTCTCTCCATTTCCATTCTTGTAAAAATTAATTGATCAATCATTTCATCTATTTCTTTCTGTTCCGCAACTCTCAGATCTAGACCACTGACGTTATTAGAGTTTGCTGAACCTTGGGCATAACAAGTACTAATCAAACTAAAAACTGTGACCAGAGCGATGAATATAGAAAATAACTTCTTCAAAAAAACATCTCCTCATGATAGATACTGCTTGTACCTATTTCTTCTTGAATTCCATTTTTAGTTTACACCTTTTCGATGTTGCCTCATGGATGGAATGTTGATGATTGCGCGCTGGCCAGCATTACAATAATACAACTCGAACAGAATATTTACTTCCAACCACAATACAATTATAGGGTATATTTGGAATTTGATAAATAGCAAAACATGAGTTCTTTTGTCGAAATAACTCACTAGTCTTTATGTTTGCGCTTTAAGTGATCTTCTCCGTCGGAGGTTCTTCGCCAGGCGGCGTAGCCAGCATTTCGGCCTCGTTGAAGAGGCCGAGTTCAAGCTGATCCGGATTCGTTTTCTCGCTGGAGGCGCCGAAACGCTTGTGCTGGGCCAGACGAAACTGTTCTCGTACCACTTTACCTTGGCGGACAGCTCGGCATTTTGGCGAACCAGCTTTTCATTTTGTTGTTGAAGTTCTTCCGGGGTGAGGGATTCCGTTCATTTTTCCATACGTTCCCGTTTTGACAAACGGGCTTCCGAAACCTTCTGGCATCTGTGTCGAAAAGCGGAAGGAATTCCTTGCTAAATGACGGTTTCGGCCACGACTTTCACATGTGCTTGGCGTTGATTGAGGGCGAGTCCGTCGAGCAGCCAGCGCAGTTCCCGTGCAGTCACGGTCACCGTGCGTTCTGCGTGGGTAGGCCATTGGAAGGTGCCGCGCTCCAAGCGGCGGTAGAACAGCCAGAAGCCATTGTGATCCCAGTACAGCAATTTGAGCTTGTTCCGTTCGCGATTGCAGAACACAAACAAGCTGGAGGAGAAGGGACTCAGACCAAAGCGCTCCTGAACAATGGACGCCAGACCGTCGATGGATTTGCGCAGATCCGTTGTCCCGACCGCCAGATAGACGCGTTGATTGCTGGATAGCGTCAGCATGACGTTCCCAGTGCCGCGACAACGTCTCGGAGCAATCCCGGGTCGAAGCCGACGTTCACTTCAATGTGGACGGCACCGACTTGAAGCCGAAGGGAGGTGCTTGTTGGCGCAGGGCGGGATTCATGGGATTCATGGGATTCATGGCATACAAGCGGCACAAAAGAAGCAGGCGTGGAAGATTCCCATGCGCTCTTTTCTGACTTCAATTTTTGCAGCCAGTATTTAAGCTGATCCCGCGTTACACCTTGTGCGCCGCACCAGACTTTCATCGTCTGACCGCTTTGTTTGTAGGCCGTAATGCGCGCGAGCCATGTTTGGCGACGTACTTCCTTATTCGACATGAGGCAACCTCCCGTTTCTTACGTTTGCCTCATTCTCTCATAGGTTTCGCCGCTGCTGAAGGTGGGGCAGGTTTGACGCTTACTCTAAAAGTGTCATCGCATGAGCTTATTGGCTTAATCTCGGGTGGAGTGGGGCGGATAAGTCCCTCTCGCGGCCTTATGCCCCCGACCCCGAGACGGATCTAGCGGATAAGTCCCTCCCGTGGTCTTATGCACCCGTTCCCGGAACGAATGTGGCTGATAAGTCCCTCCTGCGGTCTTATGCCCCCGACCCCAAGACGGATCTAGCGGATAAATCCCTCTCGCGGCCTTATGCCCCCGACCCCAAGACGGATCTAGCGGATAAGTCCCCCCCGCGGTCTTATGCACCCGTTCCCGGAACGAATGTGGCGGATAAGTCCCTCCTGCGGTCTTATGCACCCGCTTCCGGAGCCGCATGTTCTTACCGGCCCTGCATTCCTGTCAGCACCAACTTTAGCCGAATCTCCAAATAGACCGGCGGTCACAGCTTCCTTCGCTGTGACCGCCGGTCTGCATATTGCTTCTTTAGGTGCGCAGCTCCTCAATCTCTTCGGAGGAAATATCGTGCGAGCTGTATCTGGCTTTGCCGTACAGGTCGGCTAAGCCTCTGCGAACGCGGCGAAGCCAGCTCCCATCGTCGACTTGGCGATCCTTGGTTGGGCGGCGACTTTTGTCCGACGCGGTCGACCGCTGCGTCTGCCAGCTCTCGAGCGACTCCAGCGTTTCGCCGGGCGTATCCGCAGCGCGAAACGCATAGCCCTGGCGAATGCCCGCCTCCACCGCGTCCTCGTATAATCGCCGCACCTTCTCGGAATTGCTGAGCTTATCCCAATCCGTGCGGGAGCGTTTGCCGCGCAGCAGCGATGCCAGCCCTCCCTGCCTCGCTTTCTTCTCGTTGCGCAGACTGCGCCGCTCTTCGACGTACGGGAGCGGCTCCAAGACGCGCTGCTCTTTCGTAAACCAGTCTCGAATCTTCTGGAGCAAGCCGCGCCAGGTCCATGTCCGATCCCTCCACAGCAGTCTGACGAACCAGGCCAGGCCAATTAAGGCAAACCCCGAAAACACCCAGAACAGGTAATCCCAAATCGGGCTTGGCTTTCCGGCCTCCTTCATTCCTTCCAGCGGAAACTGAGGTTGCATCTGCGCGGGCGGCTCCAGCTCCACCCCGATGTCCTCCAGGATCGGAGACATGTTGACTTTTTTCGGAGTCAACCACTTCTCGCCATAGCCGACGGTCACGGCGATCGCTAGCACGCCCAGCGCCGTAAACACGATTGCGTATTTCCGACTGGACAGAAGCACCGTTCGGGTAACGATGCCGTTGTCGAGACCCGCCTTCTCGATCAGGCTGCGGTTAAACGAGACAAACCAGCCGATCATCCATAGCACGCTCAACACAACGGTGACCGTTCGGTAGCCGACCCAGGCTTCATTTATCGCAATCGCCAACAGCGTCAAGCAGCATATGCCGAATGCGAACGCGTACTGCCAGTAATCGAAACGCCGAAACCGCCCTCTCCAGAGAGCGGCGCATAGCAGGATCAGCAGCGGAAGCTGATCCGTGAACCATACTATTCCTACAGCGACTAATGCCAGAGAGATCGTCAGCAGCGCAAGCTTATGCCACAGCGAAGGCAGGCGGGCGACGATAAGTCCGGCAACGATGCAGAACAGCGCGATCGCAGCCGTCCCAAGCTTGTCCGGCAGGCTCATCCTCGCAGTGAGCAGCAGCAGAGCGGGCAGCCACAGCACGGCTTCCAGCAAAATTCTTATCCCGAGCTTCCCGGCTTTCCCGGTCATCGGCCGACTCCTCCTCTCTCCGCGAACAACAGCTGAACCGTATTTCCCTGATTTCTCAGTCGACGAACCAGTTCCTCCTGCTTGCCGTCGATAAATGCAGTAACGAGCAAGTAATTTTGCCCCCGCGTACGTTCCTCGACCAACTGCTCCAGCAAGAAGCTCAGTCCCAACGCCGTAACCGGGCGGAAGCTCGCCATCGCTTCAAGAAGGCTGTCCATATGCGCGGCACCGCCCCTGACCGGAGCTCTGTAGACGCCAGCCTCTTCCCCGACTCGGATCCCGTTAAAAATAAAACCGGCCTTCCCTCCGCCCGAAATGACATATTGTGCGGCGGAAGCCGCATAGCTAAGCACGCTCTCGAAATCCTCCGGCTCGATGCGCCGATTGCCGGTCTGGTCGAGCAGCTCCGCATTTAAAATGACGATCAGGTCGTTGTCCCGCATGCTCTCCCGCTTGTGGACCAGCAGTTGCCCAGTTTTGGCCGAGGCGCTCCAGTTGACCATACGCATAGAGTCCCCTTCCCGGTATGGCCGAATGCCGGAGACGTCGGGGTGATCCTCCATGATCGGGCTCGCCATGCTTCTGACGCTCTGCAGATACTTCCTCGCGTCCAGCGGAAAATCGCGAAGATCTCTCAGCGCCGGATAGACGATCAGCTCGCATTCCGACTTCCCCTGCGACGACTTGCCCGGAATCCCGACCCAGTCGCCCAGCGTGACGGTATAGCTGTCTACTTTATATTTACCTCGGTGCGTGCATATAATTTCGTGCTTGCGCACAATCTCCGTATAAGAGGGAACGCTGAACAAGCTGGCATGGTTTTGCAGCCGATCTCCCCGGTGAATCGACGTATCCGCCTCGCGCTGCTTAAATTCAAGCTGGCCGGGCAGCATCGTCTCCACGCGCATCCACGGAAGCGGCATGCGCTTGCGGTTCGCGATCGTCTCGCTCATCCACACCGACTGTCCCGCATGCAGCCTAAACGCGCTGAAGGAACGGGAGTACGACAGACCCCGAAACCCGAAAAAATTAAACAGGACCCTCTGCGCCATATAAAGTAAGAACATCAGCAGTACGATCCAGATGATCGCCGACATCTCTACCTCGACTCCAGTCCGGCTTCCGTCGGAACGGGAATGCCCGCCAGCAAGCTGTCCAGCAGCGGATGAGCCCGGTTGGTTTCGCCTCTGAACGTATCCTTCAGAATGAGCCGATGAGCGAATACCGGCTTCACCAGGGATTTGACATCATCGGGAAGCACATATTCCCTTCCTCTCAGCAGCGCGCGAGCCTGCGCAGCCTTCAACAGCTGCAAGCTGCCGCGCGGGCTGACGCCGAAGGAGATGTCCGAATGACTTCGCGTCGCAGCGACGATGGCCAGCAAATAGTCGTAGACGGCGTCGGAAACGTGAACCTTCGGCACCTGAGCCTGCAACTCCCGGATTTCGTCGCGACCTAGAACCGCTTGCAGCTCGTCCAGCGGATTGTCGGACGTAAAACGCTTCAAGATCGCGAGTTCCTCATCGCCCGACGGGTAGCCCATCGAGAGGCAGAGCATAAAGCGGTCCAGTTGGGCTTCCGGCAGCGGGAACGTGCCATGGTTATCGATCGGGTTCTGCGTGGCGACAACGATAAAAGGAGAATCCAGCGGATAAGTCGCGCCGTCTATTGTAACCTGGCGCTCCTCCATACATTCCAGAAGACTCGATTGGGTGCGTGGAGTGGCCCGATTCAATTCGTCCGCCAGCAAAATATTGGCGAAGACGGGGCCGCGGCGAAGCTCGAATTGCGCGGTCTGCTGATTAAATACGTTAATTCCGGTCACATCCGAAGGGAGCAGATCGGCCGTAAATTGTATGCGCTTCATTTCGCAGGCGAGCGAACGGGCCAGCGACTTGGCTAGCAGCGTCTTGCCCGTTCCCGGGACGTCCTCCAGAATGACGTGCCCCGGCGCGAGAAGCGCGATCAGCAAATGCTCAAGAACGGATTCCTTCCCTACGACGACAGAGCTGACATTGGCGATAACAGACGATAATTTATGCTCGACGGTTTGCTTGTTCACGACGCAAAAACACCCTCCTCCGTTTCCTATATTCTAGCATAGCGGAGAAGGGTGTGAAGTCGAGAATTCACAACTATTCGGTTAACTTACGCCATCGCCTGCACTCTGCGGTCTTCGTACGCTTCCTTCGCGGAATCCTCGACATGACGATCGGCCGGATCCTCCGCCAGGCCGTAAGGCAGACACATCGGAGCTCCCGTGCGCGGGTCCGGGATGACATCGGCGTCGATATTGAACACGTCGCGCAGCATCTGCGGAGTCATGACGACTTCCGGGTGGCCTTCATACAGTACGGTGCCGCTCTTCAGCGCCACAAGATGCTGGGCGTATCGGGCCGCATGATTAAGATCGTGCACCACCATAATAATCGTGCGTTTCTGCTCTTTGTTCAGCTTCTCCAGCAGAATCATGACCTCCATCTGGTGGGCCATGTCCAGGAACGTCGTCGGCTCGTCGAGCAGCAGCACCTCCGTGCCTTGCGCCAAAGCCATGGCGATCCAGGCGCGCTGACGCTGACCGCCGGACAGATGGTCGACCGGACGGCTGGAGAACGTCGACATGCCGGTCGCCTGCAGCGCCCAATCGATCATCCGATTGTCTTCCGAGGAAAGTACGCCGAACCCTTTCTGGTGCGGATAACGACCGAACGAAACCAGTTCTCGGACCGTCAAGCCTTCCGGAGAGGTTGGGTTTTGCGGCAGAATGGCCAGATTCTTGGCCACCTCCTTCGTCGGCTGACGATGGATGAGCTTGCCGTCCAGATAGACGCCTCCTTGCGCAGGCGTTAGAATACGCGCCATCGACTTGAGGATCGTCGATTTGCCCGACCCGTTCGCTCCTACGAGCGCCGTAATCAGACCGTCCGGTACATGCAAGTTCAGTTCCTCTACAATACTCCGGCTGCCGTAGGCCAGCGACAAGTGACTCGTGCTTAATCGGGACATCTCTCATCCACCCTTTTATATGTTGAAAACGATTCTCATTAAACATCTATGCTATGAATGATAATCGTTCTCACTTCCATTGTCAATGGAAATCGGCAAATTGAACGCTGAAGGCGCTTGCCGTCGGCAACGTCTTGTCCGGTCGAATTGGCAACATTGGCTTATTAAGCTCGCAAGTAAAAAACGCCTTCTGTGTCCTCGAGGCTGAAGCAGCCTTGCAGAGACACACAAAAGTTGAGGCAGGGAAGTTTGTGCTAAAAATCGTACAACACAGCTCGAATAAGGCTTAAATGGCAAACATTTGATCGAAAAAAACGTACAAAGCCGCTCTGCTCAGGCTCAAACGACGGACGTTTGTATGAAAAACCGTATAAATCAAGATCAGGGACTCCATATCACTAAGGCGTCTTCGACGAGTATATGGATAGCTTACGACCCTGCTTATGAGACAGCCCCTTCCGTTTGCAGTTGCCCGGTCAACCTCTGTACAGCGGCACGCTTCCCTGCCTGGGGCCGGACGGCGGGAGCAGCCGATCGACTGGCGAGAAGCCCGACGCTTTGATTGCTATACAGCGTCGGCATACTCCCGCCCACGAACGATCTCCCGGTACCCTGCCGATTGTTATATTAGGCCAATCGTCCCTTCACTGAAAATTTCCCTTTGGAAATGACTCTATCGTCCATAACGATCTTAAGCGTATAGTCTCCCGGTTTAGGAGCGTCGAAGCGGTGAATTACCCCCGGCCAATCCGAAGGAACCTTAAGCTCCCAGCGATCTACGACTTTGCTGTCCGAACCTTGGCGAATTTCAAGAATGACTTCGATATCTCCGGCTTTCCCCGGGAATCCGAAGCCATAATGGATTGACTCGTTTTCCTCGAATACGCTTGTCTGACCTGTGATGGCGCTGCCGGATTCGGAACGCCCGAACTGGATATCCGTCTTGCCGAAATTGGGAAAAAGAACAAATAAATTAATTATGATATACACAGTCAGCAGTCCAATCGCCATAAACACGCTTATAAAGCTCGTTCCTCCCTTTTGAGACAACGCTTTGAGTTTGAAGGAGCGTTCCAACGGATAGCGATTGATTTTATCGATCTGTTTGGTCGTATGCTTGTAATATAAGGCATTGGCGCCCAGTGCGATACCTACTGAACAAAATAAGCCGTAGCCTACATTGTTCACCTCGAGATCGAAGGCAATATTAACAATGTCGATGGCTATCCAAACACCTAATAATAGGAGTACGACTCCGTATTGCTTGCGGTACGCCAGCCAGAAGTAGGAAAGGAAAAACGCGGCCCAGTTCCAGCCGATATCCTTCGCGGGCGTGGCGCTCTTGCTCCACTTGCGCAAGTAGTAGCCGGAATTCCGCTGCACGAACGCCGTTACTTGCTCGTCGAAGTCATCGGCCGGATAATCGGGAGGCGCCGCGAATGCCGGACGTTCCTCTAATCGATCCGCTATCCGTTCCGTCGAATGATTGGCAGGCCGATCTATCGTTTGATCTGCGGATCCGCCTTTCAACTGCGTCGCTTGCCGCTCCGGCGACCTCTCCTCCGGCGGATTCCCTTGATGCTCCGACAGCCTTCCCGCCATCGGCTTCTCTAGACTCACTGTCGGCTTCTCCACAGGCGGATTCGCTTGCGGTTCCGCAGTCCCCACATCAACCTTACCCCCGCACCGGCTGCAAAACCGGGCATGCTCAGGCAAGCTTTGTCCGCACTGAGTACAAAACAATGTCTACACAACCTTTGCTTTTTCGTTTGATTCCTCCCTTTTTCGACAATAGTTGTGGAAAACCCTTCCTTTACCGGCAGCTCCCCCCTTCGTTCATAAACAATGGGCAATCCCCCAAGCAAGGTATACAATACTATCCATGCAAAATAAGGTATCTATCCCCTCTCGATCGGAGGGAGATAGATACCCGCTACATTCGTCCTGCGATAATCACTCGGAACGATTTTGCTTATTTATGGGATAGACAGCCCCTATACAACGGGTGCCTTCCGTTGCTTAATCGAACAAGTCGCCGAAGAGATCCATAACGCTTTTTTTCTTTTTCTTGTGCGGGTAATGACCACGTTGCGGATACTGTTGCTTCGGATACGGTTGCTGTTGCTGCGGAGGCGCGTACTGTTGAGGAGGGTAGTTCCCCTTCTGCTGCTCGTAGCCCTCCGAAGAATCGCCGTAATACCAGTCATTATAGTCTTGACGCACCTCTCTGACGTCTTGCATCAGCTTCTCCAGCTCTCCGCGGTCCAGCCACACCCCTTTGCATGTTGGGCATACGTCGATGAGAATCCCGTTTTTCTCCACTTCCCTCATTCGGCTGTCGTTGCATACCGGGCAGTTCATAATCATAACCTCCTTGTTTTGGGTCCTCCTCCTTTTACGTCGGTTGTCCTAGAACGGTTTCTTCCAAAAAGATATGTTCTTGTCCGTTATTTTTGAGCTATGGCCGCCAGCGTCTTCAACAGAACCGTTGCCGCTTCCGCCCTCGTCGCAGGATCCTTCGGGAAGAAGCCATTGTCGCCTTTCCCTCGCATTATGTCCAGCTTCTTCATCTCGGCCGCGGCCCCGACGGCCCAGTCCGGAATGTCGCGATCATCCGCGAATCCTGCTGAGCGAGCATCCGCCGCCAAGCTTAACGCCCTTGCCAGCATCACGGCCATCTCCGCCCTCGTAATCAGGGCGTCCGGACGAAAGTTGCCGTTCGCATCGCCTTGGATAAGTCCCGCTCCTGCGGCTTGTGCAACGGCTGTCCGGGCCCACTGTCCAATTCGGTCCGCGTCCTTGAAGCTTAGAATCGTCCCTCGGTTTGAAAGCTTTAACGCGTTCGTCAGCATCACTGCGAATTCCGCGCGCGTCACGGTGCGATTGGGGCGGTATGAGCCGTCCGGATAACCCTCCACGATCCCTTTCCTTGCCGCATCCAGGATATCGGCTTCCCCCCAATGACCCGCGATATCGGTAAAAGCAGGCTTAGGCTCCTCAATGTCCGGCGAGCTCGAAGGATCAGCCGGATCTTCGACGGTAACCGGCTTGGAGCCGCCCCCTGAACCTCCTCCTCCAGAGCCGCCTCCGTTTCCGCCGTTGGAACGCGCATTGACGCGCACGGCAACCGTTGTAGCCACGGCAGGATTCGCGCGCAAAGCGGCCGTTATCGTAACGTCTCCGGCAGAGGACGGCGCCGTAAAGAGAGCGCTGAACCGGCCGTTCGCGTCCGTCATCGCGCTCGCGCTTCCGAAGCTGCCCGACGAAGCCGCGAGGTCGACCCCCACGCCGGAGACTGGAAGATCGCCAACGCCGTAGACGACTCCCGTGACCGATACACTGTCTCCGGTCAATACTTGGGCGGGCGTCGCTCCAACTGCGATATGGTCGGGCACAAGGAAGTTCAGCCCGCTAGCGGCCGATGCAACAACGATGTCCTGACTTGTGGACACCGTAAAATTATTAGAGCCGTAGCTGCCCGCAGGAGGATTGGCAACGCCTCGTATCGCAACGGACACCCGGCTATTCGCCGACACGTTTTGCGGTAACGTAATCGTCGCCTCTTCGGCGGCGTTCTGGATTAACGCGGACGAGGCTGTGCCGTTAATCGTGTAATTCAGGTTTGAAGCCGGAAGAGTTGTACCGGACGGTACATGCAGAGTAAGGGTGTCCGAGCCCCCCTCCAGAGCTCCGTAAGCGCCTGTATCGAACTCGACGATCCAGTCCGCCGCGGCCACTCCTGCATTGGATCCGCTCGCAACGCCGACGTTCGATACGGCTGATATTCGATGCGTCCACGTTTTCTCGAACAGATAGTCTTCGCTGTAACCGCTGAAGAGAACGGATTGCCCTCTCCCGCTATCGAAGACCATATTGGATAAACTGAGCTGCGGCAAATTCGCCTCCGTCTGCTCCGTCCAATTCATTCCGTCCCAGAACCATACGTCGTCTTTGGGGATGTACCCCGCTTCGCCACCGACCAGGATGACTTTTTCGAGATTCGAATCGTAGGCCATGCTTGCGAAGACGCGCGGAGCAGGCGAAGCAGCCGGCGCCCGAAGATTCCACTTCAGACCATCCCATATCCACGTCGTATTCGAAACATAAGGGAAATTGCTCGTATATCCGCCGAAAAGCACAACTTGATCGTTTTTCTTGTCATACGCGATGCTTGTCCGATTAATCGTCGTCGGAGAATCGTTCGGATCGGCCGGAGTGGCGTCTCTCCAGCTTGTTCCGTTCCATATCCAGGTATCCTTCAGATCCCCGTTCTCTCCCCACCCGCCATACAGAAGAACCTCGCCGTCTCCGATGTACGTCATGCTGAATTCGATCCGCCCCGGAGGATAGTTCGCGCTCGTATCCGCAGGGGTTACGTTGCTCCATTTTGTTCCGTCCCATAACCACGTTTCGTTAAAAATGCCGGCAGCATCGTTTCCTCCGAAGAGCAAAATGCCTTTGCCTGGACCCGCGTAAGCCATCTCTCCGTAAATACGCGTTGACGGTGAATCGCTGGGATCTGCGGGAGTTACGTCCGTCCACCTCTGGCCGTCCCACATCCAGGTATCGTCCAGATCATCGTAGTTGATATCCACACCGCCGAAAAGCAAGGTACTACCGCTATCCTCGTCGTAGGCCATCGCCGAAGCGAATCGCGCGACCGGTCCGGGCGACGATTGATCAACCTCCTTCCAAGGGGGTTGGCTATAGCCGCCTCCACCCACGGCTGCTCCCGCGAAATGAGGCAAAGAAACACCGAACAAACCTATGATCAGCGTCACGATCCAGCATTTCCTAGCATTTGCGAACAACTTGTCCATTCCCGTTCACCTCTTGAAATAAGATCAGCTCACTTTCATTTTAGTTAACGCCAATAAAAGAATAATAAATAACTCCGCGCCAAAAACCCCGAAAACCGCGCGGGGAACGAGCTCGCACGGTTTTCGGGTAAATTTCGTATGTCGGCGATTAATCGCTGCATTATCCGCCGCCCCGTCTTGCTTTCGTGCAGTTCAAGGCGTACGCACGTCCGTATCCTCGCGCGTATCGGATGATGCGCCGCAGCATGGAGCGGTCGTCCAGCCTTGTGAACGGACAAGGATCGGGCCGCGTATTCACCTCGATAATCCATGCCCGCTTGCGCCGATCGACCGCTATGTCCAACCCAAGCTCCTTCATCCGGGGGTACGATCGCTCGAAACGCTTTGCAGTCGCATGCGCCATGCTGCCGAACCTGCTCAGCAGCTTCTTCGCCTGCTTCTTCCCCGCCGTGCGCCGCAGCAGGCTGCGCGCGGCGTAAATGCTCCCCCCCTGGCTGCCGTTCGTCACCGCTTTGCGAGGAGATGCTACCCGCGCGGCCACGCCGGTTACCTTCCAGCCTTTTTTGCGCCCCTTCTGGACCACGACTCGATAATCGATCGGTCTTCCTCTTAGCCTCAACACATGAATGCCGCGCTGCACCAGATACGGCTTCCGGCCTATTCGCTTGCGCACCCATCCGAACAAATTGGCACGGCTGGCGAACACACGGCGCTTCGCGCCATCTCGTACAGCCCATCCGCCGCGCGCCCTCTCTATTCTCATAACGCCTACGCCGCACGATCCAAATACCGGTTTGATGTATACCATCCCGTATCGGCTCAGCATCCTGCCAAGCGATGAGGACGTCAGACGCCGCGTTGCCGGGATATGCCGGACCAATGCGGCGGAGCCTTCCAGCAGCTTCGTCTTGATCCATTTGCTCGATTCCGTCGTCCGCTTGCTCACTTTCCTCG
>Ga0256901_1000761_pt1 | contig 17261 bp, 15 predicted proteins | sample MC6MC0689MT_FD_190200 | JGI IMG/M metagenome (GOLD analysis project Ga0256901, IMG submission 190200) | Metatranscriptome of enriched soil aggregate microbial communities from Iowa State University, Ames, United States - MC6-MC0689-MT... | ecosystem: Environmental > Terrestrial > Soil >... | reverse complement strand
TGTTTGGGGATGGTCGAGTTATAACACCAGACATGCGAAAGGTGCCAGGCGCGCGGAACATCACTAGATTATTTTTAGTAAAGGCTGCTCGGCGGCTTCGGCGCGAAGGCTACTATGCTGGCGGTTTGTGGCTCTGGCTATCGATACGCGATGGCTCGTGGCTCGGGAAACGACACCTGCCTGTTGTACAGGACGACCATGCTATCCTGTCAGCATTGACGGAACTCTGGGGAGAAGTGCTGCGCTCATATCCACGAGGTCTCACTATCTTCAGGGTTGGTGTCACGCTGTACGATCTCTCGGCCGCGACTGAGCGCCAGCTCGACATGCTGAACAATGACGACAAGATCAGGCAAAAATGGGAACGGGCCAACGCGGCCGTCGACAATCTGAACATGCGGTATTCGGGTACTGTAGTGTCTCTTGGAGACTGGAAACCGCCCGTAGGAGGACATGCTGGAGGTAAGATTTCATACACGCGCATTCCGTCAGCTGAGGATTTTTGGTGATGCCGAGCTGGAAAGAGAGCATCAAAGTAGCCGATTTGGGCGACCACCAGAAGCTGGAAATGACGTGTAAGAAATGCGGTCGCGTACGCGTCGTGCCGAAATGCGAAATCCCTGAAAACAGACACCATCTGTATCTCGATGAGATTGAAAAAAAGGCAAGATGCAAGGCCCGAGGTTGCAAAGGGCATATGCGGCTGGCGATGGTTCGCCTCTACGAGATGTCCGGTTTCGTCGGCGGATTAGCTTAGATCTTCATGTCCATAAAAAAAAAGCCCCCGAAAGGAGGCTTCTGGTTTTCGATGTGATGCTCGACTTACGCTTTCACTTTTGCGTATTCGAGAGCCTTGTCTTCGAGCTGAGATTTCTGCTGTTTTGAAAGCTTCGTTATGATGCTTGCGAGCGCGACAAGATTAGCATTCCCTTCGTCGCGGCCCTTATTCATCAGCTCAGCGAGAGCGTCGTATTCGAATTTTGCGTCTTCGAAAAGCGCCGTCATTGCGCCCCAATTGCCGCCATTCTCTTTATAGAATTGACCAAAAGTGGCTACGATATCGTCAAAATATTCTTGTTTTACAGTCATCCAATATTCCTTTCGTGCTGACTATGAGAATAATGGTCACCGAAATTTTTATCGGCGGCAACCCAAAAATCACGTTTATGCAAAAATAATTTAACACACTGATTTAGCGTGTTAATTTCGACATCTGACGATTCAGTTCGTGTGCAAAAGACTGCTGGGTAGCTTTCACACGCAGCGCTTTCGTGATCTGCGCCTGATACTGATATCGAGGCTTGTAGCGAGCGTGATCTGCCACGGATAATAGCGGCCTCAGTTTTTCAGTTGAACGCACGGAAATCACACCTGGAAGCCGTTTGCGTGCGGCTTTTGACCGCTTCGGTCGTTGCCAATATCCCTTGATCCCGCCAACTTCACCGAAAAAGATTCCTGGCCGATTTCTAGAGGATCTGAAGTATGCGAATGGCGAAGTATCTTGCCCCTGTGCGCGTGCAGATTCACGTTGAGCGCGAAGGGATGCACGCTTCGATTTTTCGTCGCGATATTGCTTGCTGAGCTGCTTTGGATATCCCCACCTGATATTGCCTGCTTTATTTTTCTTCGATCCGAAAACCATCAAGTCGAAGGGGCCGGAACCTGCATCGCCAGTCTTACGAACACCACCGTCGATTTGGAATTTCAAGTATGCGGACTGAGCAGGCAGGATTTTCACCTCTGCGAACATGCCTCCTAGGCCAGATGTCGGCTTCGCTTTTGACACGACGAAGCCGCGCTCAGTGAACGGTACACTGCCGTCAAAAGCTTCTTTTACGTGATTTTTCAGTGCTTTCTGGGCTTCGAAAGCGAGACCATTTAGAAAGCCTGCGGCGGCCTTTGGGAATACAGATTTTTCGATATGAGTCAGGGATTTTTGTAAAGCGCGCTCGTCGAATTGGAAATCTAGTCTCATGAAAATATCTCGACTTAAAATAATGCCCACAAAGAGAAACCCTGAAACTCTTTGTGGGCGGTGGAGTATGCTCTATTACCAACTAACTAACACTGGATGGAAAGGAAAACATCTAGTGTTAATATATATTGCTTGCATGAAATGTAAGTTGCAAGAGAAAAAATGAAATTAATTTTATATTTTTGCTTCTAAAGCAGACACTCTTTGTGAGAGATTGACTAATCGCTGTTCAATATTTTCTTGATAAGTCTCAAACATCAGATCAAAATAATCAAAATCCCTTCTAAATCGTTGTACTGCATTTAAAAAACTTGTTGCATTTTCATCGCCACTAATTTCTTCTAAAATGCTATCTATACTAGAAGAAACACTACCGAAAATTGCTTCAAAAAGACTTTCTTCATTTCGTAAATATTCACTACCATTGCCAATTAATTTTTCAAAAAAACTACCGGTCTCATGCAAGTACGTAATATTAACGTCGCTTCCGAAAATCGTTTCTGTTAGTGATTTGTCGTTCCATTCATAAGTAAAGGATTTTCCGACATTCATAAAAAGAGCGTGCGATAATGGAAGTACTCCACCAGCATTCTCAAATTTAATAGCACTCCCAAAAACCCTATTGTAAAAATTAAGCGTTTTTTGTGCTTCGTAAATCTGAAAATTTTCTAATCCAGAGCCAAAAACAGCCATCGAAAATGAAAAATCATCAAAAAGATTGGGATTTTCCCAAAATTTATCACTCAATCCCGACCCGGTGTTTTTTTCTGATCCTAGCAAAGCGCGACTGTACAAAAAATTCAGTGCTACAATCAGATCATCGTCATGAACTTCTTCAAATTTCTGCTCCAAATTATTCAAACGCGTTGCTATAGCTGCAGGATGAGCCGATTTTTGCATTTCTATTCTCCTTATTTGAAGAACAGCGTCGCGTTCGGCTTTGAAAGATTCCAGTACTTATATCTGGATCAACGTCTCGAAGAGCATCACTAAATTTCTGTTGTTAATAGATGGAGTAATGGGGGGAACACGATTCAATTCATCTTCATGAGACGCTTATGAAAATTCCCGTCCGCAACAAAATCGTCAATTTCCGGACGTACATCAACCGACATTCTGCGTCTCAAAACTTTACTGCTCGCGGCACGGTCAAAACCATCCGTTTCCAGAAGGTCTAAAACACCCCTAATAAGTGCTTTGAGTGCAGGCTTTAGGGTTTCTAGCTTCTGACCATCAACATGAGCACAAAGCGCTACGCACGCTTGAGCAATAGCTGTATCTACACGATCAGCCTCTGGCTCTCCGAGCTGCTGCAGCTTCGAACGGTATTTTGCCTGACGCATCGCTTTTGCAACACCCGCAGCACTGACATTCACCGGACGTGGCATGATAATCTCCTTCATCTGTCTCTACGAGATGAAAATGAGATACGTCCTTGCAAGAAACTAACGGCCGTTAAATCCGCCGATGAAAGTGCAAACCGTAAAACTCCAAACATCCGACTTCGGCGTGAGCCAGCTCCGCTCAATCGCACTGTGCAACGATGAAGAAAAAGGCTCTATCAGACCCGTGCGAAGCACCCCTCGCGAAGCGACACGATACAGTCTCAAAAACAAACCAAAATCGACTCCAAAACTAGTATTTAGAATTGGGGTCAAAATCCGAGATTCGAAAATCGCGCAAACGACGACACAGCGTGCGTCCGTCAACATTGTTTTAATCCGCTCGATAACAAAACGGTAAAACTTTTTTGCAACAAATTTTGCACATTTTTTACAGCTTTTGACGTTTAAATCCGCTCGATAACGAAAACACCCTTCAAAATGCAAAATATGTTTAAATCCGCTCATCGATTTCAGAGCGGACGAAAAGAATGTTGACGTTTTAATCCGCTCGAAAACACGCAAGCGGATTTAAACCCGCTCTAATGTGGGTGACCGGATTTAGTCGTCAAACCCATGTTATATCCGCATTATTATTTCGAAAGTTGATTTAATCCGCTCCGCTGTTAATGAGCGGGTTTAAACCCGCTGAGGCTGTCCAGACCGGATCATAACCCGCTCTAAGTCCCTTGACCGGATTTAAACGATTGACTTATTTCCGCCGACGAACTCATACTCAATACATAAACCTGAGACTATAAAAATGAAGAAAGATTTCAAACCACAGCCGCGCGGAGATATACACGCTGCTATCGAAAACAATCAATTAATAAGAGTAGCTCCTGAAAGCCCTCGGCCATCGGATTTACTTCAAAACGTAAAAATATCATCTGCAGATGAACTAACTGCGAATGACACAGCTCTCTACGAGCTACTGCTTTCTAGCGCATACGAAACTGATGCCGCAAATCTGAAATCCAACGGTAAGCTTGCAGAAACCCACTTTATAAGCGTCGATCTCGTCATGCCGTATATCGGCCCGTCATCTCGTCGAGACGCTATAAAAGCCTCTCTGAGACGCCTTGCTAACACCACCATCAGTTTTGGCTCTGTCGACACTTGTCTCTACGAGAACGTCCAGCTCGTCACAGCCTGGCTTGAATCTACTAAAAAAGACGACCGCATCAAATTCAGCTTTCCTGAACCCATACGTAAAGTAATGGGCACGATGCCGAGCTACGCATATATCGAGCTCGCACCTTTGCCAGACATGAAATCTCGCTACTCGATACGTCTCTATAAGCATCTCGCTCTTGAAGCCGCAAAAGCGGACAAATGGACACCGGACGGTGATAATAACGTATACCTGTATGGCACCCCCGAAGAAGTGGCCGCATGGGCCGGATATCAGCCAGAGAACGGCAAGATAGCGATGTCAAAGCTTCGCGAGCGCGTGCTGAAATTCATCGAAACCGACTTTGCTAATCTGCGCACCTTTTCAGTGTCCTTTAAAGAAATCTATGGCAGCGGACGCGGTCGCCCAGTCGAAAAAATTGAGTTCCGCCTCGGCCTGAAATCGCCTTCGCATCACATGGTGAAAATGGGCTACGAGCTTGGAGATCATAAGCAGCGCCACGTCGGCGGCATCGATGCTCCAGAATTCCGCGTAAACAGCAACATTTGGCTTAAAGCTGAAAAAACCTTTTGGAATGAACGCAAATTTCAGCATCGCGTATTCTACCACGCCTGGCTCATTGCGCTCCAAGAAGCGTTGGACAAAGATCCTGTGTCACCTGGATATACACAGCGAGAGTATCGCGGCAATCGTCTTCTCAATGCAGTTTCGACACTCGGAGCTGATGAAGCAGCATTCAAATTCTGCGCGGAGGAAATCGCCGATCCTGACATCGCAATAGACAATTGGGCGATTGCACTTGAAATGCCAAACGACGCACGAGATGCCAGAAAAGCACGTATAGAAGCATCAAATCACGTCAGGACAAAGAAACATGCTTCTATTAGTGAACGTAACGCCCAATTTCGGTCGGTTGGGTTCACCAAGCCCTTATTCTCTGACGTCCAGGCAGCTCCTACTGAACAGGTTTCTTTTATCGAGGAAGAAGCCACGGACATCGACATAAGCGACGCCGATGCCGAGTTGCTCAACGATTTGATATCGAATGATGATGTATCCGATTTCAAAAAGAAAAAGGTCGAAACCAAGGTTGATGAACCTGTCGAAGCCGAACCTGAAGAAATTGAAGACGATTTTGGCGTTGATGATACCGCTGCGGCATTTTTATCAGAAATCATCGCCGATGAAGAAGCACCAGTATCAAAGTTGGACGGCGTAAAAGAGGTTATCTGGACGGCCGACAGTGAACTCGATGAAGAAGAAGTCAAAGATCAAGTCCTGCCGATTTTAGCTTCATATTATTACGACGAATACGAGCACACACACCGCCCGAAGCTGACAATTCGTTGGTGGAATAATGGAACGGTTGTTGAAACAACATTCGGTAAGAAGCCTGTAAATCAAAGAGATATTGATGAAATAACAAAAAGACTTAATGACGAACGCGTATTAGATGAAGTTTTGAATGAAGTGGAGTACATACGATGACCAATGAATTTTCCGAGCCGCATAGAATATATACTGATGAAGATGGATCAACAGTTTATAAAAGCGAAATAGACGGTCGCATTATATATAGAAGTACGATTTACCAATCTGAAGAATCGATAAAATTAGTCGTCGAGCAGCCTAAATATATTATCGAGAAGGGTCTCGTTTTTGAATATAATGTAGCTGTATTGAACGACTGGACGGACCTTCAGAAGCCAGACATTCAGCGAATTGTAAAGGAATTCTCTGAGCTTCATGTCGCTGCTGGCGATACATACGAGATCGTATTTGCAAGCAAAAACAAGCAATTTCCTTATAAGTGTCCTACTGGAGTTTTAATACCTGCGGATATTCGGCTCATCACTGAAATCGATAGGCATTTCAAAGAGTTGCACGGAGATCAGTATTCTGGATGGACGCTTAAGCACAATCTGAATTGCGTAGAGAATGTCGTAAAACCCGAAGCGTCCAAAAATGCAATCGACAAAAAAGATCCTATTCGTCCGTCCATCGATGTGAATTCAGTTCCAGAACACTTGCGATTTATGTGTACGGCCGCTTTCAAAGACCAAGCCAAGCAGTTCTACGAGGCATTAAATCGAATTTTTCCATCGTCAGACAGGGCTTGGGTTCGCAAATACTACGTCGAAAAATTGGATTCATGGTCTCATATATCGCGAGCAGATGACGCCATCGGCGGTTTGATAAAAGATACGATGTCCGTAATCGCCGCAAACCCTCATTTCCCGACCTGGTGGCGCTCTTTCGGCGTCAATTTAATGAAAGGAAATCCTGAAGGCGCTATTGCCAGCTGCCAGCGTGTCATCAATTACATCGGCGACAAAAAGGTCTTTCACGAGACTGAGAACGATAACGACAAAAGCACCATGCAATACTAATACCGCTTGAAATAGGAATGAGATCCTAGTATAGGGGTCTCATTAACGACATCGGTGCCAGACTTCTTCCGGCAAAGGTGTCATTCCCGAGGCGTAAGTAAATGACGAGGTTCCTTCTCATAATACGTAAAACTGCATGAACGGTCGCAAGCCAAGTGCTTGTAATCATTGCATAAACGTATTTAAAAGGAACCTAATATGGCTTACGTTCAAAAGTTTTATATTGCAGATACGCATTTCGGGCACGAAGCCATTCTTGGCCTCTGCAATCGACCATTCTCTTCAGTCAGCGAAATGGACGACTATTTAGTCGACGCATGGAATTCCGTCGTTCGTCCTACTGATATTATTTACCATCTTGGCGATTTTTGCTTCGGCGGCGCTGCATATGCCAAGCATATTTTTCGACAACTCAATGGTAGAAAAATCCTAATTCTCGGTAACCACGATGTCGACCGCAACGGCCACACGCTCCAGCATTTAAAAAATCTAGACTGGGATCAGGAACCTACGCACGCGTTGACGACGACGGACGGCGGCGCACGCATTTTTTTGTCGCACTATGCTCATCGGGTCTGGCCAGCATCCAATCGCGGTTCCGTCCACTTCTATGGTCATAGCCACGGAAATCTGGATGCCGTTGGTATGAGCCGAGACGTCGGTGTCGATCTTCCAGACGTCGCTTATACGCCACGAACTTTCCAGTATTTGAAGTCCTCGCTTACTGCCCTGACGACTTACGCCACGGCCTGACTTCGGCCGTCGTCACGAATTCCACGGACTACGCATGCGCATGCCAGCTCCCCATAATTTTCTGGGTCGAGCGCTTAAAAAAGGAGAAAACCATGAGCAATAAGGATAACGGAAAGCCACGTTTTGGTGCCGAAGTAGCACGAGAATTGGATGCTATCAATATCGATGACGACTTTGCATTTCCTGATGAGAATGATTCAGCAAATGAGCGGAGCGACTTTTTTGATCCAGTCATCGATGATTTTAAAGTCGGTCTGCTGTATGAAATTTTGGCTGAAAGCGTGCGCACTCACTCAGATGAAGCGCGCGCAAAATTTTTCGATGTGAATGCATCCTGCACTTTTATTTTGCGCGCGTCAGAAAATGAAATCGACCTGTTTAACGCCGGAATTGAAGACATCTTAGAAGCAAATTTCAAGCAGCGGTACCACGGAAATCGGCCTAAAAAAACGACAGTCGTGAACTTTGAAACATATGCCGACGACGCTCTAAGAAGCGCCACGAATTTGCTGAGCCATATTTTCGATTTCACTCGCGTATTCATCTATGCAACGCCTGAGCACGCCGTTTATAGCGAGATTCATAAGCTTGCCGACGCTGACATCGATTTGAAGCTCACGCCCGAAATCCTAGAGAATGCGGTAAAAAAATACATCGATCCGAGCTTCTTTTTGCCGAAGGAAATCGGCCAGCAACTCGTAAAAATTCCGCTGTTCACGCTGATGAAAATCTTTTCAAAAGAGCGTTCGACAGGTCAAAGCATCATGCTTGCGCGGACTTATTTGAATGCCGGAAACACTGGGGGAATCGCTAAGACAAAAGGCGATTTCCGACCGGAAAATGAAGGCCCATTGCTCGATGACCTATACGGACTTGGAGCCGCCGGCGACTGGGGAAGAGACCTCGCAATCGACCTTGCTGACTGGAAATCCGGTGAAATTTCATGGTCGGAAGTCGACAAAGGCATCCTGCTTTACGGCGCTCCAGGAACTGGGAAAACCACGTTTGCAAGCGCTTTAGCACGCACATGCGGCGTCGAAATTGTAATGACTTCGTATGCTCAATGGCAGTCAAAAGGCCATCTCGGCGATTATCTGAAAGCCATGCGTGCGAGTTTTGACGAAGCCCGAAAAAAAGCACCTTGCATTCTTTTCATCGACGAATTCGATAGCGCTGGCGACCGAAATTCAGGGTCTTCGGGCAATGAATCATACGACAATAAAGCCATCAATGGGCTTCTCGAATGCTTAGACGGCGCTGAAGGACGGTCGGGTGTCATTGTAATCGCGGCTACTAACTTGCCAAATAAAATCGACCCCGCTCTCAGACGCCCCGGACGTCTAGACAAAGCCATTGAAATCCCGCTTCCAGACGCCGAAGCCCGTACTGGCATCCTCAGATATCATCTGAAAGGCGATCTCGACGGCGTTGATTTGGCTCCGGTTGTCAACGGAACTCAGGGCATGGCAGGCGCATGGTTAGAGTCGCTCGTACGCAATGCTAGACGGACTTCTCGACGTGCGCGTCGGGATATCAAAATTGATGATTTGTTGGTAGCACTTCCAGCCCGTGCGCCGATGCCCGCAGAAGCGCTTGCACGTTCAGCAGTTCACGAAGCCGGACATGCCGTAGTTGCATTAACGCACGGCAAAGAGATCCATTATGCGGAGGTCTGTCGCGAAGTTTTGACGGATTCAGATGTATTTAACGGCGGTTGCGTAGCTATCAACAGGCCGCAATCTGAGATTTACCTACGAACAAAAAGCCAAGTTTTGATGATGGTTCGTCATCTCCTCGGCGGTCTCGCAGCCGAAGAAGTGGTTTTCGGTGACAAGGGTGATGGCGGATGGTCAGACCTGAAGGAGGCAACTTTTTGGTGTGCGAGGATGTGGCTTTCCACTGGACAGCAAGATCAGCTTACTTTTCTTTCTGAGACTGAAAGCGATACAGTTCTATCAACGCTTAAGAGCCGTCCTGACGTCCAGAAAAAAGTCGAGGCGTTGCTCCAGGAGTGCATGTCGGAAGTCAAAACCATCATCGAAAAACGACGTGATGATGTGCGAAAGCTCGCTAATGCGCTTATCGAGCGTGGGCGGCTTTCTGGTGATGAAATTGCCCAACTTCTGAAGCCAAAAGATCGACTTCGACTGCTCAAAAGCATGCAGAAACCCGAGGAATTGTTCGAATTCCCGGAGGCGTACTATGAGTGCGCCTGAGAAAAAATGGAGTTAAAAAGTAAAAATGGAGGCCATTGCCTCCATTTTTACTTACCATGCTTCATCTTTTCTCTAATTTTATAATAGGCTTCCAAGCAAAACTGCTCCCATTCGCAAAGAATTTTATATTTTATGTCGAGATATTCATTTTTATCATACACGGAGGTTGCTGTAGTATCTCGCCCCTCGTTCGCGTGCGTGATCATCTTGATATCATTTTTAGTAAGTCTATTCCCGTCAACCACAAATTTTGAGATCTTTGGAATCATAGTGGTTGTGAAAGCTTTTCTCAGATGATGTGTTGAAGGTGAAAAAGGCAGTGATTCAAGAATACCGCCGTCGCCTCTCAATTCTTCTATCACTGTCGAAACCGTGCGTTCGTTCAAGTGTCCATCGGCAGTTTGTCCAATTTTATAAGCCCGCTGTTGCGGAAAAAGGTAATCATTATCTGAGCGAGTAAGAGCCATTGCTGATTCAACAGCCGCTTTTGCAGTCGGCGAAAGCGGCAGAGTACGCCAAGCATCTACTTTGTCATCGAGTCTCCAGACCATTCCGTATTCTTCACTCTCGATAAAATCCGACTTAAGAGCTTCGAGAGGGGTTATTCTGCGCTGTCCCGTAAAAAGCTGGATCATCAATGAAAGTCTGGCGGATGGATTCGTAGCAAATTCAAGGCCATAGATCAGAAGCCCAATCTCGTCTTGGATAAATGTCCGCTCTTGCTCTGGAGATTTTTTCTTTTTCGTCGACCGCTCAAGCGCCTTCGAAAGTTGAGCTGCTGGCGATGTTTCTATGAGTGAATCCGCTTGATTCAAATACCAGCTGAAGCAAGCTTTCAGTGCCGCAACCGTCAAATTTGCTTGTCGAACAAGTTCCCCCTTCCCTCTCTCAATAATGTTTGATCGCACTCTTACGAGATCTTTTGTCGTGATAGAGGCAACTGGCTTGCTATGAAGCGGCTCAAAATCGCGTTCCAAAACGCTGCCAGGCGTTGCACCAAGAGCCGATTTATATCCTCGAACAGTGTCCTTTTCTTTATGATCAGATGCCCAAGCGAGATATGCATCGCGCACCTCTTCCCACGTTCGTCCGATACCGTGTGCAACATCAGCTTTGTTTTTAGCCATCACGACATCGCGCTGCTCTTTGAAAGCATCAAAAAGATTCTGCGGATCACGCCCTTCTTTAAGCAGCTGACGAGCTTCTACAACGAGTTGACGGAGCGCCGGGATGTCTTCGGCTGTGAACATTTCAAATGGCGCGATTGTCCATTTTCCATCACGAAGGATCATCATCCAAGAAGCCTTCGTTTTGTAAGCCCTGAGCGCCAATCCTGATGACTGCGTATCGCGAATATCCCCCAACTGCCCCTTGCGAAGCATATTCTGGATTTTGCGAATGGAATTTCCATCCAAATTTTCCGACGCCATGTGTGACCTTTTTCGCTGACAGAAGTCTTTTAATGCGTGACCTTGAGACGGTCAATAAGGTCACGGCCAAAATAGTTTACAAACGCAGACAGCATCTGCATTATATATATGGATTATCAATATGATAGAAACACAATATGTTGACAAACGTAGCTATAGCTAAGAATATTGTGACCTTACCCGCTGACTCTTAATCAGCGGGTCGTAGGTTCGATCCCTACATCACCCACCATTTTCTCATCTTCTTTCAAAGAGTTACCGCTGATTACACGATAGCCGGACGAACCGGCTAAAGTTTCAATTGCGTTAAAAATATTCTTCCTTGCTACTTGGAAATATCCGGCAATATGCAGCCTAAATGCACAAATAGGCATGGCGAAACCAATAAGGTGGTACTATGAGTGTACCACATGACCCCCAAGAGCCTTGGTTACACATTCACACTGCTTGCCGTTGCCATTTTTGCGGCACAAGATGGCATCTCGAAGTATCTCGGATCACATTACTCGCCCATCTTCATAACGATGGTGCGTTATTGGGCGTTTGCCGTTTTCGTGATTCTACTTGCGATGCGCGCTGGGGGAATTGCACGCGCTGCTTCGACTAAGCGTCCATTTTTGCAGATCTTCCGCGGCGTCTTGCTGGCAACGGAAATCGTTATCTTCGTATTCGGCCTTAGCCGGGTCGGCATGGCCATGGCGCAGTCAATCTTTCAGGTAGGCCCATTACTCGTCACGATGCTCTCAGTGCCCTTCCTTGGCGAGAAAGTAGGCTGGCGTCGCTGGACCGCGATTGTGGCGGGTTTGTTCGGTGTTCTTCTCATCATCAATCCAACTCATGTAAAATTCGACCTGAATTTGCTGTTCCCCATGGCTGCAACAACCATGTTTGCAATTTATGCGATTGCGACACGCGCAGTCAGCAAATCTGATAACTCCATGACCAGCTTCTTCTATACGGGCATTGGCGGCGCTGTTGTACTAACCGCGGTCGGTCTTTTTCATATGGAACCAATTGCGCAGCATGACTGGCCCTGGATGGCGGCGCTTTGCGCCTGTGGTATTGCAAGCCATTATTGCCTCATCCGCGCCTACGACATTCTTGAAGCCGGTGAGGTGCAACCATTATCCTATCTCCAGCTCGTGATTGGTGCGTTCATTGCAGTTCTTGTTTTCAACGAACATCTGACCTGGAATGTAGTGACCGGTGCAATCATTGTCGTCGCGGCTGGCCTCTTCTCGATGTTTCGGGAGAGAAAGCTCGCAAGCAAGGCATCTTGACATTACGAATTATTAATTGGCCTGTTCATATCAGGTTCACCTAAAATGGCTGACATTGCTCACACGCCAATAAATGGCGCCGTGTATAGAGTAATGGAGTCAAATAACCATGAAATCGAAGACCTTGTATATTGCAGTTATCGCTTCTGCATTGCTTTCCACCGCCGCATTCGCACAGGAAAAAGCCAGCGAAAATACAGACAAGTCAGCGACGGATACTTCCATTACACAGAATGATGGATCTAAAGGCAAGCACGGACCAATCGACCTCAAGAAATTCTCCCGCATGGACGAATTGAAAGCCGCCGACACAAATGGCGACGGCGTCCTCTCTCGCGATGAAATTGAAGCACTTGCGCTCAAGCGCATGGTCAGCCGCGCAGCAGACCGCATGGAACGTCGCCTTGATGTAAAGGGCGATGGCAAAATCACTCTGGAAGCGATTGAAAAGCAACGACAGAAGGAATTTGCAGCGCTTGATCGCAACGAAGATGGCAAGCTAGACCGCCACGAGCTGCGCGCAGGCAAGAAGTTCCACCACCATGGCCCAAAGGGTCCGCATCACGGTGGCAAAGGCAAAATGGAACACCACCAGCCAAAGCCACAGCAGTAAAATAAACATTACGAAAAGCCCCGCAATGCGGGGCTTTTTTGTTTCCATTATGAGCGAATAACGCCCTTCTTGAAAATGATATTGCCATAGAGACGCTTTTCGCCGGAGCGGATAACTGCATAGGCAGCACTCGCCCGATCGTAGAACGCAAAGCGATCAATCGGATCAACAGCTATTTTGCGGCCTTCTGCCTTCTCAATGATGGCTTCAAACTCACCAAAAATCGCAGGCGTCTCGCTAGGGCACTCCATCACAGCCGCTGGCTTATCAACAAAGTCGTCGAGCGGCAGTAGAGAAAGCACAGCGTCCGCAATATCTGTCGCGCTGATCCCCGGAAAGTCCAGAACCTGCACACCGGAAGCCTGTGCTGGATAATTGGCATCAACGATAACAAGATCGTCGCCATGGCCCATATCTGCAAGCACTTCAAGAAGCGAACCGGTCAGCAGTGGGTTTAGATTTTTAAGCATTGTGTAAATCCGAATGGTGGAGTTTGAATGCGCGCACCCTATAGCATCACCGTAATAACCGATATCGGTTTCTGGAGACACGGGGCAAAGATAAAAGATGCGAAAGTGTCGTATCCACATTCATTATGCTGATCACAAGCGACAAAAACGCCGGCTGATTAATGCCGGCGTTTCCAGTTGATCACTTAAAAAGGAAAGTACCGTTACTCGGCTTTCGCTTCAATATTGACCTTATCGAGCAGCGCTAGCGGGTTCTGCGATGCCGCAACCATTTCCAGCGCACCAATACCCTTGTCAGACTTGGACTTGACCGTCACCTCAAAGATATTTGGCTTAGCAAGGAATGTCGAAAAAGCAGTGATCGCATCTTGAAGCTGCGGTTGATCGGCAGCAAGTTCCTGCAGAACTGCATTGGCAATCATGGTCAAAGCGCTGCGGGCATCCTCGACAGTCATGTTGTTTTCGTCTGCGTAGAACTTGAGACCCTTTTCAATCAGACCCTGTTCTTCAATCTTGAGCTTTACCTCACGAGCCTTGAGGCCAAGAAGTGCAACCTGTGCCAGAACTTTATCACCCGAGAAGAATTCTTTGGTGAAGCCGCCCAATAGACCAGACATGGAAATTTTTCCCATGTCCTGACCGCTGACCGACAGATCCTTGATGACTAGGCTCTGGCTGGCTTCATCCCAATTTGCTTCCAGATTGGATGAAACGTTTACACGGTCATAACCGAGCTTGCGCAGTTGCTGATACATTTCTTCACGGCTGTTCGCAGGAACAGGCAAAGACATATCCTCATAGGCAACACGAATATCAGTCGGAATACCGTTGAACGGCTTGTTCAACGCCAGCTCGTAGCTCTTCATGCTAAACTTGATGCGCTCAGGCAAACCGGTTGCTGGCGGCGTTGCAGTTGTGTCCTGATCTTCCTCAACATCAACGTCGTCATTGGCGTTGCTGTCGCCCGGCAGGTCGGCATCAACACCTTTGACGACCATCGTGCCGAATTCAGGCAGCATGGTCGTGAACGGGAAATTCTCCATTTCCTGGTCGCTCAGACCTGCAAACTTTGTCACGGCCTCTGCCGACGGCGCCCAGTTGAAGCCTTTAAGCGAGAATTCGTCCAGCTTCACGAAGTCGGTGCCGTTACCAGCCGAGAAGCCATTAAGCGACATGTCGAGCTTCTTATTGTCGAAGGACATCGCCATCTTGTCGATTTTGCCTTCGCCCTTTTCTGGATCACCCGGCTGGATTTTCATCCCGAGTAACTCGACGTCGCCCTTACCAATCGTGTCGAAGAGACCGATCAGACGCATGAAGAACTCTTTACGTTCTTCCTGCGAAAGAGATTCGATGTCCTTGGCTGCTTCCAGTTTCTGTAGTGTTTCGGTAAACGGCTCTGCAGGCAGGCGCATGGTAAAGCCGTTGCTGCGAACTTCATCATAGCTGAAGCTCGACTTCGTGCCCTTTACGGCAATATTCTTCGCAGAAAACGGTCCATAAATCGGCTTCGCTTCCGTATCGTTCGGGCCAGCCTTCTCAGTATAAAGCCGCGCTATGAAAACGCCGTCGATTTCCTTGCCTTCCGATGCGCCGATCGTACCAGCCATACGTTCTTCATTAATCGTGCCGTTATCATCGGGCAACGAAAGATCAAGATCGAAGGTCGCGCCACTTGAAGTGTAACGTGCTACGTGCCCATGAACGATGTCTTCCAGTACGACATCTTTATAAGATGTCTTCTGTTCCTTATCGTTCAACATCTGAACGATGTTGATTTCAGGCACCGACATGCGCTTGGCAGAAACACGCCCAACGCGTTCAGCAAGGCTCAACTCGCCATTGCCGAACGTATCACGCAGCATCTGGATATCGAAATTCGCATCGTCGATAAGAACACTCGGCATCTCAATCTTAAACTGAGCGATTTCCGTCTTGATACCCTTGGCATCAAGCATGCCATTCAGAAACAGTACTTTTGGACGACCTTCGATCGAAGCGATGGTGACGTTCGTGCCGTTTTTCAAAGGCAGGACCACATCGGTCAGCTTTATGTGGCCGAGAAAATCTGCCGAAACAGAAGCAGCCTTGCCGCCACGCCGCTCAAGCTGGGCGTTAATCGTCTTTTCGAGTGTGATCTTGTATCCGACTGCACCTGCAGCCGCGATGGCTATGACTGCGACAGCTGCCCAAAGCGCTTTGCGTCCGCCCTTGCGTTTTCCGCTCGTTGCCTGCTCCACGATTTCTCATCCTTTCAGCGCAATTTCAACGGGATCTGATAGATGATTGGTTAATCACAAGAAATTGTAAGAGCAAGCAGGATCGGTAAAGATCAAGATTTTTTCGGCCGACAGATGTAAAAAATCCTGCACATTCTGGAAGGATTTGCAGAAGCTGGTGCAGAAGAGCCTCAGAGCGGGCTTGCCGGATGCGGCGACGAATCGTATGCGCCCCAGATCGACTGGTCAAAATTCACGATTGCACCAGTCATCATTCCGGATTCTTCCGACGCCAGAAACGCAATCGCGCGCGCAACTTCCTTGGGATCAATCAGACGTCCAAATGGCTGGGCCTTGACCGCTTCATCCAACCAATTGGCCGGTGCGCCGTGGAATTCGCGCTGGATACGATCTTCGCCATCCGATCCCATCCAGCCGATATTGAGGCTGTTGACGCGGATGCGATTACGCAGCACCGAATAGGCGACATTGCGCGTGAGCGTATCAAGCGCACCCTTGGAAGCACAATAAGCCGCGATGAATGGTTGGCCGCCCATGGAGGACATAGACGAAATATTGACAATTGCTCCTTCAACCTTGTCACGCCGGAAAAGCTTGATTGCTTCCTGAATAAGAAAAAATGGTGCACGCGTATTGACTGCAAAAAGCCGGTCAAACAGCTCAGGCGACGTATCAAGTATATCACCACGGTCCGTCAATCCGGCTGCGTTGACGAGAATATCGAGCCGTCCAAAAACCCGATCCGCTTCAACAATCACCTGACGGCAATCTTCGACCTTTTCCAGATCGGCCTGAACAAAGACGGCCTTTGCACCAAGCTGCTCCAGCGCGTCGGCCTGCGCCCTGCCTTTTTCGGCTGAGCGACCGCAGATCACTATGCCCTTCGCGCCACGTTCGGCAAAAAGCTGTGCTGTAGCCGCACCAAGACCCTGGGTGCCGCCAGTGATGACCGCAACCTTGCCATTCAATTGTCCGCTCATTTCTGGCTCCAAATATAAGTTAAACCCGTCCACCTAACGCAGATGAGAGATCAGCCAGTTCCTGGCCGCCCGCCATAAGGCTCTGCAGCTCATCCATGTCCACATCGCTTCTGGTGCGAGTTCCGAGCGTGGCACCGCGATTAAGCACGGTAAACTTGTCGCCTACGGCATGAGCGTGGCGCACGTTATGCGTGATGAAGATCACACCGAGCCCTCGCTCACGCACAAGGTTAATATACTTCAGCACCATAGCTGTCTGACGCACACCAAGTGCCGAGGTTGGCTCATCGAGGATCAACACTTTCGCCCCAAAATAGACTGCCCGTGCAATCGCTACACATTGTCGTTCGCCGCCCGACAACGTGCCAACGGCCTGCTGCGGATCACGGACATCAAT